>Ga0105162_1001492_pt1 | contig 13345 bp, 13 predicted proteins | sample JNZ201metaG_FD_81532 | JGI IMG/M metagenome (GOLD analysis project Ga0105162, IMG submission 81532) | Hot spring microbial communities from Jinze hot spring, China to study Microbial Dark Matter (Phase II) - JNZ 20120812A | ecosystem: Environmental > Aquatic > Thermal springs > Hot (42-90C) >...
ATATATCTTTTTTAACTCTTGAAAATAACTTACTATCTTTTCGCATTCTTTAATAAAATTTTCCAATTCTTCCTTGGGAAAACTTAATTTCGCTAAGGAAATAACCTTTTTTATTATTTCTTCCATTAAATTAACTTTGCTTGATTGATATAGAGTTCAAACTCACATCCCAAAAATAAAGAAGCCCTTCTTGCCATTATCATCCGATTTAAAAAGATTTCAAAATACTCCATTACGGGAGCAATTTTGGTATCAATTTCTAAGTCAAAGATAATCTTTCTCTTTTTATTATCAACGGTTAAAACCGATTTAGTAACTGCGTAATTCACTCGGTCATGGATATCAAACTTTACTAATTCCGGATTTCTTACCCTTGTTCGATGGACATCAGATTTATCAGCAATAATTAAAGCAGCAGAGATTTCAGAAATGGGAGTTCCATCTTCTTCGTGATGATTGCCCAATGCGGAAACAACTTCTAAAATTTCGTAATAGGACATTTTCATTCTCTTTAGTATTTGGTAAGCAAGAATTGCCGACATGTGTTCGTGCTTATCTCGATTGACAACATTACCAATATCGTGTAGAAATCCAGTAATTGCTGCGAGTTCTGCCTTTCTTTCATCGTATTCCAATTTTTTTAAAATATAATAACTCCTTTCTGCTACTAACCGTGCATGTCTTAAACCGTGTTCAGTATAGCCGATCATCTCTAATTGCTTGTCAGCCGATTTAATGAGCGCAATAACCTCTTTATCCCTTGCCAATCTTTCTAAATTTACTTTTTGATTCCTTTTCATTTTTATTTTAAGGCACTAACCGATATCTATCCCGTGGAAAGAGACTTGCCTCTCTAATATTTTTCAAATTTAATATCTGGCAGGTAAGCCTTTCCGCACCGATTGCTAAACCACCATGGGGTGGCATTCCGTATTTAAAAATCTCTAAATAAAATTTAAAGTTCTCGGGATTATAACCAAAATGTCTGATGCTCTCAAAAAGCATATCATAATCGTGAATTCTTTGGCTACCGGTAGTCACTTCCATTCCCTTATAAAGCAAATCAAAGCCACGAGAATAATCTGAATTTTTATCAGGCATAGTATAAAAGGGCCGAATAATCCTTGGAAATTTGGTAATAAAGACAAAATTTGTTCCGTATTTATTTAATGAGTAATCGCAAAGCAATCTCTCCTCTTCTGGTGTTAAATCGTTTCCCAAAAACTCTTTCTGATATTCTCTTTTTAGTATCTCTTTGGCTTCATAAAAAGGAATTCTGGGAATCTCTTTTATCTCTTCCAATTCCACATTATATTCCTTCAAGATTTCACCATACTCTTTTTTTAAATATTTAAAGAGATATTTTAAAAATTTAACCTCCAAATCCATAACATCATTCTCGTCTTCGATAAAACCCATTTCTAAATCTAAAGAGAGATATTCATTTAAATGACGTGAAGTTTCGTGATCTTCTGCCCGATAGACAAAACCAACCTCATAAACCCTTTCAAAACCAGCACCCACAAGCATCTGTTTATAAAACTGGGGACTTTGGGCAAGATAGGCAACACGATCAAAATACTCTACTTTGAAAAGTTGACTACCACCCTCAGTTCCGGAAGAAACTATTTTCGGAGTATGGACCTCTAAGAAATCCTGTTTCTCTAAAAAATTTCTAAAAGCCTTCACTATTCCGGCTTGGATTCTAAAAATATTACCTATTTTAATGTTTCTCAAACTTAATGGCCGATAATCTAAAATCATATCTAACTTTAAATTCAAAAGGGATAGATCGCGATAATATTCAAAAGGTAAATTTGCCTTTGGTAGATTCAAAATCTCAACCTTCTCAATCAAAACCTCCATTCCTTTTGGTGCTTGTGCCTCTTCTTTTACCTTACCAAAAATCTTAACAACCGAAGCCTTTTCCAATTTATCCAAATTCTCAATCTCCTTATCACAAACTCCTTGAATCTGGCCACTTCTATCCCTGATAATAAAAAACTTCAACTTACCAAGTTTTCTTATTCCTTCAATCCAGCCATAAATTAAAACCTCTTTATTCAAATATTTTGCCAGATCTTTAACCAAAACTCGCTTCATACCTTTATTTTAATTAAAAAAATAATATTGTCAAAATAGAAAGGAATTATTTCTTGAATTTATTTTAAAGATTTATTATAATTTATTCAATGTATTTTCTTTTGTTTATTTTTCTTTGCCAATTTAATTATTTTGAATATATAAAAGGTTATGATACGCCATCGGATGAAGGTGGTAGTATCAGTTTAGAATGGCAGATAAAAGAAGAATTTATCTCGCAAGAAAATCCCATAAAATTTTTTGAGATATATCGAAGCGAAAAGCAAGATACTCTTTTTGAAAATGTTGGTTTTGTTTTGTCTCAATATAATTATTACGAAGATAAAGGATTAAAAGATAATAAAGAGTATTACTATCAAATCTGGGCAATAAGAGAAAGGGATACATTAAAATCAGAAATAATTGGTCCGATAATCGCTCGACCCCAATGGTTTAATAAGAATCGATTAAATGTCTTGGTTATTACAATTATTTTATTTGTTGTCTTTTTATATTATATTGAAAAGGCAAGAAAGGGCGAGAAATTATTTGTAAGAAAGATTAGCGGTCTTGATGCGATTGATGATGCTGTTGGTAGGGCAACGGAAATGGGGAGACCAATCCTCTTTTCTTTTGGTCTTGGTTTTATTACTGATGTGGTTACAATTGCTGCCTTATCAATATTATCTAAGATTGCTAAAAAGGCAGCTGAATACGGTACAAGGCTAATTATTCCTAACTATGACCCAATTGTGATGACTGCTGCTCAAGAAACAGTAAAAGAGGCATATTTAGAGGCAGGTAGACCTGATCTTTATAAAGAAGGTGATATTACTTATTTAACTTCTGACCAGTTTGGTTATGCGGCAGGTTGTGACGGAATAATTATGAGAGAAAAACCAGGAGCTATATTCTGGCAGGGATATTTCTTTGCTGAATCTTTAATCTTGGCAGAAACTGGTCACGCAGTTGGTGCTATCCAAATTGCCGGTACAACCGCCATAACCCAATTGCCTTTCTTTATTGCTGCCTGTGATTATACTCTAATTGGTGAAGAGATGTTTGCTGCCTCTTGCTATTTAAAACCTGAACCGCAAATGCTTGGCTCATTAAAAGGTGAAGATTTCCTAAAAGCAATTATTTTAATAATCTTAGTAATCTCAGTAGGTATTGCTACTTTATCCGTTTTATTTAAAAACATAGAACCGATTTATCAATTTATTAAAAATATCTTTACGGTGCTATGATAAGAACACAATTACCATTAATTATCACTTTCTTTACCGGAATGTTATTAATAATTACTTTCTTTATTCCTCATAAGCCTTTTGGTGATTTAGAACAAAGATTTTTAATCTGGTATTCAATTATTTCTGGCTTTACGGTCTTATTAGGTTTAGATAGTCTTGTCCGATATCATTTGACAAAATTAAAAAGGGAGTTTAATATCCATAGTCTTCTTTTACTTTTCTCATTATTTTTAACTTTAATCTTAGGTTTTTATTCTTGGTTTAGATTTAAAACACCTTTTGCCTTGAATTCACCTTTTATGTATCTTTATACCTATGTGATTATACCGTTACAGGCGACAATGTTTGCTTTGCTTGCTTTTTTTATCGCTTCGGCTGCCTATCGGGCATTTCGGGCAAGAACCTTTGAGGCAACTTTATTACTAATTGCGGCAACAATTGTTATGCTTGGTCGGGTACCAATCGGTTCTTATATCTGGAAAGGGATTGCCTATATTATCTCTGGTATCTTCCCCAAAATCCCTTATGAAGAACTTGCCAAAAAAGAGGTTTTTGCTTTGATAAGCGATTGGATAATGAATATTCCTCAGAATGCAGCAAAAAGAGGAATTTTTATCGGCACTGCTCTTGGTGGTATTGCGATGTCAATAAGAATTATTTTAGGTATTGAAAGGACTTATATAACAAAATGAAAGATATTTGGATAAAATTGGCAACGATTGACCGAAGAATAATTTATCTCTTGGTATTTTTGGTAGTTGCTTTACCAATGATATTTAGAATGATAATGCCTATTCGGGTTTCCAACGAAGTAAAAATGGCTTTTTCGGAAATCGATAATTTAAAACCTGGCTCAATCGTGATGATCTCTATTGACTATGACGCAGCCTCAGAACCAGAATTACAACCAATGCTTATTGCCATCTTGAGACACTGCTTTTCGAAGGATATTAAAGTAATCTTATTAGGTCAATGGGCATTAGGGCTTCCATTAGGTGAAATGGCATTAAATCAGGTTGCCAAGGAATATAATAAAAAATATGGTGAAGATTATGTGAATTTAGGTTATCGACCTGGTTATACCGCTTTAATGGTTGGTATTGGCAAAGAGATAAGGGATTTCTTTCCTACTGATTATAAAGGAATTCCGATTGATTCTTTTCCTTTTATGAGAAAAGTGAGAAATTATCAGCAGATTGATATTTTGGTTGGTTTAGAAGCCGGTGCCACTGGTGATGCTTGGGTTCAATTTGCTGGTGCCCGTTTTAATCAGAAAATAATTTTAGGAACTACTGGTGTTGTGGCTCCGGATATGTTTCCCTATTTACAGGCAAAACAGATTGTTGGTTTAATTGGTGGACTACAAGGAGCAGCCGAATACGAGACATTAGTAAAAAAAGCGGGTAGTGCTATTTTGGGAATGCCTGCCCAATCTTTTGTCCATTTATTAATAATTATCTTTATTATTATTGGTAATATTGGCTATTTTATTTTAAGAAGAAGAAAATGATATTAAATATTATTGGTACTTGGCTGGCAGCAACCTTAACCTTGGCAATTTTCTCTTTTTTATATAAAGATAATCCCTTTTATAAACTGGCTGAACATATTTATGTTGGTGTCTCAGCTGGTTTTTGGGTTATCTATGTCTGGTCTTTTGATATCAAACCAATGCTTATTGACCGATTTATGACAGCAACCGGAATTGAAAAATGGATATTATTAATTCCGGCAATTTTGGGCGTTTTAATGCTTACCCGTTGGTTTCCGAAAACTGCTTGGATATCAAGAATTCCTTTATCTTTTACGATTGGTATTGGTGCCGGTTTAGGAGTCACCGCCAGTATCCAAGGTTTTCTAATTCCCCAAATTGGTGCTACTTTACTACCATTAACAACAATTAATAATATACTATTAGTTATCGGTGTTATCTCAACAATCATTTATTTCTATTTCTCAAAGGAGTTTAAGGGTGCTTGGAAATTTTTCTCCCGATTAGGAATTATTTTTATTATGGTTGCCTTTGGTGCCTCTTTTGGTTATACGGTAATGGCAAGAATCTCTTTATTAATTGGCAGGATTTATTTTCTTTTACACAACTTTTTAGGTATTATTCCTTAATTTCTTCTTCATTAATAATTAAGCCTTCAAAGATGTAAATTTCGGTATCCTTGTCTTTATAGGCATCCGGGTTGAGACCGGCTTTTAGACAGGTATGTTTTAAAAAAGTTTCTCGATCCCAACCATATTCCGTGGCAACTTGAGGTAAAAGCAGACCTTGATAAAAACCTTTTTTAATAAATATTCCGTGTTTACCAACAACAATCTTATTAATATCATCTATCTTTTTCAATGGCGAAAGAATGGTAATCTCAATTTTAATATCTTTTAACTCTTTTAAACTAACTGGCGGAAACCTTGGGTCTCTTAATGCCGCATTTATTGCGTTATCAATCACTCCTTCGTATAATGGCTTTATTCCTTCAATATAACCAATACAGCCTCTAAGTTCACCAAACTTATTTAAGGTAACAAAAACACCGTATCTCTTTTTTAGATTCTCCGAAGTTATTTTAAAATCTGGTATCTTTTTATTATTAAGGTAATTTTCTAAGGTTTTCCGAGCAATAGTTAATAACTCCTTTTTCTCATCTTCATTCAGTTTTAATTCAAACTCTTCTGCCTTTAAATTTTCTTCTTTTTTCTCTTCCTTCGGAATAACAAAAACTACTGAACCATAACCTACACAATAACCAGTTTTTATTCCCATTACATCATTGGAATTGGTATAATTTAAAGTAATTGCCTTTGCTTTTGGAGAAAGATTTTTGGCAATTAAAATACCAATAAGAATAGGGAAACCACCGCACGCTTGAATCTCTTCTCTTAATAAGGCTTCGTAAAAAACTTTTGGTTCCATTTTTTCAATATAATTTAATGTCTGTTTATCAGTTCGCACACATTCTTGGTAAGAATAGCCATGATACAAATCAGAGGAGACAAGAAAGATTATTTTCTTTTTAGAATTTTTTATTACTTCGCTGATTGCCTTAGCCAGATTTTCACACTCTTCATATTTCGGAAAAAGAGCCATTATCGGCACAATCTTGAAATCTTTATAAATTACTTGTAAGAAAGGAATCTGGACCTCTAAGGAATGTTCGTAATTATGTGCCTCTTTTAAATCTTTCACATAGGGACATCTCTCTTTCAACTCTTTTGCTATCTCTTCATCAATCATAACTTCACCTAATGGTGTCTGCCAAGAACCATCTCCGTATAAGGCAAAACCAGTAAAACTTGCTTGATGAGAAGGACCCAAGAGAATAATTGTGTTCACTTCTAAGTCTTTAATAACTTTATAAGAATGGGCAGCCACTTTACCCGAATAGGGATAACCAGCATGGGGTGAGATTACACCAATAATCTTATCTTTTATTTCGGAAACCTTTGCCAGATTGAGATAGGTTTTAATATCTTTTTCTAATTCAATTTTATCACTCGGATAAAATTGACCACTAACACAAGGTTTTCTAATCATTTTTGCCTCCAATTTCTTTTGTGGCTTTGAGCCACACATTAAAATTGATATTAAAAAAATAATAATATTTTTTAACTTCACTCTTTTACTAATTCATCAAGCCTTTTATTGGCTTCATCAAAATCGGGTTTTAATTCCAAACTTTTCCGATACATCTCCCTTGCCTTATCAACTTCGTTTAAACCTTCATAGGCAAGCCCTAATTGATAATAAATAAGGTAATCTTCTTTAATTGTTAATGCCTTTTTGAAAACTTCTATCGCTTCCTTGTAATTTTTGTTTAAAAGATAGAATTGACCTGTTTCCAGCAGGTCATCGTAATCTTCTTTCTTTATCTTTTTCATTCTTTCACCATTCTTTCTAAATCTTTTTCTCTTCCCAAAACTACTAAGATATCATTTTCTAATATTACATCTTCTCCCTTGGGCGAAACGATTATCTCTTCTTTTATTTCTGGAATCCCTTTTTCGTTAAGATAAGGTGATTTTCTTTTAATTAAAATTACCGTAACACCAAATTTTTCACGTAGTTTTAATTCTTGTAAACTCTTATTATAAAAACTTTTGGGAGCAGAAATTTCAGCAATAGAATATTCCGGATTCACTTCTAAAATCTCAAAAAATTTCTTTGAATGGTAGGCTTTTGCCAATCGAATGGCTGTCTCTTTTTCGGGTAAAATTACTTTATCGGCACCAACCCTTTTTAAAATCTCGGCGTGTAACTCATCCACCGCCTTAACCACTACCTCTTTAACTCCCATCTCTTTTAAAAGCATAGTAATTAATATACTGGCATCTATCCTTTGACCAACACTAACTACCGCACAATCAACTTCGCTAATGCCACTCTCTTTTAATGCCTTATCATCGGTCGCATCTAAAATTAAGGCACTAGTCGCCTTATCGCTAAACTCATTCACCTTATTATCATCTTTATCAATCACAATCACATCAAAACCTTCATCAATTAATGCCTTCGCCAGTTGGCTGCCAAATCTCCCTAAGCCAATAATACAAAAAGTCATAATAATATGATAAGGAAATCTTTTTAATAGTCAATTATTAACTTATTAACAATCTCTTTCTTCTCTTTTCTTTCTAAGGAAGATAAACTCAATTTATAAAGATAAATACCTCTTGCTAAATTTTCTATTCTAATTGGCACCGAATTAAAGCCAAAATTAAAAATTAAATTATTCTCCTCTAATATCTTTCTGCCATTAAGAGTATAAATCTTAATACTTCCCAAGCAACCTTCATTCAAAATAAAAGTAAAATATAAGTAATCCTTTACCCGAACAACCGCCAAGTCTTTTATCTCAATCTTTGGTGCTATCTTTGTCTTCAAAATAACCCTTTTCTCTTTCTTATTTAAAAGATTGTCATAAATAACAACTCGAACCTCATTAAAATCTCTTTTTAAAGTTATTGGTATCTTACAATAATAAAAGGTATCTTGATAATAAAAATATCCACCCAAATCAATAACCTCATCTTCAATTATTATCTTTGGTGAATAAGCCTCTCCCCTTTTTAGAAATATACCGCTCTCATCAAATGCCCTTATCTCCAATTGAAAATCCTTTTTTACTTCACTGGTATCTTTCAGGATTTTATTATTGGCATACAAGTAGATATTTGGTGGCAGGGTATCAAAATTCTCATAAGGTAAGGTATCCCTAAAAAAGGTATCGATATTAAAGGTAAAAGAAGAATCTTTTGTCTTATAAAATATTGATAGTTTTAAGGTCTTTGGTATTTCCCAATAATAGTTCTCTGGTGAACCCAAAAAGATTGTATCTAATTTTAAACCTTTGGGAAAGATAAAAGAGAAATTATAAAAGGAATCTTTTAATATCTTCTTTGCTTGAAAAATCTCTTCGCCCGATAGATTATAAAAAATATCTATCACCGGTGATTTATATCTTCTTTTCCTTTTACCCAAAGAAAAACTTAACTCACTAAACTCTACACCCTTTTTAAGGTTTATCCTTGCTTCAACCTTCTTACCACCTAAAAAAGGTCCTTCACTAATCTCTAAATTTAAATCTCTTCTCTTTGGTATATTTAATTTTGTTAATGGCTCACCAAATAAATGGTAAAAGGTATTTACTTGCCAACAATCATAAAAGGCATCGCCTAAAATATCTTTGTTGTTATAAATAAGTGCCAAAACTAATCTCCTTAATAGTTCTTCATTACCTGGTGGTGAAGTCCCTTTTATTGCTCCAATCGTCGCAATAAAACCTTCTTTATTTCTTACAAGTTCTTCACTTAATGCTTCAAATTTGGTATCATCAAACCGACCAACACCACAACTACCAAAATAGCCAATCGGATAATTAGGTCTTGCCTTCACTTTTCCAACATCACCTAATGTTAATAATTTCTCATGGGCAATCTGAAAACCAGCACCATGACCAAAATAGAAAGCAAAGGCAAAACCCTTATCGTTTAGCAATCTTACAAACTCGTCACGGGCATTTGTCTTATCTTCTTCACCAAGAAAGGGAAATTCGGTAAGATATAATTTCTCAACATCATAATCTTTAGGAATAATTGAAGCAATATTCTCACAATTTCTAATATGATCTGCCCGAAACTCATCCGGCTCACTTGGACTTCCCTTATACTCATCATCCGCCAAGAAAAGTATCCGCTTTTTATAACTACTTATATTCCTTTCATATTCTTTAAGTTTAAATAGATAATCTCTCAATTCGCTCTCATTCCTTAATGGCAACCTTGTCAAAACAAAATCTGGACTTCTGCCATTGCCTTCAAAATCAGCAAAATAGGAATCTAAGGCATAAATCGCCGTATTATAAACATTGAAATCAAAACCATAGCCAACTTCATAAGTAAATATCTGTGGCTTATTATATAAAAGACCCCGATAATCATATGTAGCATCACCAACCAAACAACCATACAAAGGTCTTTTTAAAGCAAAAAACTTCTTTAATGAATAAGGCTCCTCAATACCAAATAGATAATGGTCAATTATCTCTTCTATTTTAAAGACTTCGCAAGAGCTCTCCCTATCCCGATATCTTTTTAACTCCCGACAGGCATAATATAAATCACTTGGACAGATAATTAGATAATCACCCGATAATAAATGGATATTACTATTACGATAATAACTTTTATTCTCAATTCTTTTTACCCTCTTTATCTTATCAAAATCACTAATATATAAAATTGTTGTATCATAGGCATAATAAGAGAGATATAAGGTATCCTTCTCAATTAGATAATCCTTTAATATCTTAGGAGAAAATTCGTCGGTAATATCTAAAATAATTGGTTTTTTAACTTTAATAATCTTTATATTATGCTTTTTTATACTATCTAAGATAAGGAAAATTGGCGCATCTTGAAAATTCAATTGCCTTAAATAGATAAACTCAAAATAATCAGTATAAAAGTTCATCGCCTTATCTTTTCGATAAAATAAAAGTTTTAGATTTATTTTATCTTTTATTGGATAATTTATCTTTTTGTTATAAAGAGAACCAGACGGTGGTAAGGCAGAAGGGATATTTAGAGTATCTATTAAGTTACTATCCAAATAGATTTTAAGGATAAAACCAAAAGGACTATCACAAAATATCGGAAATTTGAGATTATCCAAAAGAAAGGCATTTTTAATCTCAAAACTATAACTTATCTCTTTACTTACCTCATAACTTGCCTTTTCTATCTTATCCCATATCCATAATAAACCACCACGAGCAGGACAATCTCTATCAAACTCAATATGCCTCTTCTCATAGCCAAAATCTTTAAATACTTCCTTTCTATCAGGTAAAGAAGATACCTCTTTTATTCTCTTTCCCTCTTTCTCACCAATACATAGCCAATAGATATTATATAAGGTGTATAAATTATGATAATAATCTTTAAACTTATTCCTAAAAGAAGAAGCACCACGGGCATAAAATAAAATATAATCATCTTCATTAAATCTATTACTATCTTTACCAAAAAATAGATAAGGAATTTCTATTAAGGTATCAGGATAATAGGTATTTGGAGTATAATCACCAATATTAAAAATCCTTATCTTCTTTGGCGAAATCAAAGATAGATTAAGACCCGCATCCTTCAACTCCTTACCAGTTATCTTATATAAACCGGAACTATCAATATAGAGTTTGAAAATATAATAGAAATCGGAAAAGAAATTCCTTAAAGTATCTAAAGAATTTAATGGTTTTAAAGAAATCGTATCTTCTTCGTATTCCAAACTTATTGGATTATAAATAATTCTCTTTTTATCAATCTGAAAAGGATAATAGGTTATTTTCAATATCTCTTTATTGCGAAAATTTAATGTCTCAATTATAAGAAAATTCTCGGGATATTTTAAAAATTCCAAATTAAATTCGCCACCTCCTTCTAAGATACCAAATCTTGGTGTTTTTGGAATCGTAAAAGAAAAATCTACCTCCTTACTTTTTAAGTAATTTATCTTAACCGAATTCTTTTTCGCAAAGAGCACTTTACTTGGCAAATAAGGATAGGGATATGCCTCCTGAAATAGAAAACCCTTTTTAATTAAACTCTCTTTAAAAGAAGAGAAGTTATCAAAGTTTAAAGATAGATTACTAAAATCAAGATATAAATTAAATAGAAAAAGAACTAACATAATAAACCTTCCCTTTAATAATCCTCATTACCTCTTTTGGTTTTCTATTAATAGATATAACCCTTATTCCCCATTTCTTTTTCTGCCAGATCTCCAAAGAGTTATGTTTTCTACTTAAAGGAATCTTCTTTATTTTTTCAATCCTTCTTTTTAGCGAAGAATCACAGGTTGCCTGAATCCACCTTATCTTCTTATTCTTTTTAATAGCAATCAAATCAAAGAGACCAAAGATATCCTGATTGGTATTCACATAAAAACTTCTGCTTTTATTTCTCACCAACCTACCACCCGCCTTTTGATTGTGGACCAAATAACCTTTCTCTTCCAAGAACTTCTTAATCCAGTTTTGGAAAATTAGACCTTTTTTACGTTTCATTAAAATCTACTCCTCTTTTTGTTTTAACAATCCTCTTAGCAGTTTGATTAGCCTATTTAATATCACACTCAATATTCCCATTCTCAAAAATACCTGATAACGAGAAAGTCTTATAAGTCGATAAGCCCAATCAAAATGGGGCTCAAAAATAAGTTTGTCTCCCTTGTCAATTAAATCCCATTTATCATCCAGCCCTTTAAAAGGAACCGATTCGCCATCATTATCCTGATCACCATAAGCAAAAAAGAAAAAGAGAAGACCAAATAATAAACCCAGTTTTCTAACCCCTTTCTTTTTCATAAACCATCCTCTTATTAAAAATAATTTTAACCATTTTCACAATTATCTCAAAATTATTCATACCCATATACAATCTGACCTTCGTTGTTAATGTAAAAATATTTATCACCAATCTTTACCGCTGCTAAACCTTCGGAAAAATCTTTTGCCTCATTAAATTGTGGTCTTATAACAATTTTGCCTTGTTTGTTAATATAACCCCATTTACCAGTTTTGGAATCCTCAAAGGGAGATAATTCACCTTTTCCGGAACCAGTCACCTCTTTCTGACCAAAAGAGAAAGAGAGTATTAATATAAAAAATAAAATAAGGATTTTTAAGTTATTTCTTTTCATTTCTCATCCATTTTAATTAAATTACTAATTTTAACCATTTTATTAATTATCTCAATTTATTTAACTTCTATACAATCTCACCTTCTTTGTTAATTTAAAATAATTGTCATATTTCTTCATGCTCAATATCAATTATCTCTTTTATAATTTCACCATTTCTATTAATATAGTATCTTGTCAACCCAATTTTTACTTCCGCTCTATCCCCCGAAAAGTCCATAGCCATATCAAATTTTGGTTGTATTTCATACTTACCATCCTTATTTATATATCCCCACTTTTTATCAAATTCACTCACTGCTGCCAACCCCTCAGAAAAAGATAGACAACCGGCAAAGCGAGGTTTAATCTTTATTTCCCCCTCCTTATTGATATAACCCCATTTATCTTTTATTTTTACTGCTGCAAGATCTTCTCGAAAATCACAAGCTTCATCAAATTGTGGCTCAATTCTAATGTTAAAGGAGATATCAATATACCCATATTTATCTCCAATTTTAACAGGAAATAAATCTTCTCTTCCTTGTGTAATAATTTTGCCTTCCTTGTTAATCTCAAAATATTTGTCTCCAAATTTTACTCGCGCCTGGCCGCCAGAAAAAGATTGAGCCCATTCAAATTCTATATTAAAAACAAAACCCCCTTCCTTATCGATATAGCGATATTTATTACCAATTTTTACTACTGCTAAACCTTCGGAAAAATCATAAACCTCATCAAATTGGGGTGGAATAACAACTCCACCCTCCTCTTTGATAAAACCCCATTTGTTACCAACCTTCACCCGTGCCAATCCCTCAGAAAAATC
>Ga0105162_1001493_pt1 | contig 13344 bp, 16 predicted proteins | sample JNZ201metaG_FD_81532 | JGI IMG/M metagenome (GOLD analysis project Ga0105162, IMG submission 81532) | Hot spring microbial communities from Jinze hot spring, China to study Microbial Dark Matter (Phase II) - JNZ 20120812A | ecosystem: Environmental > Aquatic > Thermal springs > Hot (42-90C) >...
CCTCGATAGTAATCAGCCAAACCCTGACATACTTGATAACTAATGTTTCGCCGTCAAACATTACTCTTCAAATGGCGGGAGCTGCAGTCTCCATCATACTTGGGACAATAAGCATTCGTGTATCAATAAGAAGAGGCATTCGGAAACTGGAGTCATATGAAGGATGAGGAGAGAAAGAAAAGAAATAATCCTTTTCATTTACAATTCATAAATTTGGGGGCTGCGATTGACATTATACCTAAAGTATGTTAAAACCGGAAGGTGTGTTGGTTGCGGCTTCTGCGAGACCGTTGTGAGCTGTCCGAGCCCTGAGAGGTGTGTTGGTTGCGGCTCATGCTACCTTGCATGCCCCTTTATGGCTCGCGAACCCATCCCGGATAATCAGCCGAGAAGAAAAATTACGGTTACCGTTGATGGAGTGAAGTGCGAAGTTACCGGAGACGTTACTGTTAAGAGGGCGCTCGAATCTCTGGGGTATAAATTCTCGAGGTTTCCGGGTAAGGGCGCCCTGTTCTCGCCATGTCTCACCGGAGGATGCTACAGTTGCTCCGTATTAGTTAATGGCGAGCTCAAGGCTGCATGCCACACTAAGATCAGGGAAGGCGATGTTGTAGAGACAAGGGTTGAGGGAAAAAACCAACTCAGAATAGTGGAGGGCTTCACCCCACATCAAGTAGGCGGAGTTGGAACTCCTTACTGGCTCAAGAAGAGAGGTGGATACATAGAAGTTGCAGCATTCACAGCGGGATGCAATCTCAGATGTGCCTCCTGCCAGAACTACCACGTAACATACAACAGTTCCCTGCCACCAATGACTTCGCATGAAGCAGCTAGTAGGTTAAGCCTTATGAGGCGACGCTACGGCGTTGACAGGATGGCTGTAAGCGGGGGAGAACCAACTCTTAATCACCAGTGGCTTGTCGAATTCTTCAGAGAACTACGCCGACTCAACCCTGACGAGAAAGCCAGACTCCATCTCGACACTAACGCAACCATCCTAACTAAGGAAAGGATCGATGACCTGATTGAAGCCGGCGTAACAGACATAGGGCCCGACCTTAAGTCTCTCCGCTTGGAGACCTTTCAGCTGATCACCGGAGTCAAGGAGAGGGAGCTGGCGAGGCTATACCTTGACACGTCGTGGAACGCAGTAAAGTACATTGCAGACGAGTACTACCCTGAAAAGGTGTTCATGGGAATAGGGATCCCATACAACAAGTTCTTTCACCCAAACTTGGATGAGCTGTTGAAAATGGGTGAAAAGATCGCTCGCATCGACCCCGATATACAGGTTTGTGTTCTTGACTATCGACCGGAGTTCAGGTCAAACATAACACAACCCACTCTTGAAGAAATGAAGGCTGTGAGGGAAGCCCTCATAGGGGTGGGATTAAGGAAAGTTATCGCTCAAACCTCCCTAGGACATATCGGCCCATAAACTGGTGAGACTACTAATGTGAGGTTGCCTTTTATTTTTCCTTTCACCATGTCGCAGCGTTTTTGCTTTCAATCATTTGTCGCATGGTTAGGAGGAAGGGAGAAAAGTTAAATTTTGTTGGTTTTTATTTAGATCGGTAATTGCAGTTGCTTCATCTTTTTAAGTGTCCTTTAAAAAGGAGGTTTAGCCTTTGCCTGTTATTCTTTTCTGCGGTTCTGAAGTTAACCCGCTCGTTAGGAACCTAATTAAAGGCTATAATGCTGAAGAGTTAGTTATTGTTTCTGGGACTGTCCATGATTTTATGCTTTCTGGGCTAAGGGTTTTTTACGAGTCTGACAGTGTTATCCTTGCGGCGTCAAACATCGGGGGGAGCCTTTCGAGCGATGCTAGGTACGCATGCTGGAGGCTTATGGGGCGGCTGGGCGTAAGCGCGTCGCCCCCTGTACCCGAAGAAATGGTTGCTTTCAGCCTATTCAGGATGGGGGTGACGAGTAAAGGAGCAGATACGATTTCATCATTTATATCGCTGTGTGATGCGCTCAAATTAGATTTCACTGTTATTCCCTTGACAGATGATATACCGAGCATTCATGTGAAAAGTGACGGGCGGGAAATGAGGCTGCTAGAGTTTCTCATTTCTTCTAAGGAGGTGAAGAAGGTCGACGGGGTCAAGGTCGATGGGGATTTTAAACCGTTAAAGCAGTCTCTCAGTTACATTAAGAATAGTGAAAGCATTTTAATCGCTCCAAACGACCCTGTAAGCATATTGCCTATCGAAAGAAACGCCGAGGTATGCGGTGCATTAAAGGCATGTGAAGGCGAAGTAACGCTTGTGCTTCTTCCAGTCACGCCGAAGGTTGAGGCTGTTCTATCATGCTTGGGAATAGATTCGTCACCGCTAGGTTTGGCGAGGCTTTTTGAAGGGTTAACTGATAGAATTATTCTTGATCAGTCCTTATCGAAGGCAAGAAAAGACATAGCGTCCTCGATAGGCGTGGAGGTGCTTCTCGCCGACCTATCTCCTTCGGCTTTGCAAAGTTGCGTTCCAAAAGTCATATTAGAATCGTTCCCTCTCCGGAGGAAAAAATCTACTGCCGTAAAGGATGTTGTTAAAGGAATAACGAAAATGATGAAGCTAGAGAAAGGAGAGAAGGAGAACTAACTAAATAAATTTTGAGAGGTAGTATCATGGTTTTGAGGGCTCTTCACGTAATAGTTCCTCGAGAGAGAGCTGATGAGATCTTGAACATGCTAGGGGAAGAAGGATGGGTGCACTCGTATGTTTCAGGCGTGGACAACACGTTCATCATAATTGAAGCAGGCGTTAGAGAAATAGAGGAAGTAATGGAGCATCTGAAAGCAATAGGGGTCGGAAGAGAATATGGTTCAATATATCTGATGTCACCCCTCACCTCCTTACCTCAGCCTCGGAAACGTAAAGAGCTCCTGCTGGAGAGAGCCTCTAAGGACGAAATACTTTCTGTAATTGAAAGATCTGGAAAGCTGAGCGGAAACTACCTTGTCCTCATACTTCTATCAGCGATCCTCGCCGCTCTCGGGCTTCTAGCAAATAACGTTATAGTAGTAATAGGGTCCACGTTAGTCTCCCCCCTCATGGGACCCATAACTACTACAGCGATAGGAACGGTAATGAGCGATAGGCAATTATTCAAAGACGGGGTTAAAGCGGAGCTGGTAGGGATCGGACTTTCAGTACTTATAGGGTTTCTCCTGACAAAGATGTTTCCAGGCGCTTCCCCGACAACTGAAATCCTGTCTGTAGCTCAGCTAACGCTAGCTGAGTTCGTCCTAGCAATAATTTCTGGTCTTGCCGCTGCTGTTTGCCTAACTGGCGGAATAGAAGCGGCCCTAGTCGGCGTCGCCATAGCAGCTTCCCTTCTGCCTCCAGCCGCAAACGTAGGAATAGGTTTAGGGCTTGGAAATCCAGCGATACTCTTCGGCTCAGTCTTCCTGCTTCTAATAAACATTTTTAGTATAAACTTGGCTTGCACCTTAATGTTTTGGGTTCAAGGGATAAGGCCGCTTGTGACGCGCAGACGAATGGTTGCAGTTAGAGTTATAAGAAGACGAGCAATAGCGGTCTTTTTAGCTCTCCTCGCGCTCTCCATACCCGTCATAATCACGACGCAAGGAATATATGCCCAAACACAAGTCACCCCCGCAGCGACTCTGGCAACATACTCGCAAGCATGGTCTGCTAAAGCAGTCGTTTCATCTCTCAACGTAATCTATGAGAGAAACAGCAACATCGCTATAGTGCAGGCAACTATTTATTCTGATGAACCAATAAGCTCCGACATCGCTTTGAAGATTAGTGCCATAACAACCTTTGCCTCCAGAATACCAACGATAACGATAATACACGTGATTCAAGTAAACTCGATTATTTTGCTCTTAGGATAACTGTGAAATTAAGGGCTTTCTTCACCTTCATCATGCCTTTCCTCAATGTAGTAGTACATCGATTTCGCTTTTTGCATCTTGTCTAAGCGTGACCCCTCCTTATTCACGCGTGGCCGTCCTGTTCTATAATCTCTTCTGAAGGTAATGTTCATCCGTTCAAGGAACCTATTCATTCCTGTTTTCAAATCGACGGGCCTGTGAGCTATCCCTTGCACTCCCGGCTTCCCTGTGAACACCATCAGCGAGTCTGATATGACGTCGACGAGTACTATGTCGTGTTCGACTACGAAGGCGGCTGCCTCAGACTTCTCAATGACCCGCCTAACTACGCGTGCCATGTTAAGCCTTTGCTCTGACGACAGGAATGCGCTTGGCTCATCGATGAGGTAAACATCTGCTTCCCTTGCTAGGCATGCTGCTATCGCTACACGCTGAAGTTCACCGCCACTGAGATTTTTGATCTCCCTGTCTAAGAGAGGCGTTACTTCTAATGGCTCTAAAACTGCTGTTTTGAAGTCGCTTGAGAAAACCTTCTTTCCTTCAGTCTCCTGTAAGAAAGCTTGAACCGTTCCGTCATAAGTTGCCTTCAAGTACTGAGGTTTATAGCTAACTTTAAGTGTCTGTGGAGGCATGCTTCCAGCGTCCGGCTTTAGTATTCCCGCGATAAGCTTGACAAACGTGGTCTTTCCAATGCCGTTTGGCCCTATTATGCCAATAACCTCCCCCTTGTGTGCAGCTCCTCCTTCCACTCTGAGAGTGAACCCGTCGAGCCGCTTCTCCATCTCACCAAAGGAAACTATTACTTTTTCGCTAACCCACTTCTCGGCGGGAACGGGATTTACGTGGAACCTTATAGCTTCGCTCCTAAACCTTAAGTTCTCGTCGGGCAAATACCCGTCTAAGTAAATGTTTATTCCCTCCCTGACACTATGAGGATGAGTAACTACGCCGTAGACTCCGGGCTCACCGTAAAACATGCATACGACGTCACTCAAGTAGTCAGCTAGGGCTAAGTCATGCTCGACGCATATGACTGTTTTGCCATGATCGAGAAGCCGCCTTATGACGCGGGCTGCATTAAGCCGCTGGTAAATGTCAAGATAGCTCGACGGCTCATCAAACAGATAAACGTCAGCTTCACGGGAAACTGCAGCCGCTATAGCGACCCGTTGGAGCTCGCCCCCACTGAGGACTTCAAGTTCTCGTTCAAGAACAGCTTCGAGCTCAAGCTCCTTCACCAGTTCGCGCATAGTCCCTCTCTCATCGGCTCTCTCGAGAAGGTCTGCCACCACTCCCTTAACAACCTTTGGCAGTAGCGTAATGTTCTAAGGTTTATGGACGACTTTTAAGTCGCCGTTAGCCATCTTCTCAAAATAACCCTGAAGCTCGCTCCCCCTATAATACCTTATAATTTCATCCCAGTCTGGCGGGTTATCAAAGCGGCCGAAGTTCGGCTTGATCTCTCCGCTAAGAATCCGCATAGCTGTTGTTTTTCCCACGCCATTTGGACCAATGAGTCCGGTAACCCTGCCACTTTTAGGGATCGGTAAGCGGTAAAGCTTGAAGGAGTTGGGACCATACCTAAACGTCAGGTCCTCCTCGAGCTCCTCTGGAAGGTTAACTATGCGTATCGCTTTGAAGGGGCACTTCTTAACGCAGATGCCCTCTCCTTCACATAGAGACTCAGCTATCCTCGCTTTCCCCGTCTCCTCATCAAAGGTCACCGTCTCCTGTCTCATCCTCACTCCAGGACAAAACCTGTAGCATTCCTTTGAGCAATCGTTAGGCTTACATCTGCTCTTATCGATAACCGCCACTCTTACCATGAGTACCCCTCAAGAGGCCTTCTCGAAAAGAGAGAAGTGAATACAGCTTAAAAGTTATTTTGATGGCTCACGTTACTGTGTCGCTTTGAACGAGAACCAGACTGGATCGAATTCAAGCTTCATTTTGTTCTCGTCAAACCATCTTTTAAGTTCGCTAAAGGTCGGGAAACCCTTCGCCCCATGTATCCTTATAAAGAGGTCTACGGGGTATATTCTCTTCGAAATAGTACTTTCAACACCGAATATGAATCCGTCCGGCTTAAGGTAACTTTTAAGCTCGCCGACCGCTCTAACAGGGTCGTCAGTCCAGTGGAGGACGTGAGACACGAACACAGCGTCGTACTGTCCTTCTAATGGTTTTTCCTTTTTCAAGCTGAAGAAGTGTATGGGAAGCCCGACAGCCACGTCCTCTTTCGCCACCTCGAGCAATCCCTCTGAGACGTCGCATCCGTCAACTTCAAAATCATCAACTACCCCAGAAAGACTGTTATAAAGCTGAACCGTACCTGCTCCGCCACCGCATCCATAATCTAAAATCCTGAAAGTACCTCGACGTTTTCTAGCTTCATCCACGAGCTTCGCGAACCTTATCGCCTTCTCCCTCTGAACCCTGTAAAATTCTCCCTCAAGAGCTATGCTCCAATGCGCCCTTAAATCGCCTGTGTCGAATTCTCCAGCCGACTTGCCTGAAAGCCTTTCCCTAATAACTCTTATGGTCGGCTCTATGAATGTCCCAAAGGCCTCCCTAAGAACAGGATGCATTTCACTTATAGCGTCCGGGAAAGGGCTTTTTGGAGGTTGCTTTAAAAGTGTGAGTTTTCCCTCCTCAAGCTTAACAACGCCTTCTTCATCCATGATGTTTAATAACTCCACGAGAAGCTGGTGGTCAACGTATCCCTCCGCCTTCATAAAAGCGCCGAGATCTACGTTTTCTCCAATCTGAAGCTTGCTTAAGGCGGGAGCCAGAGAATCCACCACTATGAACCTCATATACTTGTTTACCTCATTAAGAATCTTCAATTGTCTGAGAAAGAGGTGAGGAGACTTCAACACCTCATAGAGGAAAGCAACCTTACTCATTTTCTTCCATCCCGATTACTTTATTGAGGCTACGCCTCGGATACTCATCCTCCGGACGAGGTCTAGAAAAGCAAGTGGGTCCTCGTGGAAACTTAGAACTTCCAGTAGCATTCTCTCCTCATATTTTTTCACTTCCTCTACTGCTTCCCTGCCGAAGAGTGACTCCGCCGCCCTCAGTGTCTCTTTCATTAAGGAGAACGTCTTATCGGCGTTTTCAGTTATAAATACGAACAGCTTCTTGTAGCGCTCAACGTCTCTCTCTGGAAGGGACTTATAAAGGATGCCTATGACGCCAAAGGGAGTATGCTTCGACTTAGTGGAAATATAGATCAGTATTTCGTCGCTTGCCTCAACTACCTCTCCCAATGTTGTCTCCCACGAGTTAATGAGCCCAATAACGTTCACGTTTATGTTCACGTTTGACCAGAAGCGGCGGTTAACCCTATCGTACACTATGTAGCCCGCGACCCCCTCCGGTAGCTTCCTGGCTTCTCCGGGCATCTCTTTCCAAGTCATTTTTTCTAGAATCGAGATAACCTGCTCCCTGAACTTTGAGAAACGCTCCACACTACCATCCCATTCTTCTAGATGATAGGCCGTCTCGAAAGCCCACGCTATTTCAACTGCAAAGCGCTTGTAATAGTCAACATCGTCCCCATGATCTAACAGCAAAACAACGAGAACATGTCTAAGTGAGGCGACAAGAAAAATAGCATCTGTCGTCTTAAATGAGCTGAATTCTCCTATTTTTAGCTCCTCAGCAAGTCCTTCTAACGCCCTCAACATACCGCTAAGAAGAACGTCGTCAGAGATTACCTTTGAACGTTCAAGATCAACAACCAAGAGGGGAACACCAGAAATCCTATGAATCACCAAGACCTTTCTTATCATACCGAGGACCAACCAACGACGTTAGATACTTAATAAAAATAGTTAAAATAGTTAAAGGATATATTTTTTGTCATTAATCTATTACGTGTAGCCTTTCAAGTTGTTTCGAATCTTAGCTAGAAAAATATGAATGGCTCTAATTTTCCTTTAAAATAACGTTTCATAACCTTCTTTATCCTTTTCTCGTCGATCATCTTTCTGTATCCTAGCTTTCTTAACTTTTCCTCCCATTTCACTTGTTCCGGTGGCACCTCGCTTGGCGCCACTTTTTTAGGGTAAGCGAAAAAGTAATGTCGCTTTCTGGGGTCATAGTTAAAGTAAAAGAACCCTCCATCTTTGAAGAACACCGCTACAGAAGTGACAAGGTATTTTCCATGATAACCTGGATTGTTCACCAGCTTAAGTTCTTCCGCCATCTTCTTAAGGCGTTTATTCTCCTCCCATATTGTCTTCATCAGATCTGCTGTTTCATAAAGATCTTTAAGATAGAAGCGTAAAGTCTCTCCTTTATATTCTGTCACAGTGAATTTGGGAACCCATCTATCCGTGACCGCCCCCTTGAAGTGAGGCTGCATAGGGGACTTAACAACGATCTCTATATGGTCTATATCTATCGCCTTGCGCCCTATATCTTCGTCTACGGGAATCCTGAACAAGTATTCCAGAATCTGAGCGAGTGACTGAGCCTCTTCCTCCTTAACTTCTCTTTCTGCCTCAATAGACAATTCATTCACCTCAAAAAGTAAAACTTAATAGACTCTATAGTTCACCGAGAAACTGTTCTAGGGAAATGATTGAAAGTTGGAATACATAAATTTAACCATAAGGTGTCTCTCAGCTTGGCAAAGTGGCAGACGATGTTTTCAAATATTTGCGTAGCTTTTGTTAAAGAAGCTTTAGAAACGATGCTTCAGTCTTTCTTTTTTGCCTGCTTATAGTATATTCTCATTTGACGTTTGCAGTTGAGGCATGTGATCGTGAGGTGTGCTTCCCTATTTACTCTTAGTCGCACTCTGCAATTGACTCCGGGCCAAAGATAGGTTCCACAGTGGCGGCATATCCTGCGCCGGAGAGCCCTTGGCAATCTAACTTTTGCCCTAGCACTTATTGCCCTAGCAAGGTTAACGTATCTCTGGGCAAGGCCTTGATCTTCCGGGAAGACTTCTTCTGCAAGCTTCATTAGTATTCTTATTCTGCTGATGGCGATTCCTTTAACTTCCTCTATGCTAGGTCTCCGTTTAAGCCGAACCATCGCTACGCCCCCGAATGACGAAAGTTTTTTCGCCAGTTTTTCACTCACTCTTCCTGTTGCAATCAGATTTCTCCTTCATACAAAAGGAACAGGAGGATTGAAATTGCTTTTTCTAATTCTCGCTGAGTCGGCTCTGGAGACTATGCCTGCTAGCCTTCAGAACGAGCCCGCTGTTCGTAGCTTGGCGAAAAGGAGAAAGAAAGCTCCTTCAAGACTCATTCTTGATTCCTCACTTTTCCCCAGTTTAGTGAGGAAACTCCCGATGGGGGAGAAAAGAGGGCGCCCTGACATAATTCACATCTCTCTTCTCTGCGCTTTGAGGACCCCCCTCAGCATGGAAGGGCACTTAAAAGTTTATGTTCACACTCTGGATGATAAAATTATTGATATTGACCCCACAGTGAGGTTACCGAGGAACTATAACCGCTTCATAGGACTAATAGAGCAACTTTACGAACACAGTCAGGTTCCTCCGAACTCAAAACCCCTCTTAGCGCTCAAAAACATGTCGCTCCCCGCTCTTCTGAGGGAAATAAACCCTGAAAAAACAATCCTTTTCTGCGAGGAAGGTGTGAGAGTGGATCTTAACGATTACATGAGAAACTTGTCATCACTAAGCAGAGTAGTAGCTATGGTTGGCGGCTTTCCTCACGGCTCGTTCTCGAGTCAGACCGAATCCCTGGCGGACGATAAAATATCCATCTACGATAGGCCTCTCGAAGCCTGGACGGTCGTTTCAAGGGTAATATACTCTTATGAGCTGGCAATATTCAGGAAAACCGAGTGAAAAATAAACATAGAACAGCTGGTACGATACGAAGAAGTCATGTTCATTGGGAGCCGCATCACTCCCCCCTTATCGTGAGAGGGCTGCGATAGCTGCTGAGAAAGTTTCCTTTGCTTCTTCGATCGATGCGATGCCAACAGCTACTGAAGAAATGTTTCTAAGAGAAAATAAATATTCCATTGCTTCTCTCGGATTTATACTTCCTGCGGCAAGGGGCTTCATCGCTATTATTTTAACACCGCTTTCTTTCACCATCTCCATGAACTCCTCACCCCTCACACCCCCCATCATGTAGCCAGCTTTGTTCAGCGGCATCATTAACACGTCTACTTCGAGCTCCTCGATAATGAGCGGAATCGTTCTAGCTGGGTTATGCGTGACGACCCCCGCAAGGTACCCCTCATTCTCTATTCGCTTAATCCAAGCTCTATTCTCCTCCATGTTCAGTTTGTCTGTTTGCTCCCCGTGCAAAAGCACAGCAACCGTGTCGAACTCTGAAAGGTGTTTCAGGGCTTGGCTCGGCATGTCGAAGGGCAAACTACCGACGACTTTGAGGCGGACCCCCGTCATCTCTTCAGCTTCCCTCACCGCTCTCCCTATTTGAGGGTAAGCAACGAGCTGGACTCCATTAACACCAATTTCTATGCAACCTGCCACCAGCTCGGTTATCTTTGAAGGATTCCTAAAAAAGCGCTCGTAGTACTTGTATGCCCTTACGCCGAACTGTCCCGCTCCCAAGAAAGGCGACGTGCCGAGCAGCACTCGTGGCAGCTCTCTTCCCTTAACATTTATTGATGGTATCCTCATTTTCAATACTCTTTCTTCCCTGCCCTTTTGAGTTCTTCCCTCATCAGGTTCCTAATAATCCTGTACATCTCCCCTTTGAAAACCGGAGGAACTATTTTTAGCCTGTCAACTAGCCTCTCGACCAGCTCTTCAACTATGTTTTCCTCACTCATAACTTCTATGCCAAGGACTACGCGGACGCCCACCTCTTCCACAGTAGACTTAACAACAGACCTTATCACTGCGCCTATCACGCTTTCAGGGTCTATGTAATAGGGGAAGCGGTTGTAATCGTATATCTTTATGATACTTAAGGTCTCAGATATACTCTCGCTGTACCATTCAAGGCTACTTGCCTTAAGCCCGAACTTCTCGGCGAACTCCTCCTTCGAGACAGGGTTAGGGAACGAGAAAGGATGTCTACTCGCTAGGTATATAGCTGCAACGTACGCCGCCTCTCTCTCCTTCGGAAGACCGGCCGCCTCGACATACCTTTTAAGGAGCGCTGAAGCATAAACGGAGAGCGCCTCCTCGACGTTGTTTTTGATGAAAAACTTGTATGCTTCCTTGACGAGCTTCGCCTCCTCCTCACCTAAAAGAAAAATGTTCTTTTCCGGAAATGAGTTGTAAAACATTTTCCTTCCTCCCGGCTACTTTTGAGTTGCTTGTTCGTATGCTTTCTGGAAGGACCATCTTGCCGCCTCCCTTACCCTGTTTAACCTGTGTTGGTCCCTGTAATTCAAAATGACAATCTCTCTTATCACGTCACCTGAAACATTGACCTCGTATTTCATCCGTTCATCCTCAGATATTTTTCCTTCATCAACAAGTCGATTGTCCTCCTCCACCATGCTAGCTAAAACCTTCCCGATAAGAAACGAAGCTATTGGAGGAGAACCGTGATAAACCTTCAAATCAGCTGAGGGCACTATTCTGATCCTGTCCTTTTCAACATGTAACTCGGCGAGCGTCGTTTTCCCGTCCTTAGACAGTAAAGGTATGACTCTCCTCTCCTCCGCTTTTTTCTCCATGACTTCAGCTGCTGATTTGAAGCTTGCCTCCTTCAACTCTCTCTCGACAAGCTCTCTGATCTTCTTCAAAACTTCAAGCTCGTAGCTTCTTCTATCTATCTCCTCATCAAGGTATGCCTTAAGCTCGGCGAGAACCTCTGCATCCACTACTAACACCACCTTCCTAAAGGCATCAAAAGCACAGACCTCCTACTTTAATAAGAGGTCTTCCCCTAAAAATAAATCGGTTGAAAAGGAGGGAAGACTGCTTGAAGGAAGGCGAATACGCAGTCTTCAAGTGTCCTAACTGTGGCTGTTACACGTTTGCTCCAACATCTCAGAAAAGCAGGTTCTGCTCCATGTGCGGAAAAATAGTTAAAGTAGACTTGCTTCATGCCGAAATAACAAATGATGCCAGAAGGGCGAGTGAGCTGGTTAGATCCCGCAACGCTAAAAAAGCCCCTCCAGAACTGAAAAAAGCTCTCAGAGAGAGTTTCACCGAAGCTGAGAAGAAAACACCGAAAAAAGGAGCTAGAACCTCATCCCTACTTATGAAAATCCTTATGGAACACTGTTCCGAGGAGGTAACTCTAGATGAGCTGGAAAAACTGTGCACAGACTACGGATTAGACTGTGAATGGGTTAAGGAGAAACTGCCACAACTGGCACTAAAAGGTGTAGTGTTCTTCCCTTCACCTTGGACCGTTAAATGCACAGCTCCCTCGCTCCACAGGCCAGAGAACCAATCCGAAGAAGTGTCAAGTCAAACCACTAACTTAAACAAGTTAGTGATAGACGCTTTCTCGGTGCCGACTTCCAGAGTGAAAGTTGTTGAGTGGTTCGCCGAGAAAGGATACTCTCCAGAGAAAGTGGATGAAATCATCGACAAACTGCACAGAAGCGGTCTCATAATAGAAGAGAAGCCCGGGATATTTAAAAAAGTCGAATAGCCCTTTTTACTCCCTAAGGAACCTAGGCTTCGGCTTAACGGGCTTAAAGTGTTCCCCAAACTTCTCAGCTAGCCTTAAAGCGGCGACAAGCTTATTCTCAGTTGGTGTAAAGGAGTAAATAAGATGCGGCTTTTCACCCCTCAGCGAAACCCTAATTATCACATCGTTTAATCTCTCAACCTCATCTTGAATATCACCCTCAAGAAGTGATGATGCCGCCTCACTGTCTGACGCCCACACTTCTAGTCTGCCGATTACTGCAACTTTCTTCATCTTCTCATTTAAGCCATCTTTCTCTGGTCTGATTATCTCCATCGAGAAACGCGGTCTCGCTTTGAAGTTCGCTTCGCAAAGGAAAACATCATCGTGAGGCTTGAACTTAGATACTATGTGGTGTAACAAGTTCTCTCTGTTCACAAGGTAGAGAGTGATATCCAAGCTCTCCAGAGGAGCATCATTAGACTTGCACCTTACTTTAAACCCGCTGAGCCTATACCTCCTCTTCTCAATCACCCTGAACCTCTCTCTAACCCACTCATTAACCAGAGTATAGTATTTTTCCAGAAGAACCTTATTCTTCCTCAATCCTAACGAGTAAGACACGATAAATGCTAACATAAAGGCGAAAAGCAAAATCGCCCCCAAAGTTCCTATGAAATCGATAGTCCCCGACGTGGACAACGCGACACCCCAAATTTAATCTATAACCTTCCCAGTAAATGGATTCATTTTTTTCTTACAGACAGGGCAAGCAAGCATTCCCGGCTTCCACTTTATCCACTCACCGCAGGCAGGACACATTAATTCGAGTTCCCCCTCCACATCTAATTCTGGCGGAATTTTCAGAAGCTCTTCTTCCTCTTTTTTTATCTTTTCCTCCTTTTTCTTCCTAACGGATTC
>Ga0105162_1001494_pt1 | contig 13341 bp, 13 predicted proteins | sample JNZ201metaG_FD_81532 | JGI IMG/M metagenome (GOLD analysis project Ga0105162, IMG submission 81532) | Hot spring microbial communities from Jinze hot spring, China to study Microbial Dark Matter (Phase II) - JNZ 20120812A | ecosystem: Environmental > Aquatic > Thermal springs > Hot (42-90C) >...
TCCCTGGACTAATGCATGTCCGAATAGGCGAATATCATGTTGGAGATATTGAATTTGTCGCTGCATTCGACATAGATAAGAGAAAGGTCGGAAAGGACCTTTCGGAAGCAATCTTTACACCTCCAAACTGCACATACAAGTTTGCAGACGTGCCGAGGCTAGGAGTAGAGGTAATGAGAGGAATGACTCATGATAGTATTGGAAAATACTTAAAGGACGTAATTATCAAGGATGAATCCCCCACCGTCGATGTGGCCGATGTATTAAAGTCTAACAATACCGACGTGATGATTAACTTTCTACCAGTCGGAAGTGAGTCAGCTACCAAGTGGTACATCGAGCAGGCACTCGAGGCAAGGGTCGGAGTGGTCAATGCCATTCCAGTATTCATAGCCCGCGAAAAGCGATGGAGAACAATCTTCGAGAAGCGCGGAGTACCAGTGGTCGGCGATGATATCAAGAGCCAATTGGGCGCCACAATTCTCCATAGAGTCCTTGCAAGACTCTTCGTAGAGAGGGGAGTAAAGATAGACAAGTCATACCAATTAAACTTTGGGGGCAACACAGACTTCCTAAACATGCTCGAGAGGGAGAGGCTTGCATCGAAAAAAGAATCCAAGACTTCGGCGGTAACCTCAATAATACCCTACAAGATCAATGAGAACGATATCCACATAGGCCCAAGCGACTATGTCCCTTGGCTAGAGGATAGGAAATGGGCATACATACGTATTGAGGGGAGAAACTTTGGGGGAGCACCTCTCTCAGTCGAGGTAAAGCTCGAGGTCTGGGACTCTCCCAACTCAGCAGGCGTCGCAATAGATGCAATTAGATGCGTAAAACTCGCATTGGACAGAGGCGTATCAGGAGCACTTATCTCTCCATCGGCATACTTAATGAAGTCACCGCCAGAACAGTATCCAGACGATGTCGCGAGGAGAATGGTGGAGGAGTTTATCGAGGGAAAGAGGGAGCGATAAGCTAGTTATGCTGCTTAGCGCCCCACCAGCCTAATAACCTAGAAACAATCATCTTCGAATAACAAGCATTAAGCCTACTGTACTTCACTGCCTCTAATAATTCATAGAAAAGCTCCTCTACTCTTTCATCAATATTAATCGGCTTGAAATTATTGAATAGATCCGCTCTATCTATCAACGAGGGATTTATCCCTAGTAGCTTATTTGCACATATTGCCAAGAATCTCAGAGTCTCAGCACCGATTCCCTTCACTGATAAAAGCTCCTCAAAGTCTCTGAGCGATAAGCCATGAATCAAGCTAATGGTTTTCCAGTTTATCTTGACAGGCATCTTTAGAGGATTCTCATCACCAACTTGCCCAACACCAATCAAGGAGTTCAGAGTCATCTGTGATGGAGGAACAACAGCATTAAAGACGTTCCTTAACCTATTTATTGGAAGCGTAAGCGTCTCTAGTGTAGCCTCCCGGAGAGACTCATTTTCATGAAGCGTGAAATCCAGTGAGTACCTATTGAGCACGTCAGAAAGTAGCCCCGTATGGGGCTCATCTACAAAGCTCCTATTTACTACTCTGCCAGAAAACCAGTGATAAATTCTATTAAGCGTCGACTTACATCCAATTTGAATAACTGCCCAATTAGCGTTTCGAGAGAATATGAATACGTGGAGCCAGAGCCTGTAACCATCTTGGACAGCGGCATCATCAATCTTTGCGACAATTCTGCTACTGTAAATCAACCGCTGAATAGAAAAGGGCGCAAGCCCCATCTCCTCTCCAATATGCTCGATCTCCTTTGGGACGACAAATCTCTCAGTGAATGCGCCTCCAGCAATCCCTACCCCCATCTCGACCTTGACAGAGTCTTTCAAAGCAGTGAGGACGTATAATATGGAATTAGTATTAAATTCATCGAGCCCCGCAGAGATGCATAAAGCCGAGAATCCAGCAGGATTACCGACAAGCTCTACAAAATCATCCTCTCCGAAATATCCAATAAACGAGTCAGTAATTGTCCTAACATTAAGAAGAACTCTATTATAGAGTTGTTTGCTAAACCTATCTGTTGATCCCTCTAGGTCTCTTACTCCCGTCCTATACAAGCTTAAGCAAAGAATAAGGTTCTCATATATATTTTATCAGTTAAAAAAAACTATAGAAATTTAACAAAAATAATGTAACACTACGAGGATAATACTCTAAATCTTGACCTCGCTCTCCATTAATAATTTCTTTAACGGAATGTCCTCGTATGTCCCATCTGGATACTTTCTCCGAATAATTATGGGCAAGACGCCGCTCTCAAGCTCCCTCTTAGCGATCGTGAATGGAGTATCATCAGGACGCGGCTCAACCAGTGGAAAGGCACCTAGAGATATCTGTAGGGCCCTGCTACCAATAATCCTCGTAATCTCATATTTCGTTAATCCTTTATGCAAAGTCAGCCTTCACTTAGTCGAAGCTGCTACTAGTCTCTTCTCCGGATTCTTCTTCTTTCTCCTTCTTCTTTCCTTCCTTTTCTGAGAGCTTCGAAGCAGCGATTATGTCATCGATCTTGAGGATCATCGAGGCCGCTTCAATCGCCGATTTAATGACCTGCTTCTTAACTATTACTGGATCAATCACGTTTACTTGCATCATATCATGTAGCCTATTGCTAAGCACGTCGACGCCATACCACTTCTGCCCCTCTTTATGCTTCGACCTGAGGGTGACAATACTCTCAATAGGGTCGAGACCAGCATTCTCGGCAAGCTGGACCGGCACAATCTCAATCGCCTCAGCGAACTTCTCAACCGCTAGCTGCTCCTTTCCAGGCAGGCTCTTAGCATAGTCCCTGAGGTGAAGAGCCACTTCAATCTCTGGTGCACCACCGCCAGCCACAATCTTCGGCTCCTGTAAAACGTCCTTAACAACATTTATCGCGTCCTTAATCGATCTCTCAACCTCATCAACAATTCTCTGAGTGCCTCCACGAATCAGTATCGTGACGGATCTTGGATTCTCACATCCCTCGACGAAGACCATCTTGTCTTCCCCTACTCTTCGCTCTTCCACCAGAGCGGCCTTGCCTAAATCTTCAGGAGTGATATCATCAATTCTACTAACGACCCTCCCGCCTGTCGCCTTTGCTAGTTTATCCATATCGCTCTTCTTTATCCTTCTGACAGCCATTATGCCCTTCCTCGCCAAGAAGTGCTGTGCTAAGTCATCAATGCCCTTCTGGCAGAGCACAACGTTCGCGCCGACTGACGCAACCTTCTCAACCATCTGCTTCAGCATCTCCTCTTCCTGCTGCATGAATGCCCTCATCTGCTCAGGCGACTCGATGTTTAACTTAGCATCAAACTCGGTCTTCTCGATCTCCAGCGACGCGTCAAGCAGAGCTATCTTCGCATTCCTAACCAGCTTAGGCATGTCCGGGTGGACGACCTCCTTGTCAAGTACTATTCCATCAATGAGTCTAGTATCCATTATTGATCCGCCTTCCTTCTTCTCTAGCTTAATGTCATCGAGGTCGACCTTCATCTTGCCATCATACCTCTCAGCCACACGCAGAACCGCATTGACTGCTAGCTCCGCCAGGAAATCAGCGTACTCGGATACAAGCTTGCTGATCAATGCTGTCTTAGCTATCCTCATGAGGGATGCCCTATCATTTACATTGACTTCTACTCCTATCTTGTCCAGATAGCTTATTGCCTCGCTTGCGGCCTTCTTGTACCCTTCGATTATGATTGATGGATGTACCTCCTTATCGATGAGCTCTTCTGCCTTAGCAAGTAGTTCTCCAGCCACCACGACGCTTGTTGTTGTTCCATCTCCTACTTCCTCGTCCTGTGCCTTGGCGACCTCAACAAGCATCTTAGCCACTGGGTGCTCGACGTCCATCTCCTTCAGAATTGTTGCACCATCATTCGTGATCACGATATCGCCGAAACTATCGACAAGCATCTTGTCCATACCCCGCGGGCCTAGCGAGGACTTCATAGTCTCTGCGATAACCTTCGCAACCATAATATTCGCGGACTGTGCCTCTCTTCCCCTAGTCCGCTGTGTTCCCTCCTTCAAAATTATAACTGGAGTTCCCTGACTACCTGGAGCTGCTGCCATTCCAGATTCACCGACACTTAATATATATGCTCCTTTTTATATACTCTTCACAGACAATTATTATTAGAATTTTTGAGAATTAGTATTTGGATCTTTGGCTAAATTACTTTTTAGTGATTTTCGACGAGTGACTTAGCTAGTGTTTATATGTGAGGAGAGTATTTGATTAAACGATTTGATCATGAAACTGATAAGTGTCAAGCTTCCTGAAGCACTCATCGAGGGTATGGATGAGCTTGTTAGAAGAGGAGTTTATCCAAGCAGATCAGCTATCTTGAGAACAGCAGTGAGAGACTTACTGAAGCGTGAACTATGGAATCAATGAGGCGAGGCAGCTCTTCGAGATGGTCTTAGCCATGGAGGAACGTCTACTAAGTTTATTATCCTTGCATAAAAATACTTCATATCTGTTATGTAATTGGTGAAACTAATATCCTCTTTGCCGTTGGCTGTTATATATCTTAAGAATCCACCTGGCGGTTCCTCCTCTTCCTTGACATAGATAAACACTGGAAGCGCATTGGCCTCGTAGTAATCATAGAATGGCGCAAGCACGCCTAAAATGTAGCCATCCATGTGTTTGAATTTCCATATAGGAGGCGCGCCGACGCTGTCCGTCATTATCAATAGAAGCCTGACCAGCGCGGTAATGTCCTTGGCCCTCGTCAATATTGGCCTAACTATCTTTCCACTCTTCTTTCTTCTTAATGCTTCCTCAAGGAATCGTGGTGGAGTAGCTGCCTCTACGATCGCTCCATAGAGATATTTAGGGTCGTCGTTAGAGTTTGTCAGGAAGGACTCCTCGGTGCCTATGTTGGTGTATGCAACGTATGCTGATGCCCCCTCATTACGGGGCAAACGTACATAGGAGAATATTGGGAGATTACCGCGCCAATATGGTATTGAAAAGAGACTTCCGAGAATCCAAGACTCCCTGTGTTTAAACATCCAGAATAATGTTTGAGTATCAGGTCTAGTCAGTGTGAGTCGCGCCAAGTTGGTTAGGTCAGCCACTTCTAATGGTACTGGAGGCTTCAGACGCTTAATATCCATCAATATACTAGCCATCTCCCTCTCTATATGAGTGTTATACTGTTGCTTAGCCAGAGTCATAGTGAATTTGCAGAGCCATATTAATCATTTATAGTGACAAGTCCTCCACTTGAAATGACAATTTCTACATATTCTTTACAGCTATCTAGAGTAGATAGTCTCTAACACGATTCGCGAGCTATAAGTGAAGAAGAGATAGGTTTATGGATATGCTAATATCATGAATGGTGGGTAAACACCGTTGCACAAGGCGGCACGCAGGGCTGTATTTATTGGAAGATTCCAGCCTTTTCACTTAGGACACCTAGAAGCAGTAAAACAGATCCTCCAAGAATGCAATGAGTTAATAATCGCTGTGGGAAGCGCTCAGTACAGCTACACGCTGGAAAACCCCTTCACTGCAGGTGAAAGGATAGAGATGATCAGAATCGGGCTTGAAGCAGCGGGGCTCGATCTGAGGAGAATAATGATTATTCCAGTCCCAGATATAGGTGAACACTCGATCTGGGTCGCGAGGCTCAAATCTATGCTGCCAAAGTTTGATGTAGCATACACGAATAATCAGTTCGTAAAACTATTGTTAGAAGATCAAAATGTGCCAGTAATAGAGCCAAAACTAATCAACAGAGAAGAACTAAACGCGACGAGTATACGCGCATTAATGATTAGGAATGAAGACTGGAAAAGATTTCTCCAACCTGAAGTTGCAAGCTATATAGAAAGCATCAGAGGGGATGATAGAATCAGGAAGATTGTTTCAAGTGAGCAGAGACAACTGATGAAGTCGTCAGCACAGGTAGAATGATGCGTGAAGCTATGAAAGATGTGCTCGAAATTAAGCTAGAAGGCATGAATAAATTATCTAACAGTTTTGCATATCTCCTCTCAGAAAAACTAATAGACTATAATGCATTTGCCTTCATTAAGAGGGATGTTATCGCTCTCGACCTATCTAATGCATCGGATTATCTGACACTAGACAAAATCGTTGAAATAATTCATGAATGTATGAACAATTTAGAACTTAAGAATAATTATGTGATTACCATCGAGGGTAACAAGCTAGTAGTCAAGATTACGAATCCATCAATGATTCAGGAGGTTGAGAGAAAATACTCAGGCCAGCCCCAACAATTATTCATGTGTCCACACTGTGGATACGTGACTACTTATCCCGAGCTCCTCAGAGAGCACATAAAGATACATTATTTAATATGAATTATTTCACGACAGGATTATATCTCCCACTCTACCGGTATGAACCTATTCTTAGTAAATGATCTAGGCGGTGACCCTATTATTGCTATCTTATATCCGCAGTTCGGACACCTATTATCCTTTACGAGCCTCCATTCAAGGATGTCGAATCCATACCTCCTGACAACGATCTGTCCGCATCCAGGGCAGTATGTACTCTCGTATGGATGGCCAGGGACATTTCCCAGATAAACATAGTTTAATCCCTCTTCACGTGCAATCCTCCAATGCGCCTCAAGCGTCTCTACAGAGGTCCATGGAAGATGCATCAGCTTATAATCTGGATGAAATCTTAAAAAGTGTATCGGTATATCCGGACCTAGATTATCATGGATCCACCTAACCAGTTTTCTCGCAGCCGCTAAATCGTCACCGATCTTAGGAACGACTAGGTCCGTGATCTCGATGTGTATCTTTGTCTTATCACGCATCTCTAAGAGTGTCTGAAAGACCGGCTCTACGTCTGGTATGCCTATGTATTTCCTCACAAAGCTTGTCTCGCCGTTACCTTTAAAGTCAACTGTTGCGGCGTCGAGGAATTCAGAAGCAAGCTTGACAGATTCTGGAGTCCAGTAACCATTAGTGACGAATATGTTGAAGAGTCCATGTCTATGGGCCTCGACTCCTACGTCATGTGCAAACTCCATGAAGATTGCAGGCTCATTGTAAGTATACGCTATGCCCTCAGAGCCATACTCGAGAGTCTTCTCCACTACCTGCTCCGGCGTTACTTCGATGCCTTCCACTCGGCGACGCTGACTGATATCGAAGTTTTGGCAGTATTGGCAAAGCCAGTTACAACCATTAGTAGCAATGCTGAATACTCTTGTTCCCGGCATATAATGGACTACTGGTTTTTTCTCGATTGGGTCTACGTGGCTCGCTATTATTCTCCCATAGACATATAGGTACAGCTTACCGTCAATTACTCCTCTTACACCGCAGAGCCCAGTCTGTCCCTCCCTCAATTGACAATACCTAGCGCATGCTGTACACTTTGTTCTATCAGAACTGATCTGCTCGGAGAGAACAGCCACCCTCCCTATTGGGCTCATTCATTATAATATTGATTGATAGATCTTTTAAGGCTTTTGGACTTATCCATACGCGAAGACATTAAGGCATATCAGGCTCTACTCGTAATTCCAGGCCACTCATCGATGCGCTGAGTTGACCTAACAATATGCATGCCGCTTTTCTCAAATTTTCTAAACATCGTCTCGGCGAATTCAGTATAGTCGACTGCGTCTTTAACCACTACCGGCGATGTACAGTCTTCTAAAAGATAGATTTTGTTGAGCAGTGATGGCTCGATGTCCATGAAGTTTTTCTGAAGGTCCTCGACGGTCCATGCAACGCAGTGGCTCTTCGCCTGGCCCGCAATTATTATGGCGTCGAAGCCTGCCAAATAGTTTATCAACTCCACGTCGAGGGCTCCGATGAGCTCGCCGTCCGGCCCACTTCTCACCTCTGGGCTGAGCGCTGAGTAGTGCTCTGTTAATGGATTGTTTCCCTTGATTCTCATGATGGGTTGGCATGACCTAGCAATGCTGTGGAAGAAGACTGCCTCCTCGACTGATGGTACGAGGGCATGCCCAACGCCTCCAAGCAATGTGTGGTAGGGCCATACTGTGAGCCTGAACTTACTGCCCCTTTCTAGCGTCTCGACGTAGTGGAGAAGATACCTATCGGCATATTCTCGTGAAATCCTGAGGGTCCTGCATGCCTCTGGGCTTATCCTCCACCTACCAGCCCTCACGTCCTCAGTCGTTATCAATGTGTACGGCTCCGGATGACGACCATTTTCATCGACCAGGAATACGGAATGAAATATCTGAAATACCTGATGAGTATCAAGCGTAAGCACAATCTGAGAAATATTTGTAAGATTTCTATAGATAAATCTACAGAGTCGCTTATTGTCATCGACAGCTCCTCGCCCAGTTCTGCCAGCGACAAAGAGCTCAAAGCTTGGAATACAGAAGGAATTCTGCAAATCTATCAATAATAGACAGGTTCTAAACTCATCACTAGACGATGGAGATATCTCATGTTTTTTAGCCCACTCCTCAGCTTCTGCCGCCCTCTTCTGGTAGGGCACGTTCCAGATCTTGCTAACCAAATCCTCATCAAAGTGTGGCGGTACTGGAAGCTCCCTAAACATCATCCAAAACCCTAATCAGGGTTCTCGGATATATATTCTTGAAGTCTCGTGAATATTCTGCGTAGTGATTAATCACGGCCTAAAAGAAGACTTTTTTATTAGCATTAGTGTTTATGAAATCAAAAATGAATGCCAAGAAGTGTTCAAGATTTCACATCGCATGTGAGGAGTCAATACTGAGGGGCGAGGTAACCGATGTCTATTTCCAGAGGGCCAGGGAAATCCTGACAAGAATGGGCGCAGCAGACAGAGTAGTCACGGCAGACGTGCATTCATATGGCTTTCCAGAAGGATATGATTGGGCAGTACTCACAGGAATAGAGGAGGTGGCCAAGCTTTTGGAGGGCAGGAAAGTTGATGTTTACTCAATGAACGAGGGCGAGCTCTTCAGGGTGTACGAACCAGTAATGGAGATCACAGGGCCATACATCGAATTCGGAGTATATGAATCAGCAATGCTCGGAATACTTAGGCACGGAACAAGCGTGTCCACGAAGGCTGCGAGAATAAAGCTCCACTCGCTTGATAAACAAGTTATCTTTTTTGGGATAAGATGCGTACACCCAGCAATCACTCCATTCATTGATAGGGCAGCATTCATAGGTGGATGTGACGGGGTATCAGGAGTCATGGGCGCAGCGATGCTTGGTGAAAAACCCATAGGGACAATGCCGCATGCATTAATCATAGTGGCAGGAGACCAGAAACTTGCCTGGAAGGCCTTCGACCAAGTAATGCCGAGTGAAGTGCCTCGAATAGCGCTATGCGACACTTTCCTAGACGAGAGAGAAGAATCGTTAATGGCGGCAGAAATTCTCGGCGAGCGTCTTCAAGGTGTGAGACTTGACACTCCGGGATCAAGAAGGGGAAATATGAAACAGATAGCACAGGAAGTTAGATGGGTCCTAAACCTGAGGGGTCATAGACACGTCAAGATACTGATAAGTGGGGGAATTGATGAAGATGAGATTAAAGAGCTCCACGACGTCGCTGATGGCTTCGGCGTGGGGACGTCAATAGCTTTTCCCAAATCGGTGGACCTTGCACTAGACATAGTTGAGGTTAATGATAAGCCAATCTCTAAGAGGGGAAAGCTACCCGGCGCAAAGCAAGTCTATAGATGCCCAAACCTGCATGATACTATTACGCCGAGAAGCAAAACTTTAGAGAGATGTCCAAGATGTGGCGGACCGGTAAAGCCACTTCTTCAGCAAATCATCAGGCAGGGAGAAATAATAATAGACATTCCAAGCCCGAGAGAGATAAGAAATAGAGTCGTTGAATATCTCGAAAAAATAAAGAAGCTAGGAGTATTTGAGCCCCTGCCTATTCTTCTTTCCTAAAGCTGCTAGGAATAATTAGACCGCCCCTCGACATTTTCTCGACGTCCAAAATCTTCTCTGCAGTTCCACGGTCAAGATATCCCGTATCTACCAATAATTCCTTTATTGTAATTCCTTCCCTCTGGGCCCTAGCTAGTATTTCTGCTGCTTTATCATATCCTATCAGTGGAGCAGCGACAGTTATAAGAGCGGTGCTTCTCTCTGCATAGTGCCTACACTTATCAATATTCGCCCTGATACCCCTCAATGCCTTTTCAGAAAGAACGTCTAACGCATTTGACAACACTTCGATTGACTGTAGCAACAAATATGCAATGAGGGGGTTGCCAAGATTTAATTCAAGCTCGCCGACCCTCGACGCCTCAACTATTGCTGTGTCATTACCAATGACTAGGCAGGACGCCAGCATAGCCGCTTCGATTATGACCGGATTTACTTTACCGGGCATTATAGAGGACCCTGGCTGAACAGGCGGTATTTCAATTTCATTGAGCCCAGTATTCGGGCCCGAGGACAGCAACCTGAGATCATTGCAGATCTTGAGTAGATTTAAGGCAACTGTTCGAAGAGATGCGCTCACCTCCAATACAGCACCTTGACTCCCCATCGCTTCAAATCTATTATTGGTAATTTTGAACTGCAGTCCAATCTTCTCGGATAAATATTCAGCAACTTTTTTACCGAACTCTGGATGCGTGTTTAGGCCTGTCCCAGTAGCAGTTCCACCGATGGGGAGCTCTAGCAGCCCCTCGGAAGCCCTAACAATACTAGAAAGACCTTTCCTCATCATCTCGGCGTACCCACTGAATTCTTGTCCAAGCGTCACTGGGACAGCATCGCGAAGATGTGTCCTACCACTCTTAACAACGCCCCTGAATTCTTCAGACTTTAATTCAAGTGCCCTTATCATTTTTTCGAGGCTAGGTATAAGTTTTTTGTTTATTTCTTCTGCTGCTGCCACTCTAATGGCAGTAGGAACGACGTCATTTGAGGACTGTCCCATATTTACGTGATCATTCGGATGAATAAGGGATTTATCGCCCTTTTCTCCGCCTAGCATTTCAGCTGCCCTGTTAGCAATGACCTCATTCATATTCATGTTGATTGAGGTTCCTGATCCTGTCTGAATGACATCTATTGGAAAATGCTCATCCATTCTGCCCTCTACCACTTCTATGGCAGCAAAATAGATTGCTTCTCCTCTCTTTTTATCCAATAGGCCTAAACTCATGTTTGCAAGTGAGGCACATGCCTTTACCATTGCAAGAGCCCTTATGAATGCATGTGGAAATCGAAGACCAGAGATCCTAAAATTCTCAAGCGCCCTGACGGTCTCAGCTCCGTAGTATGCGTCTTTAGGCACAAGTACTTCGCCCAAGAAATCCTTCTCAACTCTAAATCTCTCGGCGTTCATCTCGTTAAATAGCCGAGTACGGTAAGATTAATATGAAACTCTACGAGCGAGTTACTCTAATTATGCTTCCCAGCCCAAGCCCGGGAGGCCACTCGCCTGAACCAATTTTTTCAAACTCGACGATTATCGCTTCTTCAGACACCTCAACTATCTTTCCAACCCAGACCACCCCATTAAAGTCCTCATACCTCGCATTAAGTCCCTTCAGGACGCTGAGCCGTAGAGAGCCAAGCGACGATGTAGGAGAAGCTATGATCCGATTATCCTCGTCAAAACCCACAACTATAAAATCGATCTCTTCCCCAACATCCCCGTCTGTCATATTCTTTTCTAAATTCAATCAACTTATCAGAATTTAAATCTTTGATAAATTTGCACCTCGTAAAAATTCATAGGAGGCCTATGTGATGAGGTCCTTTAGCCTACCTATCTTCACTGCTTCTCGTATCTCCATCGCTATTCTCCTGCCAACGCTCATTGTCTCGCCCCAGAGATATTCGGAGTATGGAGTAAACTTTGTTCCCGGAGAGCCTGGAACCCTTACACTAACGTCATAAACAACTATCTCTTCATGAGGCGGGCCTGGAACAATCATTGACTGTAAAGCGAAGGGCCCAATAACTCCTGGAGGATACTCATCCATACATACCTTCAGGAATTTCTCAGCAAGTTCAAACGCCCTCTCGAGTAATGACTCCCTGACGGTGCACGAGATATGTCCCACCTCGATGTTTCTTTGCTCAATATATCTCAGCGCCTCTTCCTGGACTGGTGCTGGGATCCTCATCAGTCCCTCCAGATTCGTCTGTCTTCTCGTATCTATCCCGAGTAATTCCAGCTCATCATCAAGAGGCGAATAGAAGAAATTAAAGTTAAATGGAGATCCTATAATGAATTCCTCAATGACTGCCTTTTCGAGACTCTCTTTATTTATTAATCCTCTCCTTACCATCTCATCCGTCTTTCGATAATATTCATCTACTGAAGAGGCAATAAAGAACGCCCTCTCAAACCCCCTTGATGCTTCAGGAGCCTTGACCATTACCAATCCATCAATATCTGAAGGCTCTTTAATAATTCTCGGGTGAGGAATATCTGCCTTCTCAAGTAAGTAGTACTGATTCTTCTCAACGTCGCGCTCCTCAATTCGTAAAAGATGCCTGTTGCCAAAAAGCGGCACCCTCAAATCATTCTCCAACGACTCGTAACCAAGATAGACGCAGAGAGACCTATGAGGAATAATGATGCTATTCTTGGATCTGAGCTTCTCCTGAACTTCATCACGGACCATATCTCTAAATCTCTCGAGTAAAACTACCTCATCAACACAGCCAACATATCTCCCAAATCTCCTCCTGGAAATATAGTATTTCACATATGTCTTTTCTCTCCCCTTTTGGCAAATGACAAGCGTTCTAAAACCCTCATCCTTTGCCCCCCTACAGATCTCAAGAGCCGAGTGGCTTCCAAGTACAGCAATACATAACTCATCTGGCGAATATTCATCCAACGCCCGAATCATATCTCCTCTACTAATCATTTCTACAAAACCAACCACCAAAAGGACCTTATAAAGCATTAAACTAAATCAAAATAACTACTTCGTGAAATCTGTCCACTCACGCATGAGTTTATCATACCAATCATCGCTCTCCTCAATGGTCTCAAAGTTTCCAGTCTTTATCGCGAGATTAACCGCCTCAATATGATAGCAATAAGGCTTTGAGCCATGAATAACCCTAAAGAAATAATCATCACAACTACAGTAAGGAACATTAATCAGAACAATATAGTCTCTATGCCTACCAACAACAATCCATCTAACCCTACCACTCGGCCTAAACACATATTTCTTTACATGCTTCCCCATCACAATCTCTTCTACTCCACGCGTCTCTCTAATCCTCAATACAAATCATCCCCTACCCGAAGAATTTTCTTGAGTACTCTTAAGAATCACGCCTTCCAAAGAAAGGACAAGTGCATTCTTAACATCAAATACACCCGACCTCAACAA
>Ga0105162_1001496_pt1 | contig 13330 bp, 8 predicted proteins | sample JNZ201metaG_FD_81532 | JGI IMG/M metagenome (GOLD analysis project Ga0105162, IMG submission 81532) | Hot spring microbial communities from Jinze hot spring, China to study Microbial Dark Matter (Phase II) - JNZ 20120812A | ecosystem: Environmental > Aquatic > Thermal springs > Hot (42-90C) >...
AAAGAGAAAGAGTTATTAAAAAAACATTTACCAATCCTCACTTTCTTTTTGCTACTGATATTTTTTCTCGCATAAACGTTTATCCTCTCTTAAAAAAATATCCCTTAATGGAATATTTAAGAATAAAAGAATTAAAAAAGGGAATAATCGTTGGTAATCCAATTATGTATCATTTTTTACTTAATAAGGTATCTTCTTCTTTAGGAAAATATCCTTACCAAATGCTTATTCCCGAAAAAGAGATTATTTATCCAATTAAAAATAAAAAAGAAATTCAAATGGTACCAATTATTAGTAGTTTTATCGGTGGTGATATTGTTTCGGAAATTCTTTATACTAATCTTTATAAAAAGAGGTCTTTTTCTTTATTAATTGATTTAGGAACAAATGGTGAGATTGTTTTAGGGAACAGAGAGAAAATTTTTGCCTCTTCCTGTGCGGCTGGTCCGGCTTTTGAAGAGAGATTTCATTATTATGGCTCAAGGATAATTTCTTATTTAGCTGATTTAATCAAAGAAGGAATCGTTGATAAATCAGGAAAACTTAAAAGAAAAAATCCTTACTTTTCCCAAAAAGATATAAGAGAACTCCAATTGGCAAAATCAGCAATTGCCAGTGGAATTATCATTCTTAGTAAGATTTCTGGAATCCCTCTATTCCAAATTGAAAATGTTTATCTTACTGGAAATTTTGGTTCAAAGATTGACATTGAAGATTTATATACTATCGGTATATTACCCAAGGAAATTAAAAGCAGAATTTTCTTCTCTCCGGATCTACCATTAAAAGGAGCAATAAAAATTCTTAAAGAAAATTCTTTAATGAAAGAATGTTTAACAATTGCTGAAAAGACCGAAACCTTCTTTTTACCGGAAATTAAAGAATTTCCACAAATCTTTGTTAATCAAATCCCTTTTCCCTAATGCGCATTGGTTATTTTTGTTTATATACACCCATTGAACTTCTTTACGCCCTATCTTTAAAACCGGTCAGATTAATTCCTTCTCAAAAATTTGATTTAACAAGTAAATATTTTCGCTATGATGCTTGTCCTTTCTTGAAAAATCTTTTCAGCAATTTGGCGAATAAAGTTTGGGAGATCGACGGAATTTTTTTATTAAGTCTTTGCGATGGCCAAAGAAGATTAGGAGAAATTTTAAAAAGGGAGATTAACTATTTAAAAATTTATGAAATCTACTTTCCTCGCACTTATAATCTTACTGCTTTTCAGTTTTATTACGAAGAAATTCTTGATTTTATTAAACTTTGGGAGAGAGATTTAAAGTTAATTAACAAAAGATTGAAAGAAGAAATAGAAATCTTAAATAAAAAGAAAAGGAGATTATTAAAAATTGTTGATAGTCTAAATTTTTTAAAAAAAGCAGAATTGATAAAAGAGTTTTGGGAGAAAGGAGATATTCCCGAAACTAAATTTTTAGAATCTTCTGTTTCCGAAAAAGAAAAGGTATTATTTTTGGGAAGTTATTATACTCCTTTAGACTGGCCAATTGCCAAAATGATCGAAAAGTACTTTACAATCGCTGCCGATAGTTTCTGCACGGTTTCACGCGGAATTGATTTCTACTCACCAATTAGTGATTTAAAAGAGTACCTCTTTTTCTATTTTTCTAAAATTCCTTGTATTTTAAGAAGACCTAACCGAATTTTTTACCACTATATAAGAAGAAAAATTACAAAATATAAAATTAATAAAATAATTCTTTATACCTTAAAATTTTGTGATGCCTTTTCTTTTGAAAAGGAGAGTTTAAAAACTTATTTGAAACGACCAACCCTTTTGATTGAAAGTGATTACTCCTTTGATACCACTTTGCAAATAGAAACAAGAATTGGCGCTCTTTATGAGAGTTGATTTTTTTACTTGGAATGAACTTTTCCAAGAGATTCCGGAAAGAATAATTAAAAAATATAAATATTATAAAAGAAAAGAAGAGTGGGCAAGATATCTCTCACCACCCCAGACCTTTGCTATTTATGGAATGCGCCATTTAATGAGTTTAAAATTCGACTCCTCTTTAGAGTGTCTAAGATTATGGGGATTTGTTTTTAATGAAACCGAAAGACTCTTTCGGGCGAAACAGATCAATAAAAAAATAATTGCAGTAATGGGCGATTTGGGTGGTATTCCACCAATTATCTATTCCTTTAATTCTTTGATTGGTTTTTATCCCGATTGTCTTTGGTGGCAACCTTTCTTTTCCGAAAATTATAATCTTTTTGAAGTTACCGGTAGGGCAAATTTTCCGGAAACCTCCTGTTATTCACGGGTTGTGTATGCTACCTTTCTAAAGAAAGCCTATTTTCCCAAACCAGATTTAATCGTTGCCTCTACCGGTGCTTCTTGTGATGATTACTCTTGTGTAATGCAAAATATATCCAACCTTTTTTATAAAGATAAAAAAACTGAATTTATCTGGTTAGAAATTCCACCAAGAAAAGAAAAAAGAGAATCGGCAATAAAATTACTAAAAGAAAATTATCGGAAATTAGCCAAGATTTTGAGCGAAGTCGCTAATGAAAAATTGACTATTGAGAAATTAATTTCGGGAATAAAAAGGGTGAATCTAATAAGAAGAAATTATCAAAAATTAAAAGACCTCGTTGGTAAAAGCGAAATTGCTCCTTTAGGTGCCTTAGAAATGTTATTATTGGAATTTGGTAACCTTCATTTTTATTCTGATATCTTTGAATGGCAAAAAATTCTTTTGGGAATATTAAATTTGGTAAGAAAAAGAGTTAAAAATAATGAAGGGGTATTAAACAAAGAAAATAAAAAGATTGTCTGGGCAACACCACCGGCTGACCCTTTATATCTTATTTACTTTGAAGATAAAGGAACGAGAATTGTTGGCAGTGAGTATATCATTAACCAGGTGCTACAAATAATTCCGATAAATAAAACCGACCCCTTTACCGCCCTTGCGGAAAGTTATCTTTCTGCTTCATTAATTGGCAAAACAAAAGAAAGAGCAGATTTAATAATTAATGAAATTAAAAAATATCAAGCGAAGGGGGTAGTTATCTCGCAAGTTTTTGGTGCTTCCCATTGTGCCTACGAAACAGAAATCTTAAAAGAAGAGATTGAAGAAAAGGCAAAAGTTCCAGTTCTAATTATTGATATCCCTCTTCCCGCTTCCGAAATACCCTTACAGACACAAACAAGAATAAATGCTTTCATTGAAAATCTCTGATGGAAATTCTAACTCCTCGCGAAAGATTTAATCTTTTAGTTTTTGATGAGACTCCCGATAGGGTATTAATCTTTCCTTTGATAACCAATCATAGTGCCTATGTTAGTAATTATTCAATCAAGGATTATTATACCAAAGGAGAAATTCTTGCCCAAGCGCAAATAAATGCTTACGAAATTTACCAAACCGATTTTCTCTCGGTATTCTCCGAAGTAGGAATTATTGCGGAAGCTCTGGGAAGTTATTTTGAATATCCCCAAGAGGATTTACCTAAATTGAAAAAACCTCTATTTTCTAATCTACAAGAGTATTGGGAAAGAAAATTAAATTCTCAGTATGACGAAGGAAAAGGAAGGCTCTATCTTTATTTTGATGCGATAAAAATTCTTTATAAAACCTTGGGTGATATTTTGCCAATTCTTGCTTATATCCCGGCACCTTTCACAACCCTTGCTTTACTTTTTGAGCCAACAGAAATATTAAAAGAGGTAAGTTTTTCTAATTTAGAAAAGAAGAAAATCTTAAAGGAAGTTTTATTATTAATTACCGATTTTACTATTCAATTTATGAAAAGTGTGATCAATTATGGCGCTTTACCAATTGTTGTTGACCCTTTAGCATCCGGTAGTGTGATTTCACCGGAAACCTATAAAAACTTTGCTTTACCTTATGAAGAAAGACTTATTAATTATCTTCACCGCTACGATTTAGATGTAATTTTACATATCTGTGGTAATACCCAAGTTTATTTAAAGGAGTTAAAAAAATCCACCGCTGATCTTTTAAGTTTAGATAGGATAAACTTATTTTCAGCCAAAAAATTTTTGGGAAATAAGTTTCGATTAATCGGCAATTTTGACACCACAGAAATTCTTCTTTTATCACCTGAAGAAATCAGAAAAAAGGTAAAAAATTTGGTTTTAAAAATGAAGAATAATAAAAAAGGCTATATTTTAGCAACCGGTTGTGAAGTCCCCTTCTCTACCCCCAAGGAAAATCTTATTACTTTTATCGAAGAAGGTAAACGATAGGGAAGATATAAGTTTTAACTTGCTTTTTTAAGTTTATTTTTCTATAATTTATTTATGGTTGATAAATTGAATTTGCTTTCGAAATATGCCAAGGTTTTTCAAAGATTAATTGGTAATTATGAAAAAATTAAATTGAAAAGCGAAGATTTTTCCCTTTTAGAAAAAAGCCTCCAAAAAATTAAAGAATTTTATGAAAAAATTGAATTTAATGATTTGAAAACCCTTATCGGTGAATGGTTAAAAAAGGAAGAGGAATGGTTGAAAAATACTATTTTGGAAAAACAGGAAAGATTTGGTCAGCAATTAAAAGAAGAGTTAGAAAAGAACAATCTATCTTTTAGTGGTCTCTTTCCCAATATTAGAATTGGAATATTTACTTTGGAAATAAATTTTGACTTAAATACCTGCCAAATTTTTTATGGTCCAAAGATTGAAAAATTGAAAACCAAAATTCCCTTACAGGCTTCTACTATTATAAAAATTTTGAAAGATTATTTAACCTATCTTAATCAACCTTTTAACCCTAATGAATATTTTAAAAAACTTCTTTTGGCATATGAACGTTCTTTATTTTTCCAAAAATTAAATTTTGGTGAAAAAATATTTCTAACTGATTTACTTTCGGAACTTATTTTTCTGTTACAAAGAAAGGAATTTTATCTAGACCCTAAAAAAGAAAATTTTAAAGAATATTCCCGAATAAATTTTAGTTATGATTTATATCGTTTAAAAACTTCATTGGGAAATCAATTAGAAAATTATTCTTTTAAACTCTGGATTGCTCCTTTTGATGCTACCTTAGATAAAAAGAAGTCAATTTGGATACCAAATAATGAAATCGGCGAAGGGACTTATTTCTCTTATATCTCTTTTGAAAAAATATGATCAACAAAGAATTGGCAAAAGCAATTGTTCATAAATTAGGTTCTTATGGCACACCTCCCGAATTTGGTTTAGAGTATTACACTGTGGGATTAGAAAAATATTTAGAGGTTATTGAAGAAGAGTATTTTAAAGATTATTTAAAATTAAAATTATCTTCTTTTAAATTGATTGTTGGCAATTATGGCGGTGGTAAAACCCATTTCTTATATTGTTTAAGAAAGAAAGCAATGGAAAATAATTATCTCACCAGTTATGTTTCTCTTTCACCAGTAGAGTGTCCTTTTGATAAATTAGAACTTGTTTACAAAGTGATTGCCTTGAATTTAATGGCACCCAAGATTTCCGAAGAGATAAGTTTTGATACTTTCTATTACGAAAGAGGTATTGATAATGTCATTAAACTTTGGTATCAGAAAATAAAAGAACAGGTTTCCAAAAAGGAAGACTTTTATAGTTATTTAGAAGGATTAAGTGGTATCGAATCTATTTCTTACTTAAATGCCTTAAGAGGAAGTTTTGAAGCCTTGATAAGAGAAGATTATGAGAGTTTTGAAAATCTTATTCAATATTTAAAAGGAGAAGAAATTACCAAAGATATTCGAGGAAAATATCGGATTTCGGAAAGATTAGACAAAAGTACCGCTTTTCGTTTTATCCGTTCTCTTGCTCAATGGGGACATTTAATTGGTTATAATGGACTTATTCTCTTCTTTGATGAAGCCGAAAGGGGATTAAGTATCTCTAGCTCCCGTGATAAAAGAAGAGCATTAGATAATTTAAGGCAAATTATTGATGAATGTGGTAATGCCCGATTACCAGGAGTAATGTTTTTCTATGCGGTTACTGACGAGAATTTGATTTTAGAGGGTAGTGGCGGTGTTTATGAAGCGTTGAAACAAAGATTAAGAAGCACTTTTACCGCCACTAATCCAACCGGTGTAAAAATTAATTTAGAAACAATTGAGAAAAAACCGGAAGAGTTTCTATATGAACTTGGTTTAAAACTTGCCCATTTATTTGAAATTGCTTATGATACCACTTTTAACGAAAAGATATTAAAAGCAACAATTGATGTCTTATCAAAAGCCTGCCTAACAACCTTTGCTTTAGATATCAGTTTCCGTAGATTATTTGTCTTAGGAATTATTGAAGCCTTTTTTAGATTAAAAGAAAGAAATTTTAAATCTGCCCTTACCGCCAAGGAGGCGGAAGAAATTTTAAAAACATCCTTAAAGAAGATTGAAGAAGAAAAAGAAAGCGAAATAGAAAGTGAAGAGTTTTAATGGAAGTAACTAAAAGAGTTATTGTTTCTCATCCTGTTTTTGGTGAAGGAGAAGTAATCTCTTCCCGTTTAAATGGTCAAGAACTTTTTGTCCATTTTAATTCAGGTTTAAAACTTTGGGTTTTAAAGAAAAGGCTTCTTTTTATTTCCGAAGTTGATACTTTTGAAAAGAAATTTGATAAGATAAAGGCAAAAAGAATTTGTGAAGCTTTACGGATGGGAATTGTGCCCCGACAAGATTGTGAAGATTTTACTTTCGGTCGGGAAGAAGAGGTTAATATTTTAAAAAAGATAATAAAAAAATTAAAAGAAGGAAAAGGGGATACTTGCTTAATTGAAGGAGAATATGGTAGTGGCAAAACCCATCTCTTAGAATATTTATATCATTCTGCTTTAAAAGAAGGGATTTGTGTTTCTAAAATAACTTTAACCCCTGATGAAGTCTCTCCTCATCGACCCAAAAGATTTTGGAAAGAATTTGTCTTTAATTTAAAATTTCTTAAAAATGACCAAGAGTATGGTTTTCGGGATTTATTAAGACAGGCAACTAATTTAAATCTTTATGATAATATCTTCTTTTCAAAACTTTTACCAAAATTAAAAAATATTGATGAAGGAAGTATCAAAAGCGAAGTATTGTGGCAATGGTTAGAAGGCGAAAGTACCAAAGAGTATGCGGTCTATCTTACCGATAAATTCCGAATAAAAGGGGGAATAAGAATTCCTGCTTTGTATGATTTTTCCACTGCCAGTGATTTCTATTGCTATCTTATCTCTTCGCTTTCTTATATTGCCCACCAATTAGGACTTTACGGGATTTTACTTTTAATTGATGAGGCAGAAACCGTGGCTCATTTATGGCGTTTTCAAGATTTTCTAAAAGGATTAAATTTTCTTTATGGTTTGGTGCGGGTATGTTATAATGACCCAGAATTAAAAAAACTGGATAACCAGATGATTCATAATAAAATGAAACCAACACCTTATATTTATAAAGATGCTTATCTCAGTATGGTGATGGCGACAACTCCATTAACTTACAATTATGAATATATAAGATTAACCACTTTATTTAAAAATAAAATAACTTTAAAGAATTTAAAAATAAAAGATCTTTATGAATGTTTCTATACCCTTTATAACATCTACAAAACTTGTTATCCAAATTTTCAATTATCAGAAAAAGAACAGCGAACAATTTTAGAAGAAGGGATTGAAAGAAGTTTGGGAATTAGAGATTTTTTAAAATTTATTATTGAAGTTTTTGATATTTATCGACATACAAGTTCTTTAGTATTTATTAATAAATAATGGGAAGTGTTAAAGATTTAATAATTATAAAAGAACCAAAAGAAAACCAACCAGGAATTGGTCGTTTTATTTTCTCAGATAGATATTCAGTTTTTGACTGGGGAGAAATGCCTGACAAGATTGAAGATAAAGGAAAAGCCATCTGTCTTGTCAGTGCCTATTTCTTTGAAAAATTGGAAGAAAAGGGTATCAAAACTCATTACTTAGGACTTTGGGAAGATGGTAAGACCAAAAGATTAAAAGAACTCAAGGAACCAACCAATATAATGGAAATAAAACTTCTTCGGGTACTGAAACCAGAAATTAAAGAGGGTAATTATGATTATTCCATATATAAAAAAGAAAAAGTTAATTTTCTCATTCCCTTGGAAATTATTTATCGTAATTCCTTGCCCGAAGGTTCATCAGTTTTTAAAAGATTAAAAGAAGGTAGTTTAAAATTGGCTGATTTAGGGTTAACCGCGATGCCCAAACCTGGAGAAATCTTAGAAAACCCGATTATTGATATCTCAACAAAATTAGAAAAAATTGACCGGTATATCAATTTTGAAATTGCTAAGGAAATTGTTAATCTTAGCGAAAAAGAAATAAAAGAAATAAAAGAAATAACTTTATTTATCAATAAATTAATAACCGAAGAAACCCAGCGAATTGATCTTTTTAATGAAGATGGTAAATTGGAATTTGGCTTTGACGAAGAAAGAAATCTTATATTAGCGGACGCTTTGGGAACTTTAGATGAATGCCGATTCACTTATCAACAAATTCCTGTAAGCAAAGAACTTGCTCGGATTTATTATCGAAAAACTGAATGGTACGAAGAATTAGAAAAAGCCAAAAAAATCGACAAAATAAATTGGAAAACCTTGGTAAAAATTCAGCCGCCTTCTTTACCTTTAGAATTTAAAAAGTTAATAAAGGATATTTATTTAGCCTATTGTAATGAATTAACCCAAAGAAATTGGTTTGATGTTCCTTCGTTAAAAGAAATCTTAGAACAAGTTAAAAAATATCTTTAATTTACTTTTATCAAAATGATTAAAAGTATCTATAAAAACTTATGTCCCAATTGCGGAGGGGAAATAACTTCCGAAAGGTTGATAGCAAATTTACCGTGTAAAAAATGTGAAAAAGAGAGTGGCGAAATAAAAAAAATAAAAGAACTTCAAGAAAAACTGAAGGAGTGGGAAAAACATTTTGAAAAACATATAAAAGGCAAACCTTGGGGACTTCAGACTACTTGGGCAAAAAGAATTTTTACTTTTTCTTCCTTTGCTCTTTTAGCACCCACCGGTATTGGAAAAACTTCTTTTGGTCTATCAATCGCCAGTTTTCTTTTAAAATTTGGTCAAAAATCCTATATCATCGTACCAACTCGCTTGTTAGTGGAACAGGTTTATGAGAAACTTAAAAACTTTGGTGTTAATGAAAAAGATCTTCTTGCTTTCGATGGTGGTCTTAAAAAGAAGAAAAAAGAAAGATTACAAAAGGGAGAATTTAAAATTTTAATCACCACCTCAATGTTTCTTTATAAAAATCAGTCAATCATTCCCAAAGAATTCTCTTTTATTTTTATTGATGATGTCGACTCTTTTTTAAAAACCGCCAAAAATATTGATAAAGTTCTCTATTTATTAGGCTTTGACGAAGAAAGTATCAAAGAAGCAATAAATTTTATTAAATTAAAAGGGAAAAAACAAAAAAGCGAAGAGGATTTGAAAAGAATAGAAGAGATTTCTTCGCAATTAAGAAAAATCAAAGAAAATCTTAAAGGGGTATTGGTAGTCTCATCAGCAACTGCCAATCCTCGTTCTTCCAGAGTAAAACTTTTTAGGGAATTGTTAGGTTTTGAAGTAGGGGTACCGACTTTTTATTTAAGAAACATCGTGGATGTATACACTGAAGAATCTTCTTTAATTGATTGGATAAAAAAATTAGGAAAGGGTGGTTTACTTTTTTTACCCAGTGATAAAGGAAAAGAAAGTATTGAAGAGATTATTGAAATTTTAAAGGCCAATAATATAAAAGCCCTTTCTTATGAGGAAATAAATGAAGAAAATTTGGAACTATATCGTAAAGGGGAAATAGATATCCTTGTGGGTATTGCCAGTTTCCGTAATCCTTTAGCACGAGGATTTGATATGCCCGATGTCTGTCGATATGCTCTTTTTTATGGTGTGCCTAAAATTATAATCTCTCTAAAATTTGAAACTAACCTTTCTCATCTTTTGTGGGCGCTCTCCTCTATTCGGCCTTTTATTGTAAAAAATTTAGGAGAGTATACTCAAAAAATTAACCATTGGCTTTTACAACTTAAAAAATATCAAAATCTGAATGAAGAATTCATCAACCAGAGAGAAAACCTGAAAAAAAAGATAGAACAATTAAGAGAAGAAATTGCCCAATTCTTAACCAAAAAAGAGATAATCGAATTTTTAAAAACTTCTGAAGAGGTTACTTTACGACCAACGGAGGAAGGTTATCTCATGGTTGTTTCGGATGTTACCGGATATCTTCAAGCGAGTGGCCGGGTTTCCCGAATGTATGCTGGGGGAATTACCAAAGGACTTTCTTTAATAATCATTGATGACAAAATTGCCTTTAATCATTTAAAAAGAAAAATAAGATGGTTTAGTGACGAAATAGATTTTCTTCACATAAGCGAAATTGATTTACCGAAAGTTCTTGATGAAATCAATGCCGACCGTGAAAAGATTAAGAATTTTTTAATAGAAAGAAAGATAGGAGAAACTAAGGAAATTTTAAAACCCATTTTAATTATTGTGGAGTCACCAAATAAAGCAAGGACTATTGCTAATTTCTTTGGCAAACCAATAAGAAGAAGAATTGGCGAATATGATATTTACGAGATTTCTTTAGAAGATAGGTACTTAATGATTACTGCTTCTTTTGGTCATATTTTAGACCTTACTACCAATGAAGGTTATTATGGCGTTATCTTAAATGGTGAAATTATTCCCATTTACGAGCCTATTGAAGGAAAAGAGGAAATAATAAAAACATTAAGGAAGGCAGCCTTAGAAGTGGAACAAGTTCTAATTGCAACCGATCCTGATACTGAAGGTGAAAAAATTGGTTGGGATATAAAAGAAATTTTAAAACCATACATTGATGATATTAAACGAATGGAATTTCATGAGATTACTAAAAAAGCGATAATCAAAGCAATCAAAGAGCCAAGAGATTTTGATTTGAACTTAATTAAAGCCCAAATTTTAAGAAGAATTTCTGACCGTTGGATTGGTTTTGAATTTTCTCAATTTCTCCATCGGGCTTTTGGCAAACCCACTCTTTCAGCAGGTCGAGTTCAAACACCCGTTTTAGGATGGATTATTGAAAGAGAGAAAGAATTTAGAAAAAGTATCTATAAAATTTTTATCAATGTTGAAAAAAATAGTAAAAAACTAAGATTAAATTTCACTTTTGAAAATGAAAAAACCGCTCTTGATTTTTATAACAATCTTAAAGAAATAGAAATAGAAAAGATTGGCGAAAGAGAAGAGATAGAATCTCCTTTACCTCCTTATCGGACCGATACCCTTTTAAAAGATGCCAGTGATTTTTACCGTTTCTCCTTACCAAAAACAATGGAACTTGCCCAAACCTTGTTCGAACTTGGTTATATTACTTATCACCGAACTGATTCTATTAGAGTATCAGATACTGGTATTAATATTGCCAAAGAATTTATTAAAGAAGAATTTGGCGAAGGATATTTTCAGAAAAGAACTTGGGGAGAAGGTGGGGCTCATGAATGTATTCGTCCAACAAAGATTTTAGAGCCGGAGGAACTCCGTTCGATGCTTTTGAGTGGTCAAATTGAAGGGCTAACTAAGGAACATATTTTACTTTATGAAATAATTTTCAAAAGGTTTATTGCCAGCCAAATGAAACCAATAAAAGTAAAGATTGTCGATTATTTAGTAAAAGTGCATTATAAGCAAGAAAAAATATCTTTAAGAACAGAGATTATTGAGCCTGGTTGGGATAAAATTTTCAAATTAGATCTCTATCCACCGATGGAAGGAAATTATAATATAGAAAATAAAAAAGAAATCAAAAGACAACCAAAGGCCTATCGTTATACCCAAGGTGAATTGGTTTTTGAAATGAAACAGAAAGGCATTGGTCGACCTTCCACTTATGCTTTAATTATTGAAAAACTATTAGAAAGAAAATATGTTATTGATATAAAAGGATTTTTGGTACCTACAGAATTAGGAAAGGCTGTTTATTCTTATTTAAAAACAATTGACGAAGCGAAAGATTTGCTTTCTGAAGAATTTACACGTAAATTGGAAAACTTGATGGATAGTGTTGAGAATGGCGAAACAGATTTTCAACCAATTCTTTACGATTTATATCGCCAACTTTTAGCAGTTAAAAAGGGTAAATAAATTTTCTAAAAGAAAAAGGCCGGGAATAAATCCCGGCCTATCTTTTTGAGATATCGGGCAACTTTAATGAATTATTAACTTCTTGGTTGCTTGATATTCATTGGCAGCAAACTTGAGAATGTAAATACCGCTGGAAAAACTCTTGACATTAATCACAAAGTACCCTTTATCCGAAGCGGCGCTACAAACAAGTTCACCAAGAGTATTGTAAATCTTTAATGTGGCTTTAATATTAACTGGCAATGTATAAGAAACTTTGAGATAATTTTTTGTCGGTATCACAGTTAATGCGAAGTTTTTTAAACTTGTCGTCCCAATTTGAATTCCCTTGTTGTCCGAAGGAACAGTATTTGCTAAGAATTTATCCGCAGGTATGTATAACCAGAACTCATTAATTCCGTTGCCGATAAAGGCAAAAAGACCTTTGGCTTCTTCTGAATAGGTTAAGGCACCGCCACCTTTTACTTTCTTAGAAGGCGTACCTGTTGGTTGACCAACATCTTCTCTAATCATCCAGGTATCTTTTCTGAGGTCGTAAGCAAAGAATTCTAAGGTATTACCGCCTTTTAAAGCATAAATTAGATTATCGTTAGGATTATAAGCACCGGCACTTCCTTCCTTTGCCTTCTTTTTCTTTTTAGTTGAACCAAATAATGGCATCTCTTTCTTTTTAACTCCTTGGCCACCGATAGGTATCATATAAAATTCATTTATTTTGCCGCCAACTCTTAATCCGTAAATCGTATCATTAACATAAACAATCCACGAACCAGTCTTCCATTTATTCGCTGGTAAAGAAGGTGGATTACATTCTTCAAATTGTTCAGTATAAATATTAAACCGTTTCCATTCGGCATTATTAGAACCACAAATCACATAAACAAAGGAGTCACCATCAAATGTCATTGAAGAGCCTTTTATTCCTTTAGAAAAAGGAACCTCATATTCTTTCCAAGAATCTCCTTCCGGATAATAACGCCAAAATTCCTTAGTATTATTTCCTTTTACAATATAGAGATATTTACCATCGGTAGTAATTGCTGCTCCTTTTTTCACATTCTTTTTCTTAGGAGTAAGAGAGGAAAGAGGAACTTCGCTTTTCTTTTTCCAACTATCGCCATTTACATAATAAGCCATTAAATCTCTCGTATTATTTCCAATCAAAGCATAAACCTTATCACCCAAGGCACC
>Ga0105162_1001497_pt1 | contig 13327 bp, 12 predicted proteins | sample JNZ201metaG_FD_81532 | JGI IMG/M metagenome (GOLD analysis project Ga0105162, IMG submission 81532) | Hot spring microbial communities from Jinze hot spring, China to study Microbial Dark Matter (Phase II) - JNZ 20120812A | ecosystem: Environmental > Aquatic > Thermal springs > Hot (42-90C) >...
ACTATTCCATGACTTTTAACGAAGTAATCGTTTCCAAAAAGAGGGCTCGTTAAAATGTAAAGGTTTGCTGAAAAATGAAAAGATTTATATGGGTCTTTAACGGATGGCGATTTCCCCCGCAAAAACCCCCTATTTTTTATTTTTTCTAGCTATATGCTATTTTAGGCTTCGCGTCAGACTTAATGGAGCGGCTTATTTTCCAAATTTTAAAATCCCCTTAGGATTTTGCAAAGGGCATCGAGGCTAAGGTCGGCTTCGGCAGAGGCGCACGCTCTCCATGCATGTTCTTAGCTCCAGAATCACTTATAAGCCTCAACATTAGGTTTATAAGCAATGAAAATGACGGTTAATTTATTAATATAATGAAGGATGAGAAAATGGGGAAAAGAGAAATCCAATGTATATTTGCTTTATCGATGGCTTTTCTAATTGCGAATGCAGTCTCTGCGTCCCACGCCCAGAAGAGTGGCCCATATGATTTATGGTAATTTATTTCGGTGGGGGTTCAAGTAGATAACTCCGGTGGAACAATTTATTTCAATTTTGGGTCGTCAACTCTGGTTCCGTCGTGAGTCTGCTCTGGAAAATCTATTCGATTAGCCCAAAATTACCAAGGCTCGGATTGATTTTGATCTCAACTGATAGATTAAATCCAAGGCTTTTTGGAACAAGACTCTTTGAGAGATGGAATCTGGAAATTTATGAGTTTAAGCCTCACGATGCAGAGAGAGACTATTTGAAATAATAAAGGAGGAACTGTTTATCAAAAGCTTGATTCCGATTTAAGAACTATTGAAGCTTACGTTCTGCCAGAAAGTTCTTTGGATGAATCTTGCTGGCTAAGTCAGTTTCGTGGTTTAGATGCTTGTTATGAATGTGAGGCTTTAGGAAAAGAGGATTGTGGAGGAGGATACAAGTTTCTTTACCAAGTCCTTGAGTTTTACGGATTTAGATATCCTGAGATTTTTCTTTGTGAGTATCAAAGTAAAGTCCTTCCAAAGCCTGTACAGCACGCCTTCAACAGCTTTCTCATCCAAGCCTGTCTCTTTGACTATACCATTAAATGCTCCATGCTTACAGTCGCTTAGCAAGCTGAGTATTTTACTTCCCGTATCGCTTAGCCTTGCCAACCCGTATCAGGACGAGAATGTGCAACTCCTATATAAATATGAGGGTTCAAACCTAGAAGTGAAATAGATTTAGTACGCAAGAATCAAGCAAAGATTTAGCGACTCTTAGCCAAAAAAGAGCTCGATTCTGGCTATTCTTAGGCTTTGAATATGGTGCCGGGGTGGGATTACAGTCTTGAGTATAAAACACTTAAAACTTTATAAGCATTTCACATTTTATTGTTAATGATTATGTATGGCTGATGAACGCGCTCCCCAAATAGCACAGTCATATATCGGGAGGATTACGTTTTCGCAAGATTTACCAGCAGGTCCCGATGAGTTTTGGTGTTGGCTGAGCGCCTCACGAGGGCTGAATGTTCAAGTCGGTTCTCTTTTAACGGTAGAGGGGGAGGGTGAACGCATCATAACGGTAGTTTCGGATATGAAATATACTTCTGTGACGCGTGACGTTTCAACGGAGTTTTACGGTAGTGGATATGGAAGCCCGCAAACCCAACCGACAGTTAGACCTACCATAATTAGATGTGCTAAGTTGAGAGTTCTACTGAGAACCCCGCGTGTATTAGCTCCACCTGAAGGCAGATGGGGTGTAAGACATGTGAATGATGAAGACTTGAGTCTACTTTCAGAGCAGATAAGTCTGGAACGAAGAATATTGGGTGGTTTTATTAAGATAGGTCTTAATGAAGGAATCCCAGAATCTTGGCACCCAGTTTTTCTACATGCGGACTTCCTCCTAGGCCCTCAGGGAGCGCATATGAATGTGTCTGGGATAACAGGCTTAGCTACTAAAACTAGCTACGCACTCTTCATCGCTTATTCCATATTAGCTTGGGCTCAAGCTAATGATGAGAAAGTTGGTGTCATTCTATTTAATGTAAAGCGCAGAGACTTCCTCCAACTGCACCAGATCCCAAGCGAGTGGGATAAAGCCCATAGTTCAATAGAAGAGTGGGCTAAACGAGAGTTTGGAGATGGTCAGATTGCAAGGAGGGTATGCGCTTTATGGGAAAGCGCTAGGAAAAATGGTGTAGATCCCATATCTAATCCACCAGATATAAGATATTTTACATATCAAGGGGACCCAGATAGTAACCTCATGCAAGAGCCGTACTTCGTTAAATATGGATTAAAAGACATAACCAGAGACGAGTTGATAGCTGCACTTTATCGAGCCGACGAAGAACCTGGTGAGCAGCAAATAAATCTCATAAATGCGTATTTTGAATACATTTCAGGTAAAGATGTCTCATTTAGCAGGATGATGAATGACTTAACGGTTCTTGGACAACAATCCGTTAGCCGAGCTTCACGACAATATGATCGATTAGCTAGTCAAGTTCCACAGATCGGCATCTGGGATGATCGGACAGTTAATGCCGTTGTAAGAAGGCTCACAGGCTTTCTAAGTAAAGCCAGTCATATAGTAGAGAAAGAACGAGCGCGTGCAGAGCCCGTAAAATTTGAGATGCTAGTAGACGGTTTAAATGTCATTCAGCTTAACCGTTTGCATGATACAGAGAAAAGATTACTTGTTAATGCCGTCCTTAGGATAGCTTCTGAGGGTTTAGAAATGCCGGAGAATAGAAGGAATCTTAACAGAATTGTTGTAGTCATAGATGAATTGAATAAATATGCACCGAAAAGATGGTCGCCAATAAAGGAGCAGATTATCGACATCGTAGCTAGAGGTAGAGATTTAAGACTGAGCCTCATCGGAGCTCAACAATTTGCTTCTGACATAGATAACGAGGTTCTCGGCAACTCAGCGACTAAAGTTGTCGGCCGATCTGATACTAGCGAGATAAGTAAGAAGGAGGTGTACGCGTATCTAAGCGATCTACGTGATATGGTTCCTTATCTAGAGAAAGGACAGATGGTGCTATACCACCCAGTTCATCCAACTCCATTCATTGTATGGTTCCCTCCTCCCTTGCATAGCGTTTCATTACCTACTTAAGATGGAGAAGTCGGAGTTGAGCGTAGGGGAATACCTGAGAAGGTTGAATGCAATACCGCTTCCGATGAACGTACCTTCTGAAGAAGTCGCACCAGATTTCATTGTAGGGGTTAAACCGCATGATGCAACACAGTTAGCCGTCATGCAGATTCCTGAGATAGCTACGCCGGAGGTTAAATTCAGATTCTTCGTTGATGGTGTACAACGTACTGTCCCGATCTGTCAAGTGCCTGTGGGAAGCTTCAGAGTTCCTATTTTTATAGCACATCTTATAGCTGGAGCTATGGAGCGGGTCCATGATAGACTTAACCCTTTTCTAAAGAGGGAGGCCATAGTCCTCTACATCCCCTTAGAGGGCCTCAGGAGCATTGATTCTTCCTTAAGCCCTCCTACAACTCTCGCAAAGTTTGGTCATGGTGGAAATATATATAACCTCATAATGAGACTGCGACAACCGAGACGAATAGATTTCTGGACAGATATCTCAGTCCGGCTCTCTGAAGCGCCTGGAGACGAGGTTAATTTAGGACCAGTGGAGCTGTCAGCGGTGGGGGCTGTTAGAAGGGCTGCACGGAATAGGTCCCAAGTACTTTTAAGAATTATGGAACTTGGAGTGGTGTGGGAGATTATCAGCCGAAGTATCTTTAACGAAGATGAATTCGTGGTTCTTGATGGACCAGTATTCTTACCATTTAAGTACGCGGGTTTAACGAGTCAGCAGTTGGCAACAGTTATGAGCTCGTCTGGTGAACAAATTGGGGACCCTAGACAGGCATATCATTTACTTAGTCACTTAATTGGAGCAGTTAAACAAGTTGAAATAATACCTGCTCAAGGCCTAGCTGTTGCACTTTCATTGGAGCCAGATTTAAGGGTTCCTGTATACCTGTTTTCAGAAATGATCAGAGGCGTTACAGGAGACCTAGTATCACGTCATGTAGTTTCATGTTTTGTTTGGTTGCGAAGAGAGTTAAATGAGGAAATCCCCCTCATATGGTCTCCAACAAGCGGGTTAGCGCGTATAGACGTACCTTTTCCCGCCATAGTAGATTCGAGGATAAATTGGTATTCACATGATTTCCATCTAGACCTGTCAGATGGAAGTCGAAGCAGGCGAAGACTGGAGGCAATTCTTAGGACTGTTGTTGCTGAACGATGGCCTATTCCTGAAGAATCACCACCTCGTATGTTGACTGAGCTGTATGCAATTGCTGAGACTGAACGCTGGCTGAAAGGGCATTTACTACCTGAGCAAGAGTTGAGAGGATTGGCGGAAGCATAGGTTTTATCTCATGTCCATTAATTTGAAAAGGATCGCGAGGAAGCTGTTCTCACTATTCGTACAGCCAATTGAATTATTTAAGGCAAAGATACTCGGACATACTGGAATTTTTGAAGGAGAGGCTTTTTTAAAGGGGGGTGATGTTAGGGCTGTTGCCTCCATATATTATAATCAAAAGCTTATTATACGTACTAGAACTCCCTTTTATTTAAGGCTCAAACCTGGAAGATATACCGTGCAGGTGATGTACATGTCATATATCGTGGAAAAAGATGTGGAGATAAAAGAGGGGGAAAGTGTAAGGAAGGAATTCAAATTTCCAGGAGGAGTGCTTGAGTGCAAAGCATATGAGGGAGAACGTGAGGTAAAGGCCACAGTAGAAGTTATAAACGCTGAAAGCGGTGAGATTGTGGCTAAAAGACTCACGCCATTCATCATACACTTAGAGGTAGGAAAGTATACCCTAAGAGCCATCTACACCAGTAAAGGGTGTTGAACCCGTGCAGGATTTAAATATTGAGACAACTCTTAGTAGAAGGGTAACGATAAATCCTAGATGCAAGACTTATGTTGCATTCGAGTTTCCCTCCAAGAAGCCTTATTTAAGGCTTCTTACACTTCATCGTATGTCTGAAGAGCTAAGGGACGTTTGTGCGAGGGCATCATCTGAAGTGTTAATAGTTTCACCTTACGTAACAAAAGAGGCGTTAATCCATATACTTGGAGAGATTGGTGATGATGTATCCGTCGCCGTAATAGTAGGTACAAGATCCAGCTATCTTGAAGTTAAAAAAGCCGAAGAATTCCTCAATAGGGAGATTTCAGTAAGGCTTAGAGGAAGAGTTCATTGTAAGATCGTCCTAACAGATAACGAAGTCGTCATTGGGTCCTCAAATATGACTGTAAGTGGACTTGAGCGATCTCATGAGGCTTCAATAGTTACAAATGACCCCAACGTACTAAGTAACGCGCGATCATTTTGTAAATTACTCTGGGAAGGAGCAGAGTACAAAGAACAATACTATAGATATCCTGATATCGTTGGTATGCCGATGGATAACATATTCGTGACAAGTCTTAAAAACTTACCTTCATTGGTGTTAGAGCTAGCAAAGCACGCTGAAAAAAGTATCATAATAGCAACACCTACCTATACCGTTGATGCAATAGAGCTCTTGCTTAATGCTACAAAGCCAAGTACTCACGTTGAAGCATTTGTAAAAGTAGACGAAAAGGATTGGGGGGAGAGGGGAGCCATCAGCGATCCTTGGGCAATTCGATTGCTATTGCATAAAGGAGCAACAGTATGGGATGTGCCACTTCTCCACGCTAAAATATTCATCATCGATTATAAGATCGCACTAGTATCGTCCATGAACTTTACGAACCAGTCTTTCAAATACATCTTTGATGCTGGCATAATTACCAAGAACAAGAACCTGGTGGATTCTCTCGTTGAGTTTATTAGTCGGCTAAGAAGAAGGCAAGTCGAACGAGAGGCTTTCGAAGGAATTTTAGCGTCTTTTAATGCTAAGCTTCCATTTATACTGGCGAGTGCTGCGCAAAAAGAGGGGGATCATTTTTCAGACGAAGAGGACCCAAGCTACTCTGAAGCTGAAGTGAAGGATGTGGAAGCCCCCTCATATACGTACCCTGAACACGCTGGCTCCGAGCTTAATTTACCATTGCCTCCAAAGCCCTTGAGAAGAATACGAAGCAAAGTACCAAGGATTAGGCCAGCAGATACACCCCCCGAGGGTGTAGTTTTAATCGGGCGAAAACCTTTAATCGAATATTTCAAAGCCTGTACATTCCTATTCCTGAATGAAAGGAAAAGTTCTGTGACGATTAAAGCCAGAGGTCGATTGATCAGTAAGGCTGTAGATTTAGCTCAAATGTTTAGACATACGGTCATAAAGAATAAAGGTATAAAAGTCGGCTCTTCCAAATTGATCGGTTTCGATGGTAAAATAAGAGATGTTAGCTTTATTGAGATCATACTTTACAGACTAAGCTGAAATATGCAGGACGGAAACTGTTAAGATATGACTAATGGTCGGGTTTAGCCATTGCAAAGCCCTTTAAACCTCCAAATTCTCACTCTACACGTCCCACAGTACTTTCCTTTGCACGATGGATCCTTCACAACTTCCAAGGCGTGTGGATCGTAGCCTTTAAATGCATCAGGTCTTAGCTTAGAATAATTATTTAAGAGCCCCATAAAAACCCCGAGGTTCAGACACCTCGCCTGCACTAGTCTCGCTTTCATCTCGTATAGTTGGGGGTCTAAGGCTTTGAGAGCAGGGTCCTCTGACACCACTGTACATGTCCAACAACCCAGTCTACCAGCCCCTCCTGAATAGAGCTTTTTCAACTCCTCAAACCAAGGGCATGCTTCTTCGAGGAATTTCCATATCCACGCCTCAGCAACGTCTATGAGGGGGAAGGCCGTTGAACCGTTACGACCATTTTTAAGAAAGCCGTGTACCCTCCTAGTTTCGTCCCCTCTAATCGCCAAGAGGGTTAACGTCTTCCTTCCCAAAGACTTAGCCCAAGACTTCGCCAATCCGTACTTGAAGACCCTACAACACCACCTCCTGTTCCAAGCTGGGAAGCCATAGCCCCTCTCAAGCATGACGTTAAAGAAGCCCTTAGAAGGCTTTAACACCTCCACCTCAACCCCCCTTTTTTCAAGTCGTCTAAGCACACCTTCAACGTGTGCTTCAACGGCGGGTATTTCAACCGTGGTATATTCGTGAAGGGCCGTGAATGGAAAGCCCTTCCTTTTAGCGAACTCCATTAAGAAGAGGAGCAGAGCCGTAGAGTCTTTGCCACCAGAGTAACACACAGTCCACGTCCACTCCGTTGGGGGAAACTTACGATAAAGTTCGCTAAACCTCCTTTCGATGCATCGTAAACCCTCCTCCACATCTACTTTACTGAACATATCACTGGATATTTCTCGAAGGATATATTTAAGGGATCCCCTTTGAGTTTCAACGTAGTTAAAGGTGATCGTGTAAAATAAATAAAACTGAGAAGTACTTGATAATTCCCTTTTAAATTACTTAACGAAAATTTCTAATTCCATGCATATCCATATATGCCTTTACCGTATGGGCTTCTTCGAAGAAGCTCCTCCCTTAGAAGTCTAATCTTAATATAGGCTTAGCGGAAATCTATTAGTTGATGGTAGAGTTTGAAATATTCCCAGAGCGCCCCAATCTAGATAGATTGCAGATAGACTGCTACGACGGCGAATACTTCATCTTTGAACCGACTGGTTATGGCAGTGCTGCCGAGGCTGCTTGGTTTGACGTAGAGAATGTTGACTCAACGCGTTTAAAGGGAACTCTGACCATATGTGTGGCAAAGGTTTATAGGCTCAACGTGATCAAAGATGGAGTGTACGAGGGAGATGGTCTAAAACTCGTAGAGAAATATCTTACACAATTTCATGACAAGTCTTTAGTAAAGTTTGTAACGTTTGCGAGAAGCAACGGTGGCTCGTTGGAGTATGTAGAGCACCCTGAGGAAGGGTTTGGAGACTTATTTCTCCATATGCCGGTAGAAGTAAGTAGACCAGCAAATTCCAAGGAACTATTAGATGAACTTAAACCATTGATTATTAAAATCTACTTGCTTCAGGTCTAAATAGCAAACCTAGGCTTTCCACATAGCTTGTAGCATTCCCTCAAAGGCTCAAGGACACGGAACGAGCTTCACGATAACATATATACCACCATGAAAACCGTGGACCCTTTTGTCGGTTTAGGAATATAAAATCCACCTGTGCCAGTAAAATATAAGGCGAAGAATAGGCTCTACAAACCTCCATTCCTCATCACTTAACCCCTAAACTTCATAGCAGAACCTATAAGCGAGCAATGAATAGTTTTGAGACGAATTCAACGTCAATTTAATCAAGTCAAGATTAAACGGTCAAAAATAAAGGGGAGAATCGAGAAGATTTACGTTTAGGCTTTTACTTCATGAATCATCCCGCGATTTTTCATGGCTTTGAACCAATCGAAGTCCCCCGGATGGAATAGATAGATTGGAATATTATCGAAGAGTTTCCTAAGCGCTTCGTCTTTAATGTCTAACTCGTAAATGCCCCTGGTCTTCAGCAGCATATCCCTGAAGGATTTGAAGAAGTCTCTTAAGCCCATCTCGAAGTGTCTTACGGCGTCTGGATCCCTACCCAATTCTTCAAAACCGCTTTTGACGATATCTAAGACTTCGGGCTTTGAAGCCAATTCTTCGATTTTTATCCCCATGGCCTCTTCTACCCTCTTCAGTAGGGGAAAGACGTCAGTGGAGGGCTTTTTTCCAATGGGGATTAAACCTACTTCTCTCAACGCCATAGCCCACAACTTTCCCCCTGCAATTGCTTCGATGAAGACCTTGGCGACCTCATCCCAATTCACGGCGTACGGTTGGTTTTTGCCGTGCTTTTCACCGTATCTTATTAGTCCGTTTTTACGCAAAACGTTGAGGTATTTAACGAGCGTCGTAGGCTTTAAACCGAGCTTTTCGCAGATTCCAATTGGAGTATCCACGCCATTGACTATGAGCGCTAGGATCTGTAGAAAAACGGGGTTTTCTTCTACACTTAAACCAGGCCTACCTTTAACACTCAAACAACCACCAAATATAACTCTTACAGAGCCTATATTTAAAATTTACTTTTTATGAAGCATTCATTAAATTTCATCCGTTTCCATAAGTAAATCCATTTATAAAAAGAGCAAAGTTTATATTTAAGATATTGATTATATTTAGTGAACTATTTACGAAAAATAAATTCAAAGGGGGTGGTTGTGAAATGGTAAAGGAGAAGACCACGATAGCGGTTTCAAAGGAGGTTTACGAGAAGCTCGTCTCACTCGGAAGGAAGAACGAATCCTTTGACGCCATCCTTAGGCGACTACTGGGTGTTAAAAGGGAGAAGTAAAGAAGGGGTCGAAAACGATGTCGATTGAGCCAAAGGAACACTTTGAAATCGGTGAGACCTCAACCTCTGATGATTGCGTCCGTAGCGACAACGGTGCACGTCTAATATCGAACAGTGTATGTGGAAAATGTGAGGACTCTAAATCCACGATCCGCGTCGTAAAAGAAGGTGGACTGTGGTTTTTTGAAAGGGATGGGTTTAAGTCTAAGCCTATGACCTTCGACGAGTTCATAAAGTTGGACTTTGGGGAAGTAGCTAAACAGTTGAAGGTAGACCCAAAAGATGTTTTCACAGCATGGATAGGCGTTACAAGCTATTTCAACGGAGATTTGGCAACAACCATTCGAAGGGGGCAGAGCGATGTTGAAAGAGAGCTTAAAGGCTTAGACTTATTCGATAGGCTCGTCGAGATCAGGCGCAGCACGGTGAAGGAAGACGACTACATGGTTAAAATGGCTCTGCTGCATATGGTCACTGCGTACCTAACCGAGCCTGCAAACTTGGGCGTCGAAGCGCCTTCAAGCGAGGGTAAAACCTATCCGATCGTTGAAACGGCCAGGCTCTTCCCTCAGAGCGACATATGGTATTTAGCGGGTCTGAGTCCAACGGCCATAGCTCATGAGCATGGCGTCTTAGTCGATGCTGAGACGAGGGAACCTATAGAGCCGGAAATATTGAAGATTCAAGCTAGGCTTAGGGAGGTGAAGGATAAGTTTGAGCGTAGAGAGCTGAGGGAGGAGCTCCTAAAGCTCACGTCGAAAGCCGCGTATCTAGTGGACCTTGAAAACAAGATACTGATTTTCCTAGACAGACCGCACCATGAGACGCTTCAGAAGCTCTACCCAATACTCAGCCACGACGTTTACGAGGCCGATTACAAGTTTACAGACCGTAAGGCTAAGGGACCGTTGAAGACGGTACACGTGATCCTACGCGGCTGGCCTATTGCAATATTCATAAGGACCAGGGGCGAATCCACTGAAGACGAGTGGATTCAGACCGTCAGCCGGTTTACAACGGTAAGCCCATCGATGGGCGAGAGGAAGTACAGAGCTGCGATAGAGTTTAAAGCCATGCTGAGGGGGACACCAATTCAAATACTGAATCCAATGCTTGGACTCGATGAAGAACTTTGGGCTAGAAACGCATTAGAGGCGGTCAAAGATAGGCTCATTGAAATTAAGCGGAAGGTTAGAGCGCATGGAAACCCCAAAGCCAGCATGTTCTGGATACCGTTCCATAAGTTTATAGGTAGATTTTTTCCAGCGGAGACAGGGAGGAGAATGCGCGACGCAGACAGGTTTCTAGCGCTCCTACAAGCCCACGCCGCCATAAACGTCTTCTCAAGACCTAGGCTGGTATTCGCAGATGGCACTGAATACGTAATAGTCACGCGTGAGGACTTTGAGGAAGTATGCTCGCTCTTCTTCTCAGAGGAAGAGGTAATGACGATTTTAACCGGTCTTTCAAAAGCCGTAACAGACTTCTTCAGAAAAGTCGTCTTGCCGGTCTGGAGGGATAAGGGAACGTTCACTGTAAGCGACCTCGTAGGCGTGGTTCCAAAGGCACTCGACAAGACCATTGGAGATGATACGATAAGGAGGCATTATTTGAGGGCTCTGAAAAACGCAGGTTTCATAACTTCAGAACCAGATCCAAGCGACCGTAGGAGAGAAATCTACAGGGTTTTGGTGGAGGATGTGAAAAATACCAGCAAATACCGGCAATTAGTAGATGCCGCTAATTTTAGCCTCGAAATGCTAAGAGAAGCCTGGAATGAACTTAGATCGATGTCGGCAGAGACTCCGGATTTTATAATGTGCGATTTTAACGGGGAGAAGTTGTCCATAGAGCGGCTCTACGAGCTCTACTTCAAGCCTGAAGGTGGTGATTCATCCAAGACGGGTGAGGAGAAAACGTGCCATATAGGTTCTGGGTTTAACGCCGATATTGATCAGAGCCCAAATAATGCCTCTTTCGAAGAAAAGACCGAGGAATTAACGGATGCCGCTAAAAGCCGGTATTTGCCAGTATCTTCTTTGAATGAAGGCGTTGAATCCAAACCTTCTGGGGAAGAGCGTATTTCAAAGCCCCTAAGTTGTAAAATGTCTCCCGACACTACCAAAGGGCCTTCAAAAGTGGACGATGGATCTACCGGTGAATTTATGGTATTCGGCGACGCCTTTCCCGGCTATGTATGTGTTTGGTGTGGAGAAGAAGCATCTAAGGTCGTAAAAATCAAGGATGCTCAGGAGGCCATATGCGACAATTGTCTTTCAAAGTTCTTCAACAAAGATGGTATTGGACCTAAGTCCATAGAGCCCGTCATCTCGAAAACCAGGACGATATTTGAAAAGTGTAAGACCCCGGGGGAGGAATACGCAGAGGAGCCCGTTTTCAAGAAGGAGCTTGAAAGGGAGTTTGGAGGAGGGGCTCAAGCGGTCTTTGAAGGACTACTCAAGAGGGGCTTATTGGTTAGACTTCGCGATGGTATTCTCAAGTGGATTGACCGATAAACCTAGGGGAGGGGTAGTTCGAAAATGCGTAGAGAAAACATGGAAATCGACCGTAGAGGAGAACGACCATTCCATAAAAGGTTTAAAAAATACCGTCCAAAGGTTGAGAAGGTCATAGACGTCTTGGTCAAACGCTTCTGCGCCAACTGCCTCAGAGCATACCACATCGTGAGAGGCTTCAAGTTTAAACTATCAGCGTGTGAAAAATGCCCAGTCTTCGAGGCAATCACGTCCATAGACCCGAGGTTTAAGAGGATTAAAGTTGAACTCGAGGAGCTGAAGAAGAGGCGTGAGGCTGTGGAAAATGTCCGAAGTCCTTGAAGAGGCGTTGAAAAAGGCTTTGAAGCGTGAGGTTGAGAAGCCCACCGTAGGCACTTACTATCCAAGCCTCCTACCATCTTGCTTACTCAGGCAGTACTGGATCTACCTCGAGGGATATGCAATAAGCCTTGAGAAGTCCGGCGTCTTCAAGATAGGTGAGCTCTTTCACGGCTTTATGACGAACGCTCTGAAGTCCTGCGACCTCGTTGTCGAAGACGTTGAAAAGCCCGTCGTCTTAGCCGTCAGACATGATGATTCCTGGATTAGAATATCTGGGCGAGTGGATGCTGTTTTAAACGTAAACGGTGAGAGGCTCATCCTAGAGGTCAAGAGCATTGCAAAACTGCCAGACGAGCCCTTAAAACACCACCTCATGCAAGTCCAGCCCTACTTGTTGGCCTTGAACGTGAGGAGGGGACTGATTGTGTACTTCGAAAAGCGCAATTTATCTTGGAGGATATTCGAGGTGCCCTTCGATCCAAAGCTCATGGATGCTCTGGTAGAGCGCGCTAAAACGCTACACGAACACCTGCTCTCTAAAACGCCACCCAAGCCGAGCCGTTCATGGGAGTGCAAGTACTGCGAACTCAGGGAAAAATGCAGGAGCGTGGAGCCTAAAGAGGTCGGAGAATGAACGTAAACGCATCCAAGCCTAGAGGAGACCTCAACGATGGTTTAGCCTCAGCCCAGAGCGAGCCAAGCGCCTCTAAAGGGACTGAGGCAAGATGCCCGACGTGTGGGTCTAAACGCTTGTTCAGAGACGGATGGCGCAAGCTTGCAGACGGTTCTAGGGTACAACGCTACATATGCAGGGACTGCGGACATCGGTTTACAGACCCATCATATAGGCGTGGGAAAACCCATGAGACCTCAGGTTTAAATAGGTCCAACGGTTATGTTAAAGATGAAGGACATGAGGACCTAGTTGACGGGTCTGAGACGGGTACGGTGGCTTTAATGGAGAAGCCCCTCTTGAGCGTGAAAGGGCCCGCGGGGGGCACGGAGAATACAGAGCAAGGTGAAAACTTACTGACGGGCTTTGCGCTTTGGCTCTTAAAGAACGGGAGGAAGGGGTCTACTGTCGATAAGAATGTTAGAATCATTAAAATGCTTCGAAAAATCACGAATATCTACGATCCAGAGGCGGTTAAAGAGTCC
>Ga0105162_1001499_pt1 | contig 13321 bp, 9 predicted proteins | sample JNZ201metaG_FD_81532 | JGI IMG/M metagenome (GOLD analysis project Ga0105162, IMG submission 81532) | Hot spring microbial communities from Jinze hot spring, China to study Microbial Dark Matter (Phase II) - JNZ 20120812A | ecosystem: Environmental > Aquatic > Thermal springs > Hot (42-90C) >...
AGCCAGCGAGGGGGGCCAAAAATACGGCAAACCTTATGCCCACGGAAGGGAATAAAACCACAGTTGCCCTCGGAAACCGTTAAAAGAGGCCAAACCCTTGCACCTCCTCCAGAGTTTGGCCTTACCTCTCTTTCGGGATATAATTCTAACAAATCTTTAAGGAGGCAGAGTTGAGGGCTAAAACCTTACGACTTTTTCTCAACCTGATCTTCGTTATTGGCTTCCTCCCCATGGTAAAAACCTGCGGGGTGACCCCATTGCTCTCAGACGCCAGGATCTGGCCGGAGCACATCACCCCCAATGCTGATGGCAACACCGATGTGGCTATCATCAGCTACCGCTTAAACCGAAACGCTTTCGTCTCCATCTACTTTGTGGATGAAAACAACCAGACACACTACTTCCGCAAAGACCAGAGACGTTCCATAGGCGAACACACCGTATATTTTGGGGGCGTAGTTAATGACCGGGTTCTCCCTGATGGCCACTATACATGGATAATTGAGGCAACCGATGATTACGGTAAAACGGAAAGAGCTCAGGGCACGCTTTTAATCACTGATGCTGATACAACTCCCCCACAACTCCTTAATTTCACCGTATACCCTCAGGAATTTACCCCAAATCAAGACGGCTTGGACGACAGGGTAACCATCTCTTATTACCTGACCAAGAAAGCCGAAACCCATGTTTACCTCGTAGGACCTGATGGAAGGCGTTATCCCCTGGTAGAGAAAGAGAGGGATATAAAGCCAGGAGAACCGGGAATGCACATATATGATTACGAAGGAGGCGTGGACCAGCGAGCTGAACCCCCGCCCGATGGCACCTATTTTGTGGTAGCGGAAGCTCGCGACCTGGCAGGGAACCGCACGGTGGTAACAAAAACCCTGATAATCAAAGAAGGAGGTGTTCCCAGGGCTGACATTCTGGAAGGTGAAGTGGAATTCTACCCCAAGATTGTTCCTCTGGGGTCAACCCTTTGTTTTACCCTCACCGTAGAGAATTACGGAGCAGTCCCTATTCGCACCAGTGGTCCTCCACCTGGCACCACCTACAAAAGCACTGAGAATTTTAATACCTTGGGTTGGTATGAAGAGCCAGGTGTGTGGAGGGTGGGCATTGACTTTGAGACCAATTCCAGTGGGCGACCTTACCCATACCGATGGGCGATATGCGGCGATAATTGCGAAGTCAGGATAAAAGATGGACGCCCGTACCGTTTCCTGATGCCCGGGCAAAGGTCCCTTGTAACTGGATGCATCCAGATAATCCACAAACCTCCTCGTAACCCCATTCACTTCTGGGCTGGCCTTATCCACGAGGACGTGCGCATAGATCCCTTTAACGACCACGTGGACCCGCAGGAAATTTCCATTGGCTTCTAATTTTCAGTGGAAGGGGGGAGAGCAAAAATCCTCTTCAACCGGTCAATCTGCTCTAAAATCCACGAGGGGATAAGGAATTGACTTTCTTCTTGAAGGCTGGAGAGGAAATTATCCAGCACGTTAATGCAGGCCACAGTCAGAATAAATTGCTTATTTAACTTTTAACTTTTTGGAACGAAGCCCGGCAATTTCATAAGCCAAAGCCTCTATAAACTGGATTTCAGTGTTAACTCTAACCTCGCTTTTGATTTGCAAAGCAGATAATTCAGCACGCGCTTCCTTTGCTTTGAGGTCTTCCAGTCTTAAGGCCCTCCACAGAGCAAAGTATTTGCTCCTAACCCTTCCCTTTATCTCCTCCGAAACATCTAACATGTTAATCTGGAGGCGATTTATCTGGTATCCCCATCTTCTCAGCCTATGTCTTAGAAGATTGAAAAGTTCTGCCTCCAAGACGCGCAACGCATCTCTGGAGACCAACCCTCTCTTTTTTCCGGGGGAGGCTTCGGGGTGAGAGGCAATTAGTTCCCTGAAGCTGTGGCTTTCTATAACCCTTTGGAACCAGTATGAAACTTCCTCCCTGATTATTTCACGGCTGGACACCAGGGAACCTTCCCTGACAGGGGTGTTGTGAACAGCGTTAAGCACTCCTTCCCAGGTATAAGTGTAAAAAGCTCTGAATCTCTGGCTTCTTTGGGAAGATTGCTCCGGCCTCACCTTGGACATTTGGCGAAGTTGAAACTCTATTTCCACCTCCCCTTGCATAGGAATTCCATCCTTTGTGAAACCCCTTGCTTGCACTTTATGGACATAAGGGCGCAGATCTACAACTCCTCTCACCCGTTCGTAGGGCTCGAGCTGGTAGTAACCTGGCCCAAGAACCCGGGAAATTCTACCGAACCGCTCAAAGACAGCAGCACTGTCCTCCAATATAATGGCATAGCCAGGCCCGCCTATCCTTGCCACGGGGCTTTCCGGATTAGCTATCTCTCCACCTCTAATCACAATGGCGGAATTTTCCCTGGTCCCACGGATAAAAAAAGCTAACAGCCAATAGAGTGCCTCGTTGAACCTCCTTACATTATAAAAATCTTGCACGAAAAGCGTGACTGTTAAAAATGCTATAATGGCCCCTAATATTAAAGCAATTGGCCAGACAATAAACTGCATTATTACTCTCCCCCAGGCAAAAGGGCTTTGAAAACCCCGAATTCTTCTAAGGTGCGTTTTGCCTCTGGAGACAAAAGCCCTTTATAAGCCAAAGCAGAGGCCAGTTCCTCCACCATTTTGGCTACTCGCATAGCCAGAATCGTTTCCAGATCGCTTTTTCTTGTTGTTTGCAAAATTTTGAAGAGGTTTTCTACCAGATCCTGGCAAAATTTAAGCCTCGCCTCATTCACTTGCCTCCAGTAAAGGGCTTCTGCTCTGGCTTCTTTGGGCCTTTCCTCCATTTCTATGTCAACCTCTAATTGCTTCAAAGAGTAATCTATAACCTCAGCTGGCACCTCCTTAAGAGCTATGCGCACTAAATTAACTCTAACGGGACTAAGGAGTTCCTCTAGATCCCTCCTGAGGTTTTCCTCCAGAACTTCTAAGGTATTAACTTCATGGGAGTTGCTGTAAAAATCTCCGAGATTGTAACGGGAAACCACTTTTTTAAGTTGGGCCTGGGCGGCAGAGAAAGCCCTTTCATCCCATCTAACTAACCCGAGCTCGCCGAAGCTCTGAAGGTAAAAAGCTCTAAGGAGTTCCTCAGGATTGTAATCATAGAAAAATTCCAGGCCACCTTGTTCCTGATAAGCCAGGGAAAGGTCCATAAGAAACCGCCATTCTATTTCCATGCCATCACCTGTAATAGCCCTTACGGCTCCTACCTTTCGCTGGGGCCTGAGGTCAATAACTCCTTCCACTTCTTCGTAAAGGTTAAGGAAGCATATTGTAGTGCCTGGCTCTTCTCTGCTTTCTCTTATTTCTCTGGGTCGCAAATTTATATTTGGTCTAAAAACCTTCTTATTACCTACAACCCGGGAAGGCTCTACAAAGAGCATAAGCAGAGCAACACTGTCGCTCCTTACGAGAACGGGGCTGTAGGATAACAAGCGAGCTATAAAGGGGATGCGTATATAATACCTTCGGAACCTGGCACCGGCTATGGTCTCTTCAAAATTGCCCCTCTCAACCACATAAGCCGGTGGATGAAGGGAAAACAATCTCCTAACAATATACCACCATAGAAGGAGGCGGGAACGTGCAAATTCGGGGTGGTCACGGGGGAGCGGGGTTATGTAATGGGTAAGCAAGAAGGTTATTAAAAGCCATGGAAATATAAAAATTAAAAAGCTTAGCAAGCACCAAGGAGCTTCTCCGTTTTCTACACCAATTTTACCCCCATAATTTTGCATTGTCAACAATTTGAGGGCCAACAGCAGCCTTTTTAACCGTAGTTTGGTAATGGTTTCAAGCTCTACGCGAAGAAGCAATTTACAGAGCGAGTGAGGGCTTCATAGGCCGCGCCATATAACCATTGAGCTGAAGCTCCTTTGAGGTGATGGAGCTCTAAGTCATAAGGACGCTGTCTCGTTCAAATTTTGGTAAATTGGGTCTTGACAAGGGTTGTTTTGCGCCATAAACTAAATAACGGTGCTTAAGATTGAAGAAGCAATTTGATAACAAAAATGCGGCATATGTGCTTCAATATGTTGGATTTTGGCCTTTTGATTAACGCATTAAATTATATGCATAACTGAATCCATGCGAAGGGAGGTGATGAGAAGTTCAACCTTTTTGCCTTTTATAAAAACTTTTTGAGGGGAGGTAAACCATGAAAAGAAATAGTTTGCTAGGAGAATGCTTGGCTGAGATTTTCGGAACTTTTATCCTCATACTTCTGGGCGATGGCGTTGTCGCCAACGTGGGCTTGGCTCCTCGTCTCGCTGCTCCAGCATATAACTGGAACACAATAGCCTTCGGCTGGGCCATGGCGGTGGTGGTCGCTGTTTACGTAGCCGGTGGTGTTTCAGGAGCTCATATTAACCCCGCTGTGACCCTGGCAATGGCTGTGCGAGGCACCTTCCCGTGGCGTAAGGTGATACCTTACTGGATTTCCCAAGTTTTCGGGGCATTTCTTGGGGCCCTCGGAGTTTACTTGGTCTATATGGAAGGCCTCCGCGCAGCTGGAATGCCTAATGTCTGGTGCACCGGACCTGGATCTATCTTCAGCCAGGCTTTCTGGGGTGGCGCAGGTGGGCAGCCTATCGGCTCCTACTCCCTCTTGAATGCTTTCATCACTGAAATATTTGGAACCGCTGCTTTGCTTTGGGGCGTGGCCGCAGTAACTGATACCAGAAACTTGGGTGTTGGAGCAAACCTGGGTCCGCTTTTGGTTGGCTTTGTGGTCCTGGCTGTTGGCCTCTGCCTGGGTGGACCTTCTGGTTACGCTATTAATCCTGCTCGTGACCTTGGCCCCAGGATCCTTGGAACTCTTGTTGGTACTAAGGGCCTATTTGATGGAGTATACTGGTTCGTAGCTCCCATCCTTGCCACTCTGATTGGCGGTGTCCTGGGCATTTTGACTTATGATAAAATAATCGGCACTTTCCTTCCTGAGAAGAAATAATTATCTGGAGGTGTAAAAATGGCCAAGTATGTTGCGGCAGTAGACCAGGGTACAACCAGCACCCGATTTATGATCTTCGATCACTCTGGCCGCGTGGTGGGCTGGCATCAGCTTGAACACCAACAGATCTACCCTCAGCCTGGATGGGTTGAGCATGACCCAATGGAAATATGGGAGCGCACCCAGCAGGTAATCAAGGCCACGCTGGAAAAGACCGGTGTAGATCCCAAAGATATCGCGGCCATCGGTGTAACCAACCAGAGAGAAACAACCATAATCTGGAACAAGAAGACCGGTAAGCCATACTACAATGCTATCGTCTGGCAGTGCACCCGCACCAAGGACATCTGCGAGGAACTGGCTAAGGAAGGTGGTCAAGATCGTTTCCGCCCCAAGACTGGTTTGCCTATCGCCACCTATTTCTCTGGACCTAAAATCAAGTGGATCCTGGACAATGTTCCCGGTGTCAGGCAAGCTGCCGAAAAAGGTGAGGCCATCTTCGGAAACATTGACACCTGGGTGATTTGGTGGCTAACCGGTGGCCCGGACGGGGGCGCTCACATAACCGACGTCTCCAATGCCAGCCGTACCATGCTCATGAACCTTGAGACACTGGATTGGGACCAGGAAATCCTGGACATCTTGGGCATCCCGCGCCAGATGCTGCCAGAGATTCGCCCCTCCAGCGATCCGAAGATTTACGGATACACACCGAAGGGTGGGCCGTTTGGTGCCTCTATCCCCGTTTGCGGCGACCTGGGAGATCAGCAGGCTGCCTTGGTGGGCCAAACCTGCTTCAGCCCCGGCGAGGCGAAAAACACCTATGGCACCGGCTGCTTCATGCTCCTTAACACTGGCACCACCCCTATCCCCAGCAAGAGCGGTCTGTTGACCACTGTGGCTTACAAGATAGGCGATCAGCCGGCTGTTTACGCCTTGGAGGGCTCCATCGCCATCACCGGCGCGCTGGTCCAGTGGCTGCGTGATAACCTGAAGTTCTTTGACTTCTCCAAGCATATTGAAGATTACGCCCGTTCCGTGCCCGATAGCGGTGGAATTTACTTCGTCCCGGCCTTCTCTGGCCTCTTCGCACCCTACTGGCGAATGGATGCCCGCGGAGTGATTGTCGGCCTGACCCGTTACATCACTAAGGCACATATTTGCCGCGCTGCACTGGAGGCCACTGCTTATCAGACCCGTGAAGTTCTGGATGCTATGGAGCAGGACTCCGGCGTCAAGCTCACAGCCCTCAAAGTTGACGGCGGCATGGTCTACAACGAACTCCTCATGCAGTTCCAGGCCGACATCCTGGGCGTGCCGGTCATCCGCCCGGTGGTTGCCGAGACCACTTCCCTGGGCGCTGCTTATGCGGCCGGACTTGCCGTCGGCTTCTGGACTGACCTGGAAGACCTGCGCAAGAACTGGGCTGTGGATAAGGTCTGGGAGCCGAAGATGGATCCTGAAACCCGGGAGCGGCTTTACAGGGGATGGAAGAAAGCAGTGGAGCGCACTTTCGGTTGGGTGGAGTAACCACTCTTCCCAATGTAAGGGAAGGGGAACGGGGAAAGTTTTAACCCCGTTCCCCTTTTTAATGAGGAGGGAAGATGCACATTGTAGTATGCATAAAACAAATCATAGACCCAGAAGTTCCCTTTCACCTTTTCCGGATTGACCCGGTTACAAAAGCTCAAATCCGGGGGAGCCATCCTTTAGTAATAAGCCCTTACGATGAAGTTGCTATAGAGGTAGCTATTCAGGCCAAGGAAAAATTTGGCGGTTCGGTAACAGTAATTAGTATTGGGACAGAAGAGGCCATCCAGGCTCTCCATCAGGCTCTGGCAATGGGTGCTGATTCGGCAATTCTCCTTTCAGACCCAGCTTTTGAAGGGGTGGATTCGTTTGGTAAAGCTCGCATTTTAGCTTCCGCTTTGCGGAAAATAGGCAATTTTGACCTCATACTCTGCGGACGACAGGCTGGAGATGTGGAGATGGGACTGGTGGGGCCATTCCTGGCTGAGGAATTGGGATTGCCTTGCCTTACCTTGGTTTCCAACGTGGTTTCCAGCAATGGCAAGATCCAGTTTAAACGCCCCACAGAAACCGGTTATGAAATCTTGGAAGCACCTATTCCGTGCTTAGCGACCATCACTAATGATGAGAGCAACGTTCCCCGTTACGCTTCGGTTAAAAGGCTTCGTGCTGCTATGCGCACACCGATTCCTGTCTGGGCCCTTGCTGACATAGGGTTAGACCTTGCGGAGCTAAGAGGAGAAAGTAAAATTGAGATAGAAGAAATTTGGATCCCTCAGCGGGAAATTCGCTGTGAGCTAATAGAAGGCAAATCGCCGGAAGAAAAGGCGCAAAATCTGGCTCGACGCCTTAAAGAACTAGGTCTAATATGAGGTGAAGTAAAATGGCTCTGCTTACATTCTGTTTGGTTACTGGTTCAACTGTTCCCCGTTTTGCGTTAGAATTGCTTGCTGCAGCGCGACGATTAAGCGAGCAGCTTGGGGGAACACCTGTTCAAACGCTTCTTTTAGGCTCGGAGGTAAAGAATCAAAGCTCCGTTTTAATCCAGCATGGGGCTGATCAGGTTCTGCTGGCCGATCATCCCTCCCTGGGGAATCCAGGCGATGAGATTGTGTTAAACTTGCTTGAAGAAGTTGTTTGCCAGTTTAAACCACAAGTAATCCTTCTGCCTCATAATGAATTGGGAGGGGGTCATTTAGGCCCACGGCTTGCTTATAGACTTAAAACAGGCATCGTAACCGATTGTACCGGGTTTGATGTTCAAAATGGTAATATCCGTTGGCTCCGCCCTGTATATGGGGGTAAAGCAATGGTTTATATGCGGACCCGAGGACCGGTTCAGATCGCAACGATTCGTTCTCGGGCCTTTGAACCGCTTAAGCCCGATCCTGATCGCCAAGGTGAGGTTCATGAAATCAAGATTGTTCCTGAGCTTCTTTCCTCCTCGGTTAATGTTGTAAGGCGAGTGGAAGTGCCAGGCATAGAAGGAGAAATTAGTTTGGATCGGGCTGAGATAATCGTCGGCGGCGGGCGAGGAATGGGGAGCTCTGAAGGCTTTAGTCGCTTACGGGAATTAGCCCGTCTGCTGGGTGCAGCTGTTGGCGGTTCACGTCCTGCAGTTGACATGGGTTGGTTGCCTCATTCACATTTGATAGGTCAGACCGGGAAAATAGTTGCCCCCAAGTTATACATAGCTGTGGGAATATCTGGTGCATCTCAGCACATGGCCGGTGCCGGAGGATCTAAAACTATTGTGGCGATCAATAAAGATCCAGATGCCCCTATTTTCAAGTTGGCCCACATTGGTGTGGTGGAGGAATGGGAAAAAATAATTCCTCCGTTGATTCAGGCCTTGAAAGAAATGCTTTCAAAATGAAAGGAGGTAAAGATGCAAAAGTTAGAGACTCAAGTGGTTGTAATCGGAGGAGGAGCCACTGGCACAGCTGTGCTCAGAGATTTAGCTATGCGCGGAATTAAAGCTATTTTATTTGAACGTGGTAATTTAGCTAGTGGAACCTCTGGAAATTTCCATGGCCTTCTGCACAGCGGTGCTCGTTACGCTGTTAAAGATCCGCCAGCTGCAGAAGAGTGCATTGTAGAAAATCAAATTTTACGGCGAATTGCCCCCCAGGCAATTGAAGATACTGGCGGCTTTTTCGTTGCCCTTACTGATGCGGATGAGGAATTTCTCCCTCGTTTGGTAGAAGGCTGTCGGCGCGTGGGAATTCCAGTAGAGGTTATATCTGGCTCAGAAGCTCTGCGGGAAGAGCCTGCTTTATCCCCTGAGGTTCGTCAAGTTGTGGTGGTGCCAGATGGAAGTGTGGACAGTTGGACCCTCTGTCTGGGAAATGTTAAATCGGCCAAAGAATATGGAGCTCAAGTTAAACTTTATACCCCTGTGACGGAAATTTTGCGAGAAGGGGATCGGGTGGTAGGAGTAAAGGCCGTGGATCAAACCTCGGGTGAAGAGTATTTGGTCCGTGCTGAATATGTGGTTAATGCTACAGGTCCATGGGCTGGAAAAACAGCTCGCCTTGCGGGTATTGATGTCCCTATGGCTCTGGATTATGGAACGATGGTGGTGCTGGATAGCCGCCCGGTTAAGCGTGCTATTAATCGTTGCCGTCCTCCAGCTGATGGGGATATCATTGTGCCTGTTGGCACAACCATTGTTTTAGGCACTACGTCTGTCCCCATTCAGGATCCAGATGAGTTTTGCATCCAAGAGTGGGAAATTGATTTGCTTCTGGATGAGTGTGCTAAGATGGTCCCGGTCATTGAAGAAATGAGGATTCAGCGATACTATGCAGCAGTTCGTCCCCTTTACAAGCCACCTCAAGAAGCTACCGGAGAGGAACGGCGGGAAGTCAGCAGGGCTTTCTATGTATTAGATCACGAAGTGCTTGACGGCCTTGGCGGCTTTATCACTATTACAGGAGGTAAGCTCACCACTTGTCGTTTGATGGCGGAAAAAACTGTAGATCTTGTTTGTGCTAAAATGGGCGTTTCGGCTCCATGCCGCACACATATGGAACCGTTGCCTCCAGCATGAATTAGCTTTAATGAGGCGGATAAATGGGGAAAAGAAAGAGGGGGGATAAGTCCAGCCTTCCAGAAAGGCCATTGTGGTTGTGGATTTTACTTTTCTTGCTTCCCTTGATCGCCAGTGAATTAATGTTTTACAGAGCCGGGCGAACCATCAGCATGGTCCTCTTTCCAATAGCTTGGATCGGCTTTTGGGCTGCTATGCTTTATCGTTTCGGATGGACACCCTTTAAAGGTAAATAAGCGTTCAAATTTTAACTTAGCTGTTGACCAGTATTTCTATGCCCAGCATCTGAGCAAGCGAAATGAGGCTTTCTTTAAAGTTAGCTGCTTTTTCCTCCTCAAAGGTTAACACAAGTTTATTTGGATTGAATTCAAGAGGATACCAGTTCCCGTCTATTTTTACCGCAGCTATGTGATTGCCTGGGAATGGGCCAAGGAAGGTCTGGATTATTTTTTTCCTCTGAATGTTAGGGAAATTTTTGGCTACCTCTTGAGAAGCAATGTATACCGCCGTTTTACTCATGTTTATCCCCAGCTCTTTCAAGAGCGAGGAAACAGATTGGCAGCTTAAACCTAAAAAGTAGCACATAGCAGCAAATCTCTTTATCCCTTGAGGAAGGCTACTCTTAGAAATTCCCTCTGGGTACACCCGGAAAGTACGAAAGCAAGAGAGGCACAGATAGCGGCGAACCATAATGTTAACATAATTAACATCGCGGAGGCGTTTGGGAACCTCTTGAATGGGCCAGAAATCCCTTCCTCCACAGCCCGGATAGGGGCAAACGAGAGGGGGCTTAAAAGATTTGGGATCCACCTGGGGCAAGGCAATAATTATCTTCATGGGACGCTCCTCCTTTGGGTTACGGGTTTGTTGAAAGCAAGGAAGGCGAAGGGGATAAGGTCTACTTTGACCTTACCCAGGGCGTTAATATTATATGCTACCATCATAGAATTGTCAAAAAGTAAAGCTCCTTTTCGCAACCACAAGAAAGTGGTCTTCAGGCTTCTCAAACACCATAACTAAGAATGTGTTTTTCTACTCCGCAAATGCGTAGGCACAATCTATCCCAACCTAATACCGGAAAAATTTGCAAAAATGGCCAGCCACTTTTCTTCCGCCCAGGGTTAGATGAAATTAATTACGACTCCCTTGCGGAAAAGGCAAGGTTGTGTTATCTTTTCTTCCCAAGAAAGATGAGAGGTTTAAGAAATGGAGCTGGATAAGCCGCTTTCTTTAAAGCTCAGCTGCGAGAAAATTCTTTTCATTATTTTCTTGATAGCTGCCATTTTCTCCCGTTTCTGGGATCTGGGTACCAGGGCAATGAGCCATGACGAAAGCCTTCATGCCCTTTATTCTTATTACCTCTACTCCGGCAGGGGTTATCAGCATACCCCTATGATGCATGGCCCCTTCCTGTTCCACATCAACGCCCTGGTCTATTTCCTTTTTGGCGTAAATGATTTTACCGCCAGGATTGTCCCCGCTATCTTCGGAGTAGTGCTTGTTGCTTTGCCTTATTTCATGCGCCGATGGCTCGGTTCCACTGGCGCACTCGTGACTTCTTTCTTGATTTTGATTTCACCCTCATTCCTCTATTACTCTCGCTACATCCGCAACGATATTTACATTGCCGTGTGGAATATGCTCCTGATAATAGCCCTTTTCCGATTTGTGGAAGAACGTAAGCCCCATTGGCTTTACATGGGCGCAGCTGTCCTGAGCTTGGCCATCGCCACAAAAGAGGTAGCCTATATAAGCGCCTTCATCGGCTTTGTCTTCATCTTGTCGGCTATCATTTGGGAGAGCCTTGGGCCAGAAGAAGCCAGGGCAATGCGCTTGCTCTTCGCAGGAGCCGTTGCTTTCCTTACGTCTATGATCTTAGCCCTTAGCATTGCAGCTTTGTACAAACCCCGAGCTTTACCAGCTCCTCTGTTATCCTCTATACCATACTTTTCCCTCATTACCGGGATTCTGGCAGGGGTTCTGATTGTTGGCGTAATGGCCAGAGTAACGGAGGAAAAGCCATTTACCCCATCTTTACGGGCCATAAATTCCAGGCTCCTCCTTATAAGCCTGCTTATCTTCCTGGCTATCCATGTCACCCTTTTTACCACTTTCTTCACCAACCCTTATGGCCTTATAACGGGCATCCCGGGATCTATCTCCTACTGGCTTGCCCAGCATGGAGTTCAGAGGGGGGGACAGCCCTGGTATTATTACCTTATACTGCTACCCCTTTATGAGTTTCTTCCCCTTATTTTAGGGGCAGCCGGGTTCATTTATTACTTAATCAAACCTCAGCGGGATAAGGCCTGGTTTCAGGCTTTGTTGGCTTGCTGGCTCATCCTTTCCCTTGTAATCTATAGCTGGGCTGGAGAGAAAATGCCCTGGCTTGTGCTCCATCCAGCATTGCCGTTTGTAGTGCTGGGGGGAATGTTCGGGGGGCAGCTTCTTGAAAGCTTCCGGCTGAGGGAGTGGAAGGGGAAAGGTGGCCCGATAGCTTTCATCCTGATGGTTCCAGCTCTCGTAGCTTTATATCAGGTCCTGGCTCTCAGGCCATTCCAGGGCCTCTCCCTTCAGAAATTATCTATAACCATGAGGTGGCTTGCCTCCTTACTGGCCCTCGGCGCTTTCGGTTACCCCCTTTACCTTCTCCTCAGAAAAATGGGGGGCAGAAATTTTGCAATGACCTTGCTCCTTCTAACGGGGGCAATTTTATCCCTCCTTACCATACGCTTTGCCTGGATGGCTTCTTTTATCAATTACGACAATGTTAAGGAACTGATAGTTTACGCCCATGGCACTCCGGATATAAAGATAGCCCTGGCTCAGATTGATCTCATCTCCCTTCACACCGTGGGGGATAGGCAGGTGAAGTTTGCCTACGACGATGATTCTACCTGGCCTCTGGAGTGGTATTTCCGGGATTATCCCAATCGGGTTTATTATGGAGCCAATCCCACACGCGAAGCGCTTGATGCTCCAATTGTTATTGTAGGGCCAAAAAATGAAAATAAAGTCAGGCCATTCCTCGGAGATCAGTATTACCGCTTTACCTACAGGCTTGTGTGGTGGCCGAAGGAAGATTATAAAGGCCTGACCCCGGCCAGGCTTTGGAGAATGCTCAAAGATCCTGAGACTCGCCGGGCTTTGTGGGATGTATTCCTCTACCGCCGTTACAAAACGCCCCTCACCCAGTGGCCTTATGTCCATTACTTTTACCTTTACATTCGTAAGGATGTTTACCAGAAAGTATGGGAGCTTGGTGTTGCCCCTCCTCCTTCACCTGAAGAAATTGACCCCTATGCCCGCAATGTTAAAGTTATAGCCCCTTCCATGGAGATAGGGGTCTGCGGGTCAAAGCCGGGCCAGTTCCTGCATCCCCGGAACGTAGCCGTGGATACAGAAGGCAACATTTATGTGGTTGATTCGGGTAACCAACGGGTTCAGAAATTCAGCCCTGATGGTCAATTCATCCTCCAGTGGGGAAGTTTTGGCACAGCCCCCGGCCAATTTAACGAACCATGGGGCATAGCTGTGGACGAAAAAGGCTATGTTTATGTGGCCGACACCTGGAACCACCGGATTCAAAAGTTTGATCCTCAGGGGAACTTATTAGCTTCATGGGGTTACTTTGTCAACACTGAGGGGAAATTAGAGCAGCCAGGAGGCTTCTGGGGGCCAAGAGCCATCGTTATTGACCATGAGGGTAACCTTTATGTGGCTGATACTGGAAACAAG
>Ga0105162_1001500_pt1 | contig 13314 bp, 12 predicted proteins | sample JNZ201metaG_FD_81532 | JGI IMG/M metagenome (GOLD analysis project Ga0105162, IMG submission 81532) | Hot spring microbial communities from Jinze hot spring, China to study Microbial Dark Matter (Phase II) - JNZ 20120812A | ecosystem: Environmental > Aquatic > Thermal springs > Hot (42-90C) >...
AGATAACCTCTGAAAAAGTGGCTTCTACATTCTTTTGTACCGTTTCTAAATGGGGTGCATTCAAATAAGTCCTTTACACTTACCCGCCATTCCTTTGCTTCTTCATTAATCACCGTTAGCTCAGCTATTCCCCAACCTGTGGGCTGTGTCTCTGAAAGTGCTACCATGACGAGCTGCCAACCATGGAGGTCAAATACTTCCTTTAGATGTCTAGCTCTCTTCTCACCAGCATATTTTCCCATTTCATAGAAGAGTACTAGCCCCGAGGTTCCCAAGATGCTTTGCATACGCTTAATCATCACGTTGAAGCAGTCAAGAGACATTAAGATGTATCGTCTGCCGGCTAATAATAATGGGAATCCAAACTGCTCAATCAAGAGTCCCTCATATATTGGAGTATTTATGTTGACATCTTCAACAATTTTTAATGAAAGAAGAGTATTTCTAATAGACTCTATAGTGAGTCCAGTCCCTGAATAGTCAATGAAAATTGTCAAAATGGACTTACCTTGTTGACTGGCACTGGTAATTAATCCACTCATAATGTTGATATTCTTACTGGCCAGTATTGAAGAGATAAGGGCCATAGCTCCTGGCACATCCTTAGAAACAATAGAAATTTCAGCAATCGATTTCTCTTCACAAACGTTAATCAAAGGTAAGGCCAGCGGATAGTACCACCTAGGTAATCTCAGAATATCACTCTCAGCAGTCTTAGAGTCTTCTTTCCGCTCGACCCACAATTTTTCCATGTGATTAACAATAGATCGGTAGCTTATTAACTTTTCTAAAGGAGATTTACATTTGCACAAACTAAAATAGAAAAATTTATATATAACTATATTAGTAATATATGTTGAAGTGCGTGATGATTAACAAGATTAACAACATAGAGAACCAAGAATCAAATCATAACTTGAGCAATTCGAATGATTATGATGTGAACTCTGAATTTGTGAGAATTCTTGATGCCTTGAAAAAATATGGTCCTAGAAACTTGTCATTGATAGCGATGTTGACAGGTCTTCCTAAAGAGACCGTAAGATACAAGGTGAAGAAGCAGCTTAAGAGTATGGGATTCATGATTAAGACCGTGCCTCATTACTATAGAATGGGGCTTGAAAGATTCTTTGGAATAGTATCATTTACTAAGAACGGTAATAAATATGCCCAAGAAATTCTTGACTGGCTTGGAGTAAATTCGTACTTATCATATTATGGAAAAATAGCATTTAGCAATAAGTACATAGTAATGTTAAGTCCCCCGACTAAGTGGAGTAGTGAATTAATCGATATGTTTGAGGAGTTAGCGACTAGAGACATAATTGCTGAATATGATTTTAAGGAAATCGTAGAGGTTGGTTATCCCCATGTATCATACAGATTATTTGACTTCAAAAAATGCGAGTGGAAACTTGACGGTGATTTCGAATATAATGCCGATGTAATTTCTCTTCAAAGAATATCGCAAAAGGAGGCTGCCAATTACGTTGTTGATAGTTTAGACCTTGCTATTATTGCTGAACTTCATATAGATGCATTTAAGCCACTTACCGAAGTCGCTACTCAGTATGGTAAAGACCCAAGACTCCTTAGATATCACTTCCAGGAACACATAGTTAGAAAAGGACTTATTGCAGGATATTTGTTAACATGGTATCCTAAAGGGGAGAGGAGTCTTGATATTGCTAGGTGGTGGGTTAGCTTCGGTCCGAGGAGTGAAAAAGAGCTCTCAAAATTGAGAAAAATGGTCTCCTCCTCACCATTCTGTAAATCTTACCAAGTTGCAAGTGATGGTTCCTTCATATCCTATATGATAGCTGAAAAACAACTTATAGGAGCGATCAATAACCTATCCAAGAAACTTGAGGAAGAAGGGATATTTGGCGAACCAGTATTGGAGCAAGACGGTGCAAACTTCACGATAACAAAAGAATTATTCACAAATGCTACAGGATGGTTAAGACCACCTAAAATACCATTAATAAACATAATAAAAGACGAGGTAAAACATAAACATCTTAATCTATTTTAAAACAATTTAAGTTGGATCTCTTCCTGTTCTGGGGCCCATACTCTTCACCAATGAAAAATATCTATAAATATCGGCTTATAAGCTTTTTTCTTTTCATAAATTTTGAAATAAAAATTTTGGGAAAACGGAAAACAATTAATTCACTTATAACTTAATTAATTATTAGATTGGCCATTACCGTCTAAAATATCTGAATATATGAGTCAGTTCACTTTATTTGAATTAGGAGTTTGTTAATGCTTTTATCGAGAATATAGAAAATGAGTGATAATGATTGATGAGAGGCAGCGTAACTTTGTCGGTCTCCCAATGGATTTCTGGATCTTAATGATCTCATTAATTATCAGTAATATGTTTATACTAGGATTTAGCCCATTCATCCCATATTTTCTAAGGAACATAGGAGCAGGGGCTAAAGATATCGGAATGGTATTTGCCGCCTCAAGTATATTCTACGTCTTATTAGTGCCAATTGGTGGTTTTATTGCTGACATTATTGGTAGAAAGAAGCTATTGATCATAGGTCCTATTATAACAGGAGCTTCCTATATCGCTTTGTCACAAGTTAGTAGATGGGAAGACGCCATTTTGCCACTTGCTTTTTCGATGCTTCCAACAGCTTTTACAGCCCCTCCCATCTTTGCATACATTGCTGATGTATCCTCTAGGCATAGTTATGGGAGGGCTTATGGAATATATTTTGCATGCATGAATCTGGGTGCTGTTGCTGGATACTTAAGCATGGGTATGCTCATCGCGACTTTTGGATACGAATTCAGCATAACTCTCATCGGCATATCAACGTTGATTTCAGGACTAACAAGAATATATTTAAGAGAAACAATAGCTAGAAGGCCAGAAATATCCATAAGCCAACAATTGACAGAATCTTATGAACGACTTCGTCATCCACATATGTTGCTTCTAATTTCAGCGAGATCGCTTTATCTAGCATTCGCTGGTGTTGTTGGGTCGATACTTATTCCACTCTGGGCTAAAGACTTAGCAATGATAAGTGAAATGGAGCTCTCTTTAATTTTTGCTATTGAGGGAGCAGTTTATACAGTGTTAGCACCGATTGGTGGAAGAATGGTGGAGGGTGGTCGTTGGTTTTCGTTGTCATTAATCGAGCTAGCCATTAAGTCTATCGCACTCATAATTCTTGTCAATTCATTCACTATGGAAGGCATACTTCTCGCACTCTTGATGGATTCAGGACTAGCAATATTTTTCATGCCTTCAATTGACTCTAGGATTTCTGCTAGTTTAGATAAGTTTCATAGAGGTGCTGTCTGGGGAATTCAACAATCTATCATGACCCTCATGACAATGGGGGTAATGTATCTCGGAGGACTGTTATGGGATGAATTAGGGCCGACAAACACAATATACATCCACATGTCGTACATTGTCATTTTAATCGGAATGCTCTACTTGCTAACCAAAATCGATAATAACTCAAATTAACTTCTCCATTTGTTCAATTTCCCAACTATTCGGCAGGTTTTCTCCCTAAACGGAAAAATAATAATCCTTAATGAAATAACGCATATAAAGTTTGCATAAGAATCTGTTAATCACGTAGGTTGGGAATTAATACGCATCATCTGAGGGAGATAAGAATTGATAAAAAGTAGTAATAAAAACATAGCGAGTGGGCAACAAATAAAACCAACTCTTATGGATATATCCCTTATTAAAAGAATTCTTAGATATGCAGGAGTAACATACATTAGGCCTACAATTGATCCACACATACAACAAGGAATAGTCTTCCAAGATGCAGACTTACTCTTTGGAACAGAAAGCAGAGAGACTGAAAAAATACTCGAAAATCTAACGTCAATGGGTGTACTCAATAAACTTTTACTTGACATAATAAAGACATGCCCATATTGTGATTCACCATTAATCGATATTAAGCATGTATGTCCAGGATGTGGGTCTAAAAATATATCTAGAATAAATCATGAATTAAGATGTGATTCATGTTCTGCTATATTCATGAGCCCTAAGCTATCACTAGTTTGTAAAAAATGTAATAAATCATTTGATGCAAGTCAGGCAGGGTCGAAACCACTATTTTCATACCTAATTTCTGAGGATACGGATATAATGAAGGAAGCTACAAATGAGATAGTACTAACAGGTAGACTTCACATTTCTGATGTATTAACCAAAAACCTTAAGGCAACGTTAGAGGGCTTTCTCCAAAAAATGGATGAAGTCCTAAGCAACTACTTAGGAAAGATTTACCAGATTGAGTCTACCGCGTCATACATTTCTAAAAAGTCTGATGAGGCGGTTCAGAAAACACTACCGGCACATTTAGATAAAACACTTCAGGCGCTTAGATTTTTAGGAAAAGCCACTGCTATGGAAGTTGCTAGTCAGACAGGAAGAACTAGGGCAATAGAGAGTGTATATCTAAATCAACTTTTAAATCTGGGCATAGTAGAAAAAGAAAGAATTGGCAGAAAATGTTATTATCATATAAAGTAAATGTAGACTGGATTATTGTCCAAAAAATAGCCTTGGATTTTTAGGTTTTATGACCGGTATAGCAGGTGTACCCTATTTCCAGCAGGATCGGGGTTCTTGAGATAGACAGCCTTTACTCCCGGTTTTATTGATGGTTCTTCGAGCTCTATCCCCTTATTTCTTAGATACTCACAGGCAGCCTCAAAGTTTGAGACCAGCACGGCTACGTGACATTGTACTCCTTTTTCTTCGCTCTTCATTATCTCGATCCTTCCATGCGTTGGTCCAGAGACAAAGATTGAACTAGCGCCTTCCTTCTTGGCAAAGCCAAAAGTATTCGCATACCAATCGGCAATCTCAGCAGCGGTAGCCTTTGCTGTTGGATATAGTCCTATGTGTTCAACTCCCAGGAATAAAGGTGTCCCCCTTGCCTCTTTAACCCACATAATGCTATTCTCTACTTTTTTCCTAATTCCCTCAAAGTCTCCAGCCTTAACCAGATCCTTCACTATGAGGTTTGACCCCATGTTAAGTGCTGCTGCACCAGCCTTGATCCATTCAAATATGTTTTCACGCGTAGGCTCAACGCCGCCTGAAGGCATTAATCGAGACCATGGAGATGGTCCCATCATGTCTTTAATGAATCGAGGTCCTAAAACATCTGCTGGAAATACCTTAATTATATCAGCGCCAGACTCCTCTGCAGCTGAGATCTCAGACGGCGAGCTGCATCCTGGGATATAGGCTACTTTACGTCTATTGCAAATCTTCGCTATCTCTGGATTAAAGACAGGACCGACGACAAAGTCGGCTCCACTGTTTATGAACAGGGAAGCAGTTGCTGGATCTATCACAGTACCGACTCCCAATATTAGGTCCGGCCGCTCTTTGTCACGCCATCTTATTAAGTCGGAGAAGACTTGATAAGCCAGTGCTCCCCTATTAGTGAATTCCACTACTTTTGCGCCACCATCAGCACATGCAATAAGAATTTTTTTAGCAGTCTCAAGATCCCCTTCGTAAAAAGTTGGTAAAACCCCTACTTCGAGGAGCTTCGCCACAACTTCATGTTTTAAAAATTTCGGCATATTCCTCTCACCTTCTTAACGCACAATTCTTCCAGTAGTTATTCCCTTCATTAGTGTTTCTACTTCGTCTAGTCTGACTAGGCAAGAGTCGCCGTAAATAGAGTGTTTTAGGCAAGATAGTGCAACCGCAAAGTCTAGCGCCTTCTGTTTATCATCCTTGAATTTTAATAGTCCATAGATAAGTCCGGCATTGAATGCATCTCCACCGCCGACACGGTCAACGATTGGGATTATGTCGTAAGTTGGTCCTACATAGAGTTTTGAGCCATCGTATAGGGCTCCCGACCAAGTATTATGGCTAGCACTAATGCTGCCCCTAAGCGAGACGCCGAAGAGCTTAACGTTTGGGAATTTCTTCATTATTTCTTTTCCAACAAACTCATATGGTTCAGCTTTTACTTCGCCTCTCACTACATCTACGCCAGGCGCTTTGATTCCGAATACTTGCTCTACGTCTTCTTCATTACCGATCAAAATATCTACATACTTTACTAGCTCCGACATGACCTCGCCGGCTGACTTTCCCCATTTCCATAGTTTAGCACGGTAGTTTAGGTCGCATGACACAGTGACTCCCTTCTTTTTAGCAGCCTTAACCGCCTCCAAACAAGTCTCAGCTGCTCCTTGACTAAGGGCCGGTGTTATCCCAGTCCAGTGGAACCAAATAGCATCAGCAAATATTTTATCCCAGTCGAACATTCCTGGCGTGACTGTTGCGATTGATGAATTTGCACGGTCATAGATTACTTTATTTGGTCTTTGAGCCGCACCGATCTCAACAAAATAAATTCCTAGTCTATCGCCTCCTCTAATTATTTTGTCGGTGCCCACTCCAAATTGTCGTAAATAGTTGATGCATGCATCTCCTAAATCATTTGCCGGCAGTCTAGTGACAAAATCTGCAGGTATTCCTAGATTAGCGAGGGCTATCGCAACATTTGCCTCGGCTCCAGCGTATATTGCGTCAAATGATCTTGCTTGTGTGATTCGTAGAAATCCTGGTGGCGCAAGCCGTAGCATTATTTCACCGAAAGTTACTACTTTTTCCATATGCTGCTAAACCTCCACAAGTTGTAGAATTGCTGAGCCTTTATTTAAGGGTTGAAATTAACAATTTGAAAATAAATAGACGTTTCTTCCTATTATATTTCTTTTCGGCTATGTCTAATTATCAGCTCATCTAATGTACCTAGAATTGCTATTATGACTCCAAGAATTATGAAAATGATGCTATAGTAATTAGTCGATAAAGAAGCTATGTGGCTATACGCTATCAACCCTCCTAAGAATACAGATAACGCGTTCGAGGGAAGACTTCCACTGAGCGCGAACAATGCTCCTCCAATAATAAAGACTTGATAAAGATAGAAATATGTCAGAGGCAGAGCAGGCTCAATGTTTACTGTAATAATCGAGTATGCAGCATATATGAGTAAAAGAATGCTAATGAATATTCGAGGCCTGATCCTAAGACTTCTGGCCGGCTCAACAACTTTAACGAGTGAATAGCTTTTTTCACAGTTAGGACATACTGCTTTCCAAGCCTGCAGTCTAAATTCATGTCCACATTCTCTGCATTTGAACAAATATTTTTTCACAGGAGACGTCCCCCTTGATTATTTCATTAATTATACCACAATAAAGATATTTTTGTTTTCATTATTTTTGGTGAGTAGTAGCTCGATTTAAGCTGTCACTAATTATTCGCTTTCTATCAAGTCCTTTTGATGTAAAATGTTCCCACCCACCACTAATCACTTTTCTGATAGATCCTTGCCAAGCTACATTTAATTCTTTTTTTTCAGTCGTTGTGCCAATAGGTATTAATCTGCTGCCAATTTTTGATAATTCCGCGTTTACTTTGTCGATTGCTGACTCTGGAAGTGTTACGACTAGTTCATATTCCTCTCCTCCAAACATTACAGCATCAAACACATCAAGTCCATATCGATAGGCATATTCGGCTGCGAGAGGATCTATGGGTAGCTTATTAATCATGAATCCTACATTGCTGGCTTGCGATAACTGCTGAAGTGAAGCTGCGAGTCCATCGCTCGAATCTATTGAGGAGGTTGCGAGTCCTAACCTCGCAATTGTAATTCCCTCAGATAGTTTGGCTCTTGGATATAGAACGCTTTGTCTCAGCCTATCCCATTTTTTATCAGTTATCGAGTTAAATAATGCATGTAGCCCTGTATAGGTTGTTCCGAATTGACCGGTAGTGGCCACTATATCCCCGGGACGGGCACCTGTTCTCGGTATAGGTTTTTCTGAGAAACCTATTCCAAACACGCTTATTACGAGCTCGTTAGACTCGTTTGTATCTCCTCCGACAATCTTAACGCGATATTCATTGCATGCATCCTCGAGTCCGGTCCAGAGCTCTATAAATTCATCGATCATCATGTCCCGTCTAAGTCCCAACTGAGTTACGATCTATCTAGGATGGGCTCCTTTCGCGGCTAAGTCGCTTATAACTGCTACTATCGCTTTTCTTCCAGCTTGCCTAAGAGTCATGCCTGGTGGAATATCAGTGTGTTCAACTAACATATCACCAGAACAGATAATTCTTCCATGACAGATGAAATCAAATGCATCGTCGCCAGGAATTAGTATTGAGTCTTCAATTTTAGAAATCCTGTCGATAATGAATTTTAATAGCCATGATTCTCCCAAATCTGAGATTTTATTCGACATTCACTATTTATTCAAATATTTCTGGTTATTAATCCTTGAGTTAAGAAACTACTTTGCCTTATCTTTCTTCAATGCCTTTCACAAATATGGTCAATGCCCTGTTAAGCGGTGTTTCTAAGCCGTGCATCTCGGCTAGCTTGGTTATCATTCCATTAAGGCTATCTATTTCTGTTCTTCTTTTATTCTCAATATCTTGCAACATGGATGACTTATTATTTCTAGTGTCCTGAATTATTTTTATAATTTTTTCATAGCATTCATTTAGATTAAACTCATATCCATATAACTTAGCGACAGAAATTATCTCTGATAAAATATCTTTGATTAGCAATTCTATAGACGAAATTTTTAGTAACCCTTCATTTTTTATTTTCATAATGGCGGTTAAGGGATTTATCACTGAATTAACCATAACTTTAAACCATATTTCTCGCCATATGTTTTCTGAAACTATGCATGTGACTCCATTGTTGGAAAGGAAGTCGGCTATTCTTCTGACTCTTTCTGTAGGTGGGCCATCATACTCCCCGATTATCGTAAGTCCATTAAATGCATGGTATACTTCGTTTATGCCTAGTCGTGTTGATGCTTGTGTTGTTATTCCAGGAAATACTCGTTCCTTTCCTAGATGGCTAGCTAGTATTTCAGCATTGCCTAGTCCGTTCTGAAGACTCAAGACAAATGTCTGGCTGTTCAATTTTTCAGCGAGTAATTTTGCTATAGTTTCTGTGTCATATGACTTGACAGTTACAATAGCAAGCTCATAATAGTTATCTTTTTGAATGCTAGCTATACATTTTACTCTTACTACATATTCTTCGTTGTCGGTGATTATTCTTATTCCCTTTTTCGATATATGTTCTATGGCTTCTGGTCTCCTACTGTAAAGTGTTACGTGTCCTCCATTATGTGCAATAAGTCCAGATATTAAAAGTCCTAAGGCCCCCGCACCGACTACAAGTATTTCCAACGAATCACACCTATTTACTAATCAGTTCTAAAAGTCGACTATACTCAATTGGGTCCATGTTCCAATACTGGCTTTCTGATGGGAATCTATTAGTTAAGACTTCTTCTCTGTATCGTATTAATGCGTCTTTTATTAATGAAGCGGCGTCTATGTATTTCTTAGCGAATGGAGGAGGTTCTTCATATAATCCAACAATATCATGAAATACAAGTACTTGTCCATCACAATAGGGCCCAGATCCTATTCCAATGACTGGTATAGATAACCTTTCGGATAGTATTTTACCTACTTCACATGTGGTGTACTCAAGAACAATTGCAAATGCCCCTGCACTTTCCAATTGTAAAGCATCTTGGATTATTGATTTTGCTTCTTCAGCTCTTTTCCCTCTTAATCTATAGCCACTTTCCATAGATGCGCTCTGAGGTGTAAGGCCAATGTGTCCCATTACTGGTATCCCTGCGCGCACTATTGCTCTTACGGTATCGGCATATTCTGTCCCTCCCTCAATCTTTACGGCATCTACCAACCCCTCCTTGACTAGTTTGCCCGCATTTCTAACTGCCTCCTCTACAGATACTTGATAGCTCATGAATGGCATGTCTCCAACAACCATTGCATGTTTAACTCCTCTTGCAGCTGATTTGCAAAATACAATCATTTCTTCAAGAGTGAGGTATCGTGTATCTTTCATCCCCATCATGACCATTGAGGCTGAATCCCCTACGAGTATAATGTCTACGCCGGCGCTATCTGCTAATCGTGCAGAGGTATAGTCATATGCAGTCACCATTACTATTTTTCTTCCTAAGCGCTTAATTTTCTGAATATCTAGTGCAGAAAGATGTCTTTCCATAGCTACTCATCTTCTAAAGAACTTAGCGTGGATAATCTATCTCTAATCTCTCTAATCATATCCTTTAGATTTCTTTCATTATCAAATCCCGTGACGATCTCTTTAAGCTCATCTCTCTTACTATTCAATAGATTTTTACACTCTTCGATCAATATTGGTAATGCTCTCGTTACGTTGTCAACAATAGTTATACTTGCGGCCCTAGCAGTTCTCGAGAAGGGGTTAAGGTCGATTGCTACTACTTTTTTCCCCATTCTAACTAGCTGTTCTGTCCTATCGCCATCTTCGAGGGCCACTAATACCGTGTCTGCCGAATAGATTCCACGATTGCTTACAAATCTCCTCTTACTTTCTAAACCGGGAATCGTTTCAGATGCATCACTACCAATGCCTAATACTTCTTCTGCGCCAAAAGACTTTAAAAATTCACCAATCTTAATTTCTCTCTCGATAGTTCTGTGAAACAGGTTGACCTCTAGCTTAGCTTTAACTATTTTTGAAAGTTCTACAAGTTCTTTTGGCACTAGTGCAGCTGTATTTCCATTTACTGATATTACTGGATTTTTTGATGTCAATAGTAGTGCCGATGCTGCTTTAATGGCTCTATATGCAGGTTCGAGTGTTTTTTCGCCTAGTATGTAGTCGAGCGCCTCGCCTCTTCCGTGAGCGATTAATCCCTCAGGTACTACGATGCCCTGTCTGAATGCCTCTACAAGTTTTTTCCTAATGATTAGTGAATGATACCTTGGATGAGTTCTAGGGATTTCATCCAACTATTATCACCTATCCTGAAGATTCTAGCATGTCCGAATACTGATTTCAAGTATTCTTTTACTTCATAGACAAGGTCGGGTTCGGGTACAACTAATAAGACTTTCTTTTTAATATATGATCCAATAATCATATGCTTGATCGGCTTGAGTAGCTCACTTATTTCAGGGGTCATAAAGCCGACTTTCTCGGAGAACCAACTAGATGCCTCTAAGAACCCCTCTAGTGAGGGCTGTGCCTCGAAGATTCGCATTGCCATTTCTCCATACGTTTGGAGGCGGTAATTTATGGTGCTCAACATTATTTCTGTCTCCATTGAACCAAGGTCAGTAGTTACTACTGTCATGTTCACTGCCCTCTCGTAGCTTCTCGTCTTTCCGATGCCTGGCCCACCGGGTTTCTCCCTGACAACTAAACCACTTCCTTCTAAAATTGAAATAACATCGCCCAGCCCCGTCCTATGTTCGACTTCTGAAATATGTGCATCCATGGCAAGTTTTCTTACTGAAGTGCCTGACAGCCACGCATATGATAAAGCTACGGCTAGTGTTGATGCGGCGCTGATTGCATAGCCAACACCGGGTTTTAATGACGTAAATATTTCTACAAATGCTTCTTTGAGCTTCGTCGAAAGATTAAGAGCAGGCCTTATCTTGCAATATTCGCCATTAAACATAACTTTCCCATTTCCACGTCGAAATCGGAATTCTATGCCAGGAGTAAGTATTAGCCCTGCACCTACCGATCCAGTAGTTGTGGGGTCATCTGAGTAGTAGGGCTTGAAGAAACCAGTAATATGGACAGGTAATTTTACAAATTCATCGTGCATTACGCTCATTTAGTACCCATAAATCCCTCTACGCCCATTCAAAAATACTTATTTTTTCAACAAATTACGTAAGATACGTAGCATAAAAATAAGTCACTTTATGGCTCCTATAACAGTTCCTATAATCAATCCGAACGATAGTGCAGGATACCTCGCCAACATGCCTGCGGCATTTGCAACCATTGTTTTCAGTGGCCCAAACAGGTTCCAGAGTTCTTCGAGATTAATTATTCCTGCAATTGTGAAACCCCCTAATATCAATATTGCTAACCCAGCAATGATGAGTAGGAAGCCCTTTAGGAGCTTTCCTATCCCTAACCCAACCAAAAAGCCCGCTATAAATAAAATAAAATTCACTAACAGTTCTTCGCCGGTCAGAATAGGTATACTCAATGCAACTCTATTAACTTAACAATTTAGTATATAGATAAGCATTTTTTGGTTGAGCAATGATTAAATAAGGGACTAAGAAAATATCGATGAATGGGCCGGTAGATCAGTGGTAGATCGCCCGCTTGGCGTGCGGGAGGCCGCAGGTTCGACTCCCGCCCGGTCCATAAAACTATTGTTAGTTTATAAAACATTAAAAATTTATTAAAGCTAAGAAAATCAAGATTTTCTTCACTTAGCGATAGTTAAGTTGGGCTCCTTAAAGGGAGGACTATACTTCATTTGTAAAGAATGCAGTTATATTTCAAAGAGAGTACTAGGCCGAAAACTGCGAATATTTCTAAAAATAATGCATGCACTGCTCTTTAGAAATTATCCGTCATAGTATAAAAATTCTATTAACATATCTTGAGTACCACTTAACCGAAAATATTCATAAATAATTGTATTACGGTATTCTCGACTTGTAGATGCAAAACAAAATTTACGTAGTTCAAGCATTAATGGCTGGATTCTTTTTTGGAACTGCCTCAATTTTTATAAGATTCATAAGTGGATTGGATGCCATCACGATAGGTTTTTACAGGTTACTTATTGCCTCATCTATCCTGCTACTAGCTAACCTACTTCTAAAGAGGAAAAAAGTTGCCTTACAAGGTGTTTCGCCATGGAGAGTAGGTATTTTGGGTCTACTTTTAGGAATCCACTTTGCAATGTTTATATACTCTGTCAAAGTTACTACTGTGATTAATGCGACTGTACTAGTTAACACAACGCCTGCCATAGCTTTGATCATTTATTGTATCAGAAATAGAGAGAGACCGTCAAATATTGCGACTTTTGGATTATTGATGAGTATGACTGGTATTTTTATAATTTCGGCTCTCGATATTAAGTTCTCATTATCTAACATTATAGGTGATTTCTTATCCTTGTCAGCGGCCATTTTATGGGCCATTTATCTCGTGGTCGGTAAGCCGATCAGGGAGAAAAGTGACGTATTATCGATAATGCCCGTCATATACTTCATAGGCTGTATTGCGTTAATGATCCTATCGTTGATTTCTGGAGTATTCATGTTTCCTACTCTTGATCAGTGGGCACCTTTGATCGGCTTATCGATCTTTCCAACAACGATTGGTCATACTTTACATTTTTCATCAATGAAGGCTCTTAGACCTTATCAGACTTCTATAC
>Ga0105162_1001501_pt1 | contig 13311 bp, 14 predicted proteins | sample JNZ201metaG_FD_81532 | JGI IMG/M metagenome (GOLD analysis project Ga0105162, IMG submission 81532) | Hot spring microbial communities from Jinze hot spring, China to study Microbial Dark Matter (Phase II) - JNZ 20120812A | ecosystem: Environmental > Aquatic > Thermal springs > Hot (42-90C) >...
ATATATTACGCGCACTAGCCCGGTCCAGAGAAACCTTTCTCCTAAGCTAAGTTTTCTAGTAGGTTTCATAATTTCGGGGAAGTATCTTCCAACCTCTTTAACTATTTCCTTTGCACTCGGCAATCTTTTACACCTTTACCTCTTTCGGTTTAACTATCTGTCCTCCAGCTTCTTTGATTTTTTCTTCAGCTGTCTTGGTCCAAGCCTCTACGATTACAAGCAGTGGTTTGCTTACTCTTCCACCCCCAATTAATTTCTTAACGCCCAATGAATGTAAGTCTACAACAATCCTGTTATCTAAAGTCTTCAACATATCTTCTTCCAAATTTTCGACGACTGTCGCCAATTGAAGAAGGTTTATAGACCTGACCTCTTTTCTATTCGGTCTATAGAATCCATGTTTCCCGAAGCGATCTCTGTCATATCTAAGTACCCATGTCCACTTGTGTTTATGTTTTCCAGCTTCTCCGCGTCCACCTTTCGATCCAGTCTTTCTATGCTGACCTATCTGGCCCCAGCCGTGAGTCCTGCTACCTCTCTTCTTCCTAACTTTCCTGAACCTCGTCGGCAACTATTCTCACCCTGTAGACATTCTCAGCAATTAATAAGAATTTCAAATACTTTAAACCATCCTTAAGACATCCTAACTGCGAGTTCATTAATATTTTCTCCACGGTATCCGTATTCTCCTTCTGCGGAGAATGGTTTCTTAATGGTCTTCTTGAATCCCCTCTTAGGTGGGTGTAGTCTAAGATAAGGTTTAAGACCTTTATTCCTCAACTTGCTTAATGTTACTTCTCCTCTAAATATTTTCTCAGCTAGTTCTTCTAAGCTACTGTAACCCAGCCTAGAGATGTTTTCATCTCCTAGTTTAATTCTTCCATTGAACTCAGCTCTTTTCAAAAGTCTTTTCACAGTTGCTGGTGTCGGCTCCCCCCAAGTAACATAATGTGCAATCTTCTTCAGCATCCCCTCAAAGCTAGAGTCTTTCGGAATGAATACTGCATAATTTGCTCTAGGTAGGTTAAGCATTCTAAGAGTGTCGAGTTCTTCTTGGCTGGCTTTTATCCCCCCCTTAATCCTGATAACGAGGTAGCATCCCGCATTACCGTTCACAGTCATGGTTTATCATCCCAGAGCTTCTACTGCTAAACAGATTAAGTTTCTAATAAATTTCATTAAAGAAGCGTAACTACGCCTAAATATCAGTGTATATGTATAAAGAGGATACTCCGATATTGTGATATCGTCTGGTCGTGGGAGAAGATCTGTTTTAGGGTTTTTCTATGTTTCCCTCCATATAGTTGGTAAGACTATCTTGTTAGTATTCTTTAAGGCCATAAATGCCGCTCCTGCGAAAGATAGTGTCGTCCTAGTCTCTCCAAACGTTCTAGTCCAGACATCTTTCACGCCTGCTAGTTCTAAAACTATTCTGGCTGTTTCTCCTGCTACAAGTCCTAGACCTCTAGGACCTGGTAAAAGCTGTATTCTTACGCTTCCCCATTTTCCCTCAACCTTGGTTGGTAGACTATGCTCGGTACCACAGGAGCATTCCCAGCTTCCACATCCCCTAACGACTGGGATAATATTCATCTTGGCATTCTTTATCGCTTTCTCGATCGCTGAGACTACGTGGACTGATTTCCCTGTTCCCAGCCCAACGTAGCCATCCCTATTACCTATAACCACAATCGCTTTAAATCTGCTTCTTTCACCTGCGTCTGTCTGCTTCTGTACAAGCTTTATATCTATGACTTCTTGCTCTAGACCAGGCAGTAGCGCATCAACAATTTCAGGTTCTGTTATCTTCCAATGATTAGCAAACACCTCATCTATTGATGTTATCTGTCCCTGGGCCACCATTCTCCCAAGCCTTGTCTTGGGAACCCACTCACTTGGACTACTCATGTTTCTCCCACTCTTCTACTATCCTTTGTCTAACTTCTTCGAAATGTTCACTTAACCTATTATAGATTTCCATAGGAGATTTTGAAAATTGCTGTGTCTCAACATTCTGTTCCTTAATCATCTGATAGTACTCCTGAATGTGGCCACCTTTTACTCTATCTTCGCTAGGTAGTTTTTCTTCGCTTACAGGAACCTCTACCCCAGCATCTCTAAATCCTTTAATAGATGCGAAGAGCCTCGAACCAGATACAGGCGTATATAGACCTATATCGACTATTGCTTTCTGGATACCTTTCTTCTTAGCTACAATGCCTGCTAGAAATCCTGTAAGATATGCGGCTGGAAGATTTTTGGTACTAGCTCTCCAACCATAACGTGAGAGATGTCTAGAACTAACTGTTAGAATCGTTCTATCTCCACCTGCTCTAGAATCAACTACTTGTACTGTTATATACCTGCTGCTCTTCCTAACAACCAGTCTAGGAAGACCAGATTTGACAAGTTTTAGACGTATTCTATAGTTTGTAAGTCCTCCTCTCCTTCTCCGCGGAGGTCTCCTCTTCAAGATCTTCATCTGGCTCATATGAGCGGCCTCCTGATCAGCCTGTTTGCCTCCAAGTAGCTTATCAGGTCAGATACAGACTTGAATGCTCCGGCCTTAACCATCCTGTAGACTCTCCTATAAGTTGAAGCGTCGATAAGCTTCTTCTCTCTCAGCTGCTTCAGCTTCTTCCTCTGAACTCTGACCTTCAACATCCATCTTTCTTTTCTCGTAACTCTACTATATCTTCCACCTTTTCTGCTTCCATGACCTCTGACTCTTTCTTTCTCTTCTCTTTTTCTCGCTCTTACCCTGCTTACACCTATCGCCTGGACTTTGTAGATTGCCCCATCCTCAATTAATTTCTTTATATCTTCTCTAGTTATTGCCTCGGCGACGTCATCCAGTCTCTCAGGATCAAATCTAACCCTTGTCTCACCACATTTCATCAATTTAGCAGCGATTCTTTTTTGAAGATCTAGCTTAGCCGGCATTCCCTTCCACCTCTCCACTTTCTCCGCCTTCTTCCTTAACTTCTTCAGGTGGTATTATCTCAGGCTTCTCCGCTTCGGGCACTGTTATAGTTATCGGATTCAATACCTTCAACCCCTTCTTCTCAGCCTCCTCCATTATCTTGAACTTCTTTAGTCTACCTACTGAGCCCGCAATTCTTACAGCATGTCTTCCAGGGTCTAGACCTTCAAGGTCTCCAACTCTATGGACGAGGACCTCCATATATCCGCTTGGATGGATGTTCCTGTATTTTCTAGGAGTTCTATATCCTACTTTTACAAGTTGAGGGGCTCCACTTTTCTGGAGTCTCATCTTACTATCCTTGCCTCTAGGTCTCCTCCAGTTAGGTTTTAATCGAGCATATCTCCAACTCTCTTGACGGGCAAACTCTGGACGTTTATTCTTCATTTCTTTTATCTTCCTAGGAATCCTTACAGGGCTCATTCCATACCAACCTTCCTTTCAAATAGATAAATACCATCAAGGAATTTTCTTAAGTCTTTTCTCTTAATCTTCGTTGCTGCCTCTATGTTGGCTGCGGTCTGTCCTACTGCTTGTTTATCTATTCCAGTTATGATTATGTCTTCCCCTTGAACCTTAACCTTTGTTCCTTCACCGACTATCCTCGCTTTCCTCTGATATCTTTCTCCAATGAAGTTTTCTATAATCACGACGTCTTTCTGAACCTTAACGTTTATAGGGAAATGGGTGGAGACTATCTTGAGCTTATAAGTGTATCCTTGGGTAACGCCTTTGAACATGTTCTCTAATAAGGAGGTGATTGTTCCAATCATGGACTTGGCCCTTCTTCTTTTTCCCATAAACTTAATAATGATTTTCTTCCCATCCAGCTTGAACTTGGCTCCGGTGTGAGAGAGGTCATTGACCAATTCTCCAAGCCTCCCTCTCACTCTTATTGTTGCTGGACTATTGATCTCTACCTGTACTCCTTCCGGGATTTCTACTTCTTCAACTACTTGAGACATCTCTCCACATCACCTTCAGTAGACATATCCTAATAGTTTTCCACCTATACTCATCTTCTTAGCCTCAATATGGGAGAATACTCCTTTATTTGTTGATACGATTAGTATGCCGATATCCCGACTTGGAAGAAACTTTTTCTCCCATTCGTCGTATTCATCCTTCTTTACACTAAACCTAGGTTTAACTGGGGCTGAACGATTAATCCTTCCTAGTAGCTGTATTCTAAATTTTCCACCTCTACCATCTTCAATATACTCGAATGCTCCTACATAGCCATGTCTTTGAAGGACTCTAAGAATGTTCGCTATAAGCTTACTAGCAGGGTAGATACACTCTCTATTCCTTACAGCTTCATTATTCTGCAACGTTGTGAAAAGCCCTGAAACCAAGTCCCTACTCATCTCGTCAATCCTAAACCAGCAAATAACAATACTATTTAATTAATTATTCGCTGCTGAGAACTTTAAGCGTAGGATAAGTTAAATTTCACCTTGACTTGTATAGCATCTAAACCTATAAAGAGTCTAAAGAAATTTCTCGCCCATGCTTTTTTCGAGATATCTAGATAGGGTGTCGTCAAGAGATATATTTACTCGTAAACTTTGAATCCTAGACTTGGTGCTACTTCATTTAAACATCTCCTGCAGAGATAGAGTTTATACTTGCGTATAACCCCCACTGTCGTTCCACATCGTCTACATTTTACTACGCCTTTACCAAACTTTCTTTCTTTGGGCGGCTTATGCTTCACCTCGAAGAGAACCTCCTCTACACTACCTAACCTTTACCAGGTACCCGGTATTTAACCCTATAACCCTTGAATCATCAATTAATTGCTAGTAACGTTGAAGGAGATTGGAGTATGTATGCGGGTGTGTAGACTCAGCCTATACTCTACTAGATGATTTGGCTCCCATGTAATGATGTTGTGTAGATGAATAATTTTAGATATTAGAGAGCTGTATTGATTGGTGGTGATTTTGGGTGATGCCTCCATGCGAGATGATGGCTAAGAGCTTCCTGCCTGCTGTCAGAGGATTGGTTGTTTACGAACTTTACTCGAGAGGTTATAGTCAATTAAGGATTTCATTTTTTCTAAGTCTTTCTCAATCTGCTGTAAGCCAGATGCTTTCAAAACCCAAGAATACATATGTTAAGTCTCTTCTAGATATGGGTTTAACAATAGAAGAGATCGGTTCTCTAGTTAAGCTGATTACTAAAGATCTCCCTCACGATCCAATCAGAGCTACTCTAACCCTCTACGCGTTTTGGATGGACTCATTATCTAGAGGGGTCTTCTGCGACTATCATAGGAGGATGTACCCACAGCTTTCTACATGCGAGATCTGTTTACATAAGAAGCTGGATATTAATGATGTTGATAGAGCTCAGTTACTGGCTAAATTAGAGAAAGCCGTCAGTATGATCGAAGAAGCTAGATACTTCGTAAACGTAATGCCTCAGGTAGCCGTAAACATAGTTGAATCTATCAAGAATGCTAAGACATTAGAAGACGTCGCAGGTATTCCTGGAAGGATAGTAGTAATCCGTGATAGGCCTAAGGCGGTCAGTAGGCCTGAATTCGGAGGCTCTAAACATTTAGCAAGAGTATTGTTGGCTGCCAAGAAGAACGCTCCTAACGTGAATTCGGCTATCAATCTAAAGTTTGATGAATTCGTCCAAGAAGCAGTAGGCTCCCTAGGGCTCAGATATTCGGAGACGAGCAAGAAAGTCGTCGAGGGCAGGAATATGGAAGACCTAGTTATCGAATCCATATCTGAAGAGTTCGAGAAAGATCCCTTCCTAGACGTAGTATTCGATAGAGGAGGATATGGGCTGGAACCCATCACTTATGTTTTCGCAGAAGATTCGATAAAAGTAGTAGAAAAGGCATTGAAAATAGCTAGGAAATATGTTGAGAAAAAAGCAAACAGAAAACTTTAAGGGTTCTGGTAGAACTCGATAAACTAGTCTATCCTATGTAATGTGTGCTCTCCCTATCGAAGTCTCTAACAATCTTCGTATCTCTACCTATTCCTCCAGGCCCTATCATCTGTAGCTCAGGATATAGGTCGAATAATGAATTTGTCGCGAGGTGATACGTTACATGGTCTTCGCCTATTACGTCCGCAACTATTCTCTTAACGATATATCGTACTTCTTCTTCATCGATATATCCTAGACTGTGTAGGTATTCATGAAGGAGAATGACGAAGACATACGAGTTTACTTCAACCTTGTTTCTGGCCACCTGCAGGAATGCTTCTAGTAGAGTTTCATTCATTATTATCATGTTGCTTCCAACCTCATGCGCCGCTCCTATATTATTCGGTAGATCCATTAAGACTAGTTCTAGACCAGCTCTGTGAAGCCCGATAGTCTTCTTCACCGCCTTCTTTACCAGTTCGAATATTTCTCCAAACGTTTTCGCTTCCGAGAGCCTTCTTCTAAATTCTTCTATCATCAAGATACATTTGGCGACCCAGATATATAGAAGTATCCCAGCTAAAAATTTCTAAGTTGAATTGCTTAGAATCTTCTTTTTCAAGCATCGTCGAATATCTGCTGGTTATGAGTGGCCATTCAGAAAGAGAACCTTAATGTGAGTAATACAGGAAAGTTGTCTGAGAAGTTATTGCGGTATCACTGAAGATGGTTGAACCGCATTCTTCACCCACATGAGTTGATGATGGTTAGGCTCCATTCTGGCCACTAGAGTATAGTGTTTAGCTAGCTTATTCTTGTCTTCCCTGCTTCATCGAGCTCACTATCTGGTCGGGCCTAATCACAGATATCCCAGTCACTCCTCCCAAGATCTCTATCAAGACAATGTAATCTGGGTTCTTGAGGTTTACTCTTCTGTTGATTTTCTCCGCTACAGCTTTTATGATGTCCTGACTCGAAAGAGATGTATGTCTCTTCTCAACAGTTATTCTGAATGATGACTCTTCAGGTATCTTCGCGGATAGTCGTGCGGCTACTTCCTTTATATCTTCAATCCTGGTAGAGGTAACCTCCTCTATAGGGATGAATCTTAGTAGGGTACTAATCCTCCAAGGCTCATTTGATATTATTTCTCTAGCTTTCTCTATAACGTAGAATGGGTCTAAGCTTGTTGAAGCTGTTATAAGACCTGAGATCTTGGTCATCTCGACTTCTGGCTCCACATCCCCTAGGTATCGTAAGAGATCTTTTAGCTCCGAGACCGCGACTATCTCCTGACCTCTGAACGTCGTAACTATAAGATTAATTCTTCTCAACTATCTCTCCCCAACATATATGAAGAACTACATTATCAATATTATGCTTTATCAGGATGAGTTAATCGTTTATAGTGAAAAGATTTAACATGTGGTATTCAAAGTCTAGCTTAGAGGGAAGAAATGAGGAAGGAGATGGAAGGATTTAAGACATTAACTAGTGTCGATAAGGCTCTCCAAATATTGAGAGGGATATTGGAGAAGCTGGAGGAGAAAGATGTTGTAGATGTCCCGTTAACGGAGTCGCTCGGTAGAATCTGTGGAGAAAATATCTATGCACGATTTGATATACCGTCATTTGACAGAAGTGCCGTGGACGGCTACGCATTAATCGCTGAAGATACTTTCAGTGCGTCTCCATCAAATCCTATCCAGTTCAAGATAGTAGGGTCGTTGATGCCTGGAGACGAGGTAGGTAAACTCGAGATTAATAGAGGCGAAGCGGTAGAAGTTATGACTGGCGCACCGTTGCCTCTTAACGCCAATGCTGTTGTAATGGCTGAAGATGCAAAAGAAGTTGAACCTGGATTGTTAGAAGTGTACAAACAGGTTCATCCTTTCCAGAACATATCTAGGAGAGGAGAAGACTTCCAGGCTGGAAAATTAGTAGTGAGAAAAGGTACGAAGATTAAGCCTTGGCATATCGGCGCTCTAGCATCTTTCAACATTACCCATGTAAAAGTTTTCTCGAAGCCCAAGATAGGAATACTCTCTACAGGTAGCGAGCTAGTTGAGCTCGGCTCAGAACTCAAGATTTCGAAGATAGTGAATAGCACAAAGGCCTTGATTAAAGCACTGGTATATTCATGTGGAGGAGAACCTGTAGACCTGGGGATCGTCGAAGATGAAATGAAGCTGATACTAGAGAAGATAAAAAATGGATTAAAGATTTGCGATGCATTAATAACTACAGGTGGAACAAGTATAGGTAAAAGAGACTTAGTACCTGCCGCCGTCAGCAGGCTTGGAGAAGTATTAGTTCATGGGATAGCTATGAGACCCGGTAAACCTACAGGCTTCGGGCTAGTTGAAGGAAAACCTGTATTCATGCTTTCAGGCTTTCCAGTAGCAGCTCTAATAGGCTTCAACCTATTTGTCAAACCTACTATCAACGTATTGCAGAGGACTGTTGATGAACCAGCCCCTAAAATAATCGGGAGACTTACGAGAAGGGTGGCATCACTTACAGGTATGAGAAGCTATCTCAGAGTAAAGGTATCGAAACATGAAGACGTATATCTCGTTGAACCGTTAAGATTGACGGGGTCCGGCTTAATCTCTACATTAACTGAAGCTAACGGGATACTAGTGATACCGGAAAACATGGAAGGATATGAGGAGGGAGACGAAGTAGAAGTAGAACTATTCGACCCAGTTGCTGAGAGCCTCATGGCATGATATAGTCTTTCAGGTATAAGCATATTACTTTCTTCTATGAATTTTTGTCATGGATAAGATGGCGCTAGTGTTCCATAAACTTGTATCACTTGAGGAAGCGCTTAGAATAATCGATGAAAAACTAGGAGGAATCAAGCCTCTAGGCGTTGAAGAGGTTCCACTTAGTAATGCTTATGGAAGGATACTCGCAGAAGATGTTTACGCACATGTTGATTCTCCACCATTTGATAGAAGCACGGTCGACGGGTATGCGGTCTTAGCCGAAGACACTTATAATGCTGATGAAGCAAACCCTGTTAAACTAAACCTAGTAGGTAAAGTAGAAGTTGGAGAGGTTCCAAACATAGAGGTGTCGGGTGGGACATGTGTGGAGATATCCACCGGTGCGCCTTTACCTCGTGGAGCAAACGCCGTCGTAATGGTAGAGTATACGAAGGTAGAGGGCGACTTAGTGCTCATCTATAAGTCTGTATCTCCAGGAGAAAATATTGCTCAGACAGGTTCAGATGCTTCTCTCGGAGACTTGATCCTGAGAAAGGGGAGAAGGATAGGTCCAAGAGAATTAGGTGCTCTTGCAGCTGTAGGATGCAGTGAAGTTAAAGTTTACGCCATGCCTAGTATAGCTTTATTCTCAACAGGTAGCGAGTTGACCCCAGTTTTGGAGAAACTCAGTGGAGGGAAAATCTATGACGTTAATAGCCATGCTATCTCAGCGATGCTCAAGGATCTTGGTGTGAGGGTTGATTTCCACGGCATCCTACCCGACAACTATGCAATTATCAAGAAGTCTATCGAAGAAGTACTAGAGAAATATGACGTCATAATAACGTCTGGAAGTACGTCGGCTGGATTCGGAGACATAGTCTACAGAGTATTTGAAGAATTGGGGGGAGTACTAATTCATGGATTAAAGATCAGACCAGGCAAACCAACCGTTATCGGCGCTACCGGAGATGGAAAGCTGTTAATCGGTTTGCCTGGATTTCCACTCTCAGCTATGATGGTGTTTATGGCTCTGGCTAGACCGATCCTCATGAAGATGATGGGTGCTGAAGCTTCACAGGAAGAAAACACCGTCAAAGCGAGGATGCCTATGAGAATCGAGACGGGTAAAGGCAAGAAGCATCTCATCCCAGTCCAACTATTAACCTCGACAGATGGTTTAATAGCTTATCCGCTGACTGTGGATTCAGGTGCGGCTACAGCATTATCTATAGCTGATGGATTCATAGAGGTCGATGAAGAAAAACAGTATCTATCTGAGTATGAAGAAGTCGAAGTAAGACTATTTCAGCCATTAATAATATCGAGTCTATCCATAGTTGGAAGTAACTGTCCCGCCCTCAACATCCTACTGGATGAAGCGAGATTATGGGATGCCAAGCAAGTTAACGTAGGCTCATTCTTAGGATGGAGAGCAGTAAAGAGGGGTGAAGCAGACATCGCCGGGACTCATCTCCTAGATCCTGAGACACGTCAATACAATGTCCACATGCCTCGGAAGATGGATCTAGAGAAAGAAGTAGAGATCTATCGAGGATACGTTAGAACAATAGGTCTCGTTATACGGAAAGATAACCCGAAGAATATCAAGAACCTAGTAGACCTTTTGAGAGATGATGTAATCTTTGTTAATAGAGTTAAGGGATCTGGTGTTAGAACCTTTATAGACATTATGTTGAAAGAACTCGAGATAAAAGAACCTGAGAAGAAAATAAGAGGTTATTCTTATGAAGTGAAGACGCATACTGCGGTGGCGGCTGCAGTAGCACAGGGAAGAGCAGATGTTGGAGTAGCAGTTGGATATGTCGCAGAAATCTATGGACTGGACTTCATCCCCCTCACAGAAGAGTACTTCGACTTCGTAGTCAGGAAAGATAGGTTGGAGAAAGAAAGCGTAAAGAAATTTCTAGAGACGCTGAGAAGCCAGTCCCTCCATGAAAAGATTAAAAGAATTCCATACTATAAGCCATGTAAGGAGACGGGGCAGAAGATATTCGGTTAAGGTAATACCTGGCACATTATGATTACATAAACAATATATTCTATCTCTATATTTATTCTTTACGAAAATGGTTAAGGCTGGAGGATATGCAAATAGGATTGCGTGGGTAGATTTAACAGGGAAGAAGATTGAGTATCACGAGATAGATGAAGAAGAAGCAAGGAAATTCATCGGTGGAAGAGGGCTCGGAGGTAGAATAGTCTTAAAAAATTCCGTTGGCAAGAACCCACTTTCACCTGAGAATGTATTAGCGATAATGGTTGGACCTTTAACAGGAACATTAACACCGATGAGCGGCAGAATATGCGCAGTATCTAGATCACCTTTAACCAGCATTTTCGGAGATAGTCATGCAGGCGGATGGGCTGGAGCAACATTGAAATGGGCTGGATTCGATGGCGTAGTCCTAGCAGGCGCAAGCGATAAGCCCGTCTATCTTCTTGTAAAGAATAAAACAGTATCTATCGAGGATGCATCAAACTTGTGGGGTAAAACTACGGAAGAAGCATACCACATGTTACGTGAGAAGCATGGGGAAGGTGTACAATTCTATGGAATAGGACCCGCTGGAGAGAACAAGATATTATTCGCAAACATCATGCATTATGGTAAACAATCAGCTGCCAGAGCTTCAGGAAGAGCAGGAATGGGGGCCGTTATGGGATCGAAGAAAGTTAAATGTATAGCAATAATTGGAGAGGAGAAAGATATGCCTCAACCCTCTAGACCAGATGAATTTGAGAAAGCTAGACAACAAGCTCTAAAGAAGATTATGGAGAGCCCTGTCACCGGACCTAAGAAAGGTGGGCTCTCAGTATACGGGACATCTGTATTAGTCAATGTAGTTAACGAGATCGGTGCATGGCCTACGAGAAATGCTAAAGATACGATGTTTGAGTTCGCGTACTATATCTCTGGAGAGAATCTTAGAGGAACTATACTCAGAGATACGCCTACATGTCATGCATGTCCAGTGGCCTGTAAGAGGGATTCACAAGTATTACATGGGAATGTCAAGCAGAAGTCTGAAGGACCAGAATATGAAACGATATGGGCTCTTGGAGCAATGATAGGTGTAGGTCACATAGAAGCAGTATCCTACCTAAACTACCTAGCAAACCTGTATGGATTGGATACTATAGAGCTTGGAAACACTCTAGCAGTAGCTGCGGAAGCCTCTGAAAGAAGATTGATAAAGGAGGAAATAAAATGGGGCGATGTCGATAAGTTCGTCGAACTTACCAAGAAACTAGCATATAGAGAGGGAGACCTAGGAAATACTTTGGCTGAAGGGGGAGCTAAGGCAGCCAAGATATTCGGGGACCCGGACTTATCCATGTCTGTGAAAGGAATGAGCATCCCAGCCTATGATCCTAGAGGATTGAAAGGATTCGCGCTTGGATACGCTGTATCTAATAGAGGAGCATGCCATCTAAGAGCTTATACCCCTGCATCAGAGATCCTTGGAATACCCTATAAGACGGATCCTCTAGCGGTAGAAAATAAGGTGGAACTCGTACATCTACTGGAAAGGCTATTCGCATTTACAGATAGCCTCGATATGTGCAAGTTCAGTACATTCGCTCTCGGACCTGAAGATTATGCAGCACTGTTCTCAGCGTATACTGGATGGGATATAACAGCTGAGGATGTGCTGAACATAGGTGAGCGGGTCTGGACTCAGGAGAGATATTTCAATCAACTTCATGGATTATCACGTAAAGATGATACTCTTCCGAGAAGGTTCATGACTACACCATCCCCCACTGGGCCCTCAAAAGGCCACGTAATAGATGATGCAACATTTAACAAGCTACTAGATGAATACTACAAGAAACATGGATGGAACATGGATGGAACCGTGCCTCAACAACGCCTAAGAGAACTAGGGATAATCTAGAACCTCCATTTTTATTTATTCCAATTGTCTTAAATAATATTTGGAACATATAGGGCAGTTAGGCGACCTGGAAATAGGTATTGATGTAAACTCGAGGCTTAAACCATCAAAAACTAGTATTTTATCAGTGAATGGTTTTCCCATCTCTGTGATTATCTTCACTGCTTCAAGTGCTTCAAGGCATCCGATTACTCCAGGTACAGGTCCTATTACGGGTATGATGTCGTGGCTTAGTGGGGGAGAGGGTACCAAGCATCTTAGGCATGGAGTCTTGCCGGGTATGATAGTCATTAATCTACCTTCAAAAGAATACACTGCTCCATGGATAAAAGGTATTCCGAGCTCGACACATTTATCGTTAACTAGTAATCTTGCCTCGAAATTATCCAATCCATCTACAACTAAGTCTACATCTTTCAGTAACGCATCTATGTTCTCGGATGTAATCATCTGTGGTATAGGTTCGATGACAATATCTGAGTTAAGAGAAGTCAGTCTTTCAGCAGCAGCCTCAACTTTTAGTCTCCCAATATCTTTTTCAGAATATGGTATTTGGCGGTTTAAGTTATTCAATTCTAGTACACCGCTATCAACTATTCTTATAAATCCAACTCCAGTTGCAGCTAAATACATTGCAGCAACTCCACCCAGCCCCCCTACTCCTACAACTAGTACTCTAGAATCTTTAAGCTTAAGCTGACCGTCAACTCCTAAATCCATAATCCTTATCTGCCTATCATATCTTTCTAGCTCTCTCATGCTAAGGGACTGCATACCTGCTATCTCAAGCTGATTACTA
>Ga0105162_1001502_pt1 | contig 13307 bp, 20 predicted proteins | sample JNZ201metaG_FD_81532 | JGI IMG/M metagenome (GOLD analysis project Ga0105162, IMG submission 81532) | Hot spring microbial communities from Jinze hot spring, China to study Microbial Dark Matter (Phase II) - JNZ 20120812A | ecosystem: Environmental > Aquatic > Thermal springs > Hot (42-90C) >...
CCGCCCGGTCGGGCCTGATCGAGGGATCCCGACCGCATAACCCCTCCCCCTAAGGAGTTATTCCCGCACCCACGGGTGCGGGTGCGCCGGGTTTTACCCCGGGATTCGCACCTTAGGGGGATCATCTTCACCTCTTTTTGCCCTTTTCTTCTGACTACAAGGGACGCACAGGGCTTATGCGTCCCAGGGCGGCCTCTCTTCCCCTCGACCCGGCCCTGGGCCGACAGGCCGGGCTTGATGGGGCTACGGGTGGGCCGCGCCACCCGCCCTGCCCTCTTAGGGCACCTCCGACGGTTCTCTCTATCATCGGAGGCCGGCCCGGGCTCCTGTCAGAGGGAGAGGTCCAGGGGACGCAACCCCTCTTCGGGGCTCCGCCGCGGGGAGGCGGACTTTCGTCGGCGTCCCCTACCTCCTCTCCCTCCGCCCGCACCATTTAGTGCGGACCGGGAAGCTCATCCCCCGCACCCCTCAACGGGGCCCTCAGGAGGCGGGACGTCGCCCCGCCTTCCCTCATCGTCGCTTCCCGTGGCCCGCCCTTGCGGGCGGCTCCTATTCGTATTCGATCCCGCTGAGATATAAGCGAAGAGAGGTGGAGTATACTGAAGGTGAAAGTGAACTTATATGATGTCACCGCAATCGCTCGCGGCATCCGGAACTAGAGGGAGGATATGGGAGAAGTGTGATGTGATGTCAGGTAGTTACCAACTCGGGCGCTCATGTCGCAGAAATGTCAGTCCCGTCCTACTATGCCACAAGTCGAGTTCGCAGTCGGGACAGCTAAGGTAGACGTCCTTTGGGGAGGCGGAGGTAGGCTGCTCGACTCGGGGACGACAGGTAATGACGGGAGGTTCACCAGCGGGAGGATACCGGCAGGGCTCGACGTCGTTGTGAGGGCTTCCTACGGACGGCACGCCGTTGAGGAGGGCGCGACGGGAAGGGCGACGGTGGAGATGAGGATGCCTTCGTCCTAATAGGAGGGCTTACAGTAATCCTTGTGGCTGACGATTCCAATACTCATGGCAGGTGCTGTTGTCAGCGTAATGCTGATCAGAAAGTTCAAAGTCGGGACTATCAGATGGAGATGATGCGTCGATGAAGGCTGGTATCGTCCTCCTAGTCGTCATGCTTCTGGTCATCGGTTCTTTGACTGCGATTATCGCATTGCAGAACCAACCTTCGCAACCGAAGACAACGGCGACCGGTGAAACGATCGCTTTCCCTGCGGATAAGACAGCAACGTCACCTGGAACTGTCGTGCTCAGGCTTATAGCGAGGTTGGAAGGCCCGGCCATCCCCCTCTGGTCTGACGGTGGGTTCCTGTACCTAGCCCACGGAGTCATCGAGGGACCTAACAAGGGCAGGATAGAACTGGTTAGGCTGGACCTCAGGAGCGGCTCAGTGAGTAGGATTGCGACCCTTAGGGACGACTGGTACGGACAGGTGTACCTGCATTTGGCTCTGGGGCAGCCGATACGCGATGAGGGCAGGGCGTACTTCCTCATGGAGAACATGCAACTGGTCAAGGTCGTAGATCTCGCGAGCGGTGAGGTATCGACCGTCGACAGGAGGGGCTCATACCTGTACTTCATAGGTGCTTGGTCTGGTGTCCTCTACGCTAGGGATTCGACGGCCGGCGACGTCTCGCTGGTGGCATTGGACCTCAGCGGGAAAAAGCTCTGGAGGTCGCCCAAGGTGCCGCTGGTTCTGAAGGACCCTTACCAGCACATACTCTTCGCTGTCAGAGACGGCCCGAAGTACCTGTTGCTTGAGGCTCATGGATTCGAGGAGATGTCCGGAGGATGGTACGCCACGCCGACGCTCGTAACGGTATTCTTGAGTCCCGATGGAGGGATGAGAATTGAGAGGGTTCCCCTATCAGGGGAGTTAGGGCCGATGCCCGCCGTGAGCTCCGGAGGGTGGGCTGTGGAGGTCAGCGACGGCTACTACATCCTCGCCGTCTTCGGCCCGCGGGTCTTCCTATGCCGTCTGGGAGTGGACTTGAAGGTCAAGTGGTGCAACGACCTCGGCGAGTACAAGCTTGACGATCTGTCCATGCTGCTGCTCCACCCGCTCAAAGAAGGAATTCTCGTCGGCATCCCATACCAAATCAGGGCGAACACCACCTACGAGGCCTATATGACGAGGATCAGGATCGCGTTTTACGGTCCAGACGGAAGGCTCTTGGGATCGTCAGAGTACACACCAAACAGCCATCCGTTCTATTTCAGAGTTGTCGGAGAGCACGGCGGTTACCTCTACGTCCTGATGCCCACCGGAAAGCAGTTCATAGACTCCGTCAGCCAGGGGACGTTGATAACGCTGGCGAGGATAGACAGAGGAGGGAGGATCGACAACGATATGTCCGTCAAGGACGTGTTGGCCGCAGAGTTCTTCAGGGGTGAGGATCCGTGGTCCTACAGGTTCTCCGACGACGTGCGCGCAATCATCGTCAACGGAGACATCATCCTAATTTGCGGAGTGACCGTGAAGGATCGTTTCCTCACCTACATAGTTGATCTTAAGCTCTCTCTAGGTAAGACTCTTGACTAGAATCGTTAAGGTCCTCCTCATCTCCTTCGGCGTCCTGTTCCTCATGGCAGGACTGCCCTAGTTGCCTACAACGCCTACTGGCTTGTTACCAAGAGCAACGAATCCAAACGCGAATCGCTCAGCGGGTTGACTTTCGTCGGTTTGAGGAATCTGTCATGCTCGGCTGCGGCTATTATCGAACTCAGTTCGGCGAAGTGCAAGCCTTGGTTGAACCATCAGATCGCTGATAAGTCAATAGGATTCTGGATGGCTTCTATGGACGTAAATGAGGACATGAAAGTTCGTTAGAGTGCCCCTACATAGCACAGCATCTCAGACGTCGAGACAGATGCTGAGGCGCGCCCAGCTTAGTTTTCCGACTTCATAAGGGGGTAACATCTTAAGATCGAAATTATTTGAATTGGCAGAACGAGCCCCGAACGGGGCCTTTAAAAATGAAGCTTTGAGGGCCGCATTTGCATTAAATACAGATTCTTTTGTTTGATCCATAAGCTGTGAAAAAGGTCGTCTGTGGACTATCTTAAGATGCGCGTACGATCGCCGGAGTCGCAGGAATGGGATTGAATGGGTCCTGTTGCAGAGGTGACAATATAGTAATCCAGTACTCATTTTCTGAACAATACAAACCAGTTTTATATTGTATAAAACATATCTAATAGGTTTATGACATCATTAGCGTTGTAAAATCGTTTATTTTTTCAATCCTGGTATGTTTGTCTCAACTAGGTTTATTTCAATAGAAAAAGTTGGACCACCTTGGATTTCATTACCTGAATGTGATAATTTTAGTTTTAGCGGCAATCCTACGAGTTTATCGGCATATATTAACATTGTATTCTGGGATGAAGTTTCATCTTCATATTCGTAGACAATACATGATCTAGTCCCGAAACTTTCAATGTAAATATCTTGCTCATATGATCTCTTTAATTTAAAGCCTTTTAATGCTAGAATGTCGTGTCTTTTTTTGAACAAATCAATCCATGTTGTATTCTGATCCTCTTGTGTTACAAAAGGCGACTCTACCTTAAAGTACCGTAGTATTTTAGCGTGAGTGAAATTATAGTCGATAACTTCGAATCGCATGTCAATCTTAACATTTATGAAGAGAACAGACGTTTCACCATGATATCTTGCATAGGCACCCTTGAAAAGCCATGGGGACCATAGGAGCGGCGGTTTAAGCATGTATACTGTGACGGCGCAGACTACCCCAATCATCAACGCAATCGCTATGATGACATATTCGAATTTTCTTGTGGCGGTAGTCCCCGAAACGGATTCATTCATCATTCGTCTCACTCGGTGGGAGATGACATATCCTTTTTTAAACATGTTTTTTGGCTTAAATGTTCAACATTCTACACCATGCTATATCGTTTGCGTCCTCGTATATAGGTTCGCAAAACACTTGGGCACTTCACCGGAGCCCAAGAGTGAGCGTGGGAGCCTTTATAGCGATAATCCCCCCAGTTCATCTAGCAGCCCTTACAGCAGGCCCCCTTAACTCTCGTCTTCTGTCCCCACTGCGGCTTTCAGAACCCAAAAGGCGTTAGGTTCTACAAAAGCTGCGGCAAACCGACGGCCTCATAGCCATAGCCTGCGCAGCGACCTCCGTCATCTCGGCCTTCGGAATCTATACGGTGGCCTACGGCGCTGCCTCGCATGATGCGCTCTACTACGTCCTCTGGGGAGGGCTGGCGGTCGTGATAGGCGTAGAAATACGGGCTCGAACCGTCGTGAACCCCTTCGTCGCGGCCGGCATAGCGCTGATGCTTATCGCAGGACTCGGAGCTTACGCGGCCGTTAGGAGGAGGGCCTCCTAGAAAGGTAGATTCTAAAGAGTGGACTAAAATTGAGGACGAGCTGCTGGGCAGGCTGGAGCTGGTGACTTGAGAGTTCTGTTAAGAGTTAGTTTCAAGCCCTCATAGGTACTCTACCAACCCCGCCTCTTCGGGGGATCCGGAGCCTCCGGACGCCCTCCCGCGGAGGCGGCGTCCGTCGACCCCCGATCCCCACCCCAGCATGAAAAGATCGACGGAGGACATTATATTTAGTTTTCGCTCCCCATAGGATCAGTGCCTACATCACTTATCTCTGAGTATGGCCATCGCCCTCAGAGCATGAGGGTCTGCATCGAGTTCTCCCCCTCCGGTCCCGTGGCCGTACCAGCCCAGTACAACCACGCGGTCCAGGGAGCCATCTACCGTTGCCTGTCGCCCGACTTCAGGTCGGAGCTCCACGACCTCGGCTTCGGGACCAGCGGAAGGAGGTTCAAGCTCTTCACCTTCTCGAGGCTCATCGGAGAGTTCAGGAGGCAGGGGCCATTGATGATTTTCAGGGGGCCCGTCAGGCTCTGGGTGAGCTCGCCGGTGTCCCGTTTCATAACCGAGCTGGTCAACGGCCTCATCTCCGCCGGGAGGATCAGCCTGCTGGGTCAGGAGCTTCCGGTCTCCTCCGTCGAGGTGAGGGAGAGGCCGGAGCTCGGCGCGGAGGCGGTGGTCAGGACGCTCTCCCCCATCACGGTCTACTCCACGCTCCTCACCCCCGACGGCAGGAAGAAGACCTACTACTATTCTCCCTTCGAGGAGGAGTTCGCGGAGCTGCTGGAGGCGAACCTGAAGAGGAAGGCCGGCGCCCTGCTCGGCGACGGCGCGACCGGAGGGGTCGACGTCTCGCCGGTGGGGAGGCCAAGGGAGGTCTATTGCACCTTCAAGGGGACCGTCATCAGGGGCTGGGTCGGAAGGTTCGTCATGAGGGGCGACCCCAGGCTGATCGAGATCGGGTACGAGGCCGGACTCGGCGCCAAGAACTCGGCGGGGTTCGGGATGGTGGAGGTGGTCGACGGTGATTGAGTCGATACTCCTCATCGGAAAGTTGATGGAGGAAACGGGTTCGAACATTCCAATTCGGCGTGTCACCACGCCATCACAGACACGCGGTAAAAGGTCACAGGAAGGCGGTAAAAAAAGAGAACTACATCGTCAGGATTATTTTCGATGTTGACGCTGGAAGGATATCCGCCGACGCTATTCGTTATTCCGAGCAACCGGCACAGGAGTACAAATGGGTGGGACACGTACAGCGTGCGGCCCCGAGAGAAAGTTGAAAAATTGACTGTTAAGGATGTCAAGTACATAACATGGTCCATAGAGGAATCAAGGAGAAAGGACAGCTCAATTACCAATATTCGGAAAAGGATAGAAAAGCTACGAGAACGAAACATTATGACCAATGATATTGCGGAACTCGACAAACACCTCGAGCTAATAGAAAGTACCTTCATGACAAAAGGTCCAGAGTGGATGCAAACGGAAGTAGATCGGGCATTCAAGGATGCTGAAATCGATCCGAAGAGAGTCGTACTTTATACCGTTTGCATGAGGCTTCAGGGCGAATTAATAGAGCTGGCCAAGACCAAAGGCTACGAAGAGTTTCTTAAAGTCACACAGGAGTTTCCAGAGACGAAACTCAAACCAGTTGAGGGCGTCTGCCACTTATGTGGTAACCGGACGACAGTCATGACGGACCCAGCGTTCGATACCGCCTCTCTTCTGAAGATCTATGTCATCGACAAGAAGGGTTTCTCTTCAGGGATTTCCGACGACAACAAAGCGTGGCTCAGGGCCTTTGCTATTTGTAGCCTCTGCCGTAATAGGTTTCAGAACGGGTGGCGCTTCATTAACCAGAAACTGAGGTCTACAAGCAGCGTCAAAGGGATCGTCGTACACCAGATACCTAGGCAAAATGTTCCGATTCCACTACGCTCGCTAGAAAATTGGGTGCTGAGGCTCCGCGCGGCCTACGACGCCGTCGCGAAGTTCGAGGGAGTTATGCAGTTTGAGAAATCGATGGACGATTACCTACAAGTCGAGGCTGGGGACGGGCCGGTTTGGTACAGTTTGACCATTGTCTTCTCGACGACGGGATCGGGGTCTCACTTCGCCCTTAAAGGCGTGATCCAAGACGTCCCAATCACCAGACTCTCCGTGCTCAGAAACAAGATGCGTGAGCTGGAGAGATGGGCACAGAGCCTGCTCAAAGGCGATCAAAAAGATTATGAGATAAGCTTGGACGCAATCGCTGGGATTTTCCCGCTGGAGGCCGACCGGAGACGCGTGCCGAGGGATCCAAAGCCTCTGTTGGAGCTGTTCGATTCTATCCTCACGGGATCTCCCTACCCGCATTACCTGCTAATGAGGAGGGGTCTGCTTATGGCACGGATACACAGATACGATTCCTACGAAGGATATAGCATCAGTCCGCCTGATAAGAAAAGGGACGCTAATGCTCGCGATAGGGCCCTATGCCGTGGAATGCTTAAGTATAATTTGATTTCAATGCTGCTGAGGGAGATGGGGGCCTTGCAGCTCGAGCCTTACCTACGTAGCGCTGAGGCCCAGCCCGAGGAAGTTCAACTCCCCCAAGAGGTGAGAGATTGGTTCGTCAGGGCCGGGTACGTCAGTCACCAAAAGGCGTTATTCCTGCTGGGCTACCTGATAGCGGAGATCGGAAGGAGGGCGAAACCGGGTACGGAACCATCGGAAAGGACTGGCGGGTGTACTACTTACTCATAGCGTTTTACGACGGGGGTTGGATAAATTGCCATTACATCACCGTTTTCTAAAATTCAAGAAGGTAATAAGACTCCCAGAATTTGGATACATAGGACTCACTGAGGATGAGATTAAAGTCATAGATACTTTTGAATTTCAAAGATTACGAGGCATAAAGCAATCACCAGGTGGATACATGGTATATCCTGGTATGAGTCATACACGTTTCGAACATAGTCTAGGAGTGATGCATCTTGCAGGAGAAGCAGCTACAAATATCTTACTTAACCATGGACGGGACAACAGAAACGAGGGACAAGATATAGTACAACGTGTTAGATTAGCTGGTTTATTACATGATATAGGTCATGGTCCTCTTTCCCATACATACGAACTTGCACACGAATATAGTGGAATTACATGGGATCATGAAAAGGCCGGACATGAAATTATAAAGCAAAAGTTAAAAGATGCATTAGAACGGTACTCTCCTCAGGATATAATCAAACTCCTAGACACAAATCAAGCAATAAATAATGATGAAAGATTTATGCGGGATATCATCATTCACCCTGTTTATAATGTTGATAGATTAGATTACTTGATTCTTGATTCTTATAGAGCTGGAGTCATCGAATATGGATTTATAGATGTTAGTAGAATCTTGCAAAATCTATATCTAGATGACGAGAATAATATCGTCATAGACGTTAAAGCAAAAGATGCTTGTGTACGCATGCTAGAAGCATATAATCATATGTACAGGAGCGTATATTTACATAAGAAGGCTGTAGCATTTGACATACAGATAGCGTATACCCTAAAGATAGCATGGGAAAATAACGAACTCCACGACATAAGAAAACCAGAGACTGATACTCTACTCCAAATGAATGATTATGTTCTCATGTATAGATTATTAAATTGTGGCAGCGATCAGGTAAAAAACTATACCAACCGTTATTTAAGACGTGATATTCTCAAACTCGTTGATGAAATATCCGTTGAATCGGACTTGCACTCAATTCCTATCAGAGATATGTCTCTATCACAAATAGAAGAGCGGATTAAAGACGAGGCAAGGCTCAAAGATGACGCATTAGTAATTTTACATACATTTAAACAAAAAACTCCCGCACCATTTCCTTCGGATCCTGAGATTTGGCGAAATCTCCAATTTTATGATCATAATAAAAAACAGCGAGTTAGTTTTCAAAGCTCTGAGATAAATTACCTAACAGCAATATTAAAAGCTGCTTATAACATTAGACTTTATACGTTTAAAGAACATGTAAATGCTGTCAGAGATGCATGGAAAAAAATACGGAAAGGGTAATCTTCTAAAACTTTCAATCTTAACTTAAGACGAACCTAACAGCTTAGAAGAGACAGGAAAGAAATGTAATTATTTAGTTAAGTTATTATATTTTAATTTCAAGACCCTTTTCGTTAGATATAAGCAAGTTTGATATTTGTAATAACAAGATATCTCTTTCTAACAGTATGTCAAAAGGTTTCCCACAGACCCAATAGATTTGTTTAAAATATTTATTCAATCTAAGATTATCCCGTCTTTTATAGAGTTCTTCCATGATCTCCAGTAATGATAATTCATTTCTCCCCTCATTTTTTAATTTAAGTAACTCTTCGCAAAGCTTCTCAAAATCCTCCTTACCCAAACTTAGCTCTTTTAGGGCTTTTATTTTATTTTCGTTTGTTTCCATACTTTTTAGTTTGCTCTTGCTCATCTATAAGATTTTCCTGTACATTCTCTGGGCCTTCCCGTTTTCATGAGGGGTTGCTTATAAAGAGTAAGGTCTTTGGCCCTACCTTTACGCCCCCTTCTCGATGACTTCCTACTGGAGGAAGGTCGACGGGAGGCTGATAAGGAGGGGAGAGATAATACTTGACCTAAAATTCGTTAGGCGTTATGCTAATGAGCTCAGGGAGATGAACGACGGTAAGAAAGGAATGCCTTTCAAAATAACTAATAGCTTCATCTTATTCCTAGCCATCTTTAGGTATGTATTCTCTGTTAGGTTTAGGTAGCTGGAGGGCCTCACTATGTCTCTGAGTAAAATCGTCCCAATACTACCTAGGAATAGACTATTCATGGATTAGGAGGATAATTAAGCTAGGAATTGATCTCAGTCCCCTAAAGACATTGAGGGATTCTAGAGAGCCTGTAGTAATAGCCCTTAGACTCTACTGGTGTTAAGGCTCATAAGGCTGGATCTTGGTTAGAGAGAAGATATGGTAGGAGGAGGTACGTCAAGATACACGTAGCTGTGAACGTAAAGACTGGGGAGATAGTATAGATAGAGATCTCTAGGGATGATGTTCATGATTCTGAGGCTGCTGGGGGGATGGTGGATAGAGTTATTAAGGTCATTGAGATACTGGAGTAATAGCAGATGGAGCATACGACTCTATAAAGTTGTACAGAAGTCTGGAGAGAATGGGAATAGAACCAGTGATAAAGCCTAGGAGGAACGCTAGAACTGATAGAGGGCCTCCATGCAGGAGGACAGCTGTAAGGACGATAAGGGATTACGGATACGATATATGGCGAAGGATATCAGCATTCAAGTCGATATTCGGAGAAGAGGTGCTACACAACAAGCCTAGGTGGATGAAGGTAGAGATGATACAGAAAGCGTTCATATACAACCTGTTGCCTGAACGTGGTGTGAACCTGAGACGAAGAAGATCCAGCGGGAGAAGAGGGTATAGAGCCTAGGGAATTAAGCCACAAGGCAGCTCTGAGAGGATGTCCTCGCGCCTCACGAGCAGCCTGAAGGCGTTGAAGAGCAGGCCGAGGGGCACGGCCAGCGATGGGATCAGGGAGTTTGTCAATTCGCGATAGCATTCAAGACATTTATTGGTCGCGGGCCCGAGGTAACCGGATGCGGGTCTGGGAGGTCCCGAGCCAGGAGGTCCTGATATTCTCGAGCGGGAAGCTGGTCGTCGCAGGCTCGAAATCCGAGGGGGAGGCCTATGGGAACGTCGGAAGGTCTACGAGGAGATCAGGTACAAAGGGATGTTGATTAGCGCGGCGGCACGGACATGATCACCGGCCTCACCATCGGGATCTTCAAGTCGATGTGCGAGGTTAGGCTAAACTTCAAGAAGATGTCTGTGGTTAATTTCACGGGCTTCTCCTGTCTCCTGAGCCCGTAATCTGGCTTAATGGGGGTTTGAAGGTAGAGATAGCCCAGAAGGCGTTCATATACAATCTGTTGCTGAACGCGGCATGAACTCGGGAAACTGAGGCACGAGCTGGAGAAGAGGTAATAGGACTAGAGGAATTATGCCACGAGGCATAAGGCTGCAGAGGTTTGTCAAGGATTTCGCTCGATCCTGCCGTTTGGGATGCGGCGGGCGCCCGGTCCTGATGGCCCCACGATGGATTGATTCCGAGGAGATGGAGGTGTTAGAGACAATATTAACTCAGGCAGGAGAGTCCTACTACGACGACGTTTACCTCGTGGTAAGCACGGACGAGGAGGGATGGGAGAGGGAAGTAAGGGCCCTTGAGGAGAGAAGTTTCCGCAGTCACAGGGTCCACTGGGAATCGCCCGCCGCACCCGAAGGAGCAGGAATACGGTCAGGTCTATGACAAATCTTAGAGAAGTGTTTACCGGGTGGGGAAATATGAGGGACTTCAGTAGTACGTGGAAGGCGCAGATGATGGCGTATCTCGTCAGTCAACCGTCCTCACAGGAGAGGGACTCCCTGAAAGACCAGCTTGAGAGGCTCCGTAGCAGGTGGTTGACGAGCTTTTTGGCCGATCTCGGCAGGTATGAGAGCGCATCAGACACCAAGATCCCAGCCGAGCTGATACCATCGCAGGAGGAGATCGAGATGTGGTCTCGGGAGGGGGAGTGATGGATGTTTCGAGAGGTTGTGGAGTTATTGGTATGGATCCAGAGACGAAGGAGGTCGGTGGCATGAAGAGCGTAATTTTGGAGGTTGATTGTGCGTATGTGTGTCTGCGCGTCCCCGCATTTATAGACGGCCGAAAGGTCATCACAGATATCGACATCCTTTATAAATTCCTATACGACATCTCGGGTAGCAATTGGAGGAGAGGTGGGCGAGGAGGCTCGAGAGGCAGGAGGCTATAGCCGAGGTCAGGAACCGATTCCTCGAGAAGGACAGGAGCCTCGACAGGGCGGCTTTCGAGGAGGTCTTCGACGCCCAGACGCTCCTCACGGTCTACAGGCTGATGAAGAGGGGACTGATCGAGGACTTCCACGGCGTCATCAGCGCAGGAAAGGAGTCGAGGATCTACCACGCCACGAGCAAGCAGAGAGAGGAGCTCGCGGTGAAGATCTACCTCGTCAACAACAGGGAGTTCCGGAGGGGCAGGCTCGAGTACCTCCAGACCGACGTCAGGCTTGGAAGGATAGGAGGGTCTGTGAGGAAGCTGATCTACGCGTGGGCCAAGAGGGAGTTCCTGAACCTGAAGCAGGCCCACGAGGCGGGGGTTCCAGTACCTAAGCCCCACGCCGTCGCCAACAACGTCCTGGTGATGAGCTTCCTCGGTGAGAACGGACAGAGGTACCCGCTGCTTCGGGAGACCTCCCTTGGAGCCGACGAGTACGCTGTGATCTACCGCAGGGTGGTTGAGGGCATGAGGGCCCTCTACAGAGGAGCTGAGCTGATCCACGGCGACCTCAGCGAGTACAACGTCATGTGCGGCCCAGACCTCTCCGTCTACTTCATCGACCTCTCACAGGCGGTGCTGATCCACCATCCACGTGCCGACTTCTACCTGATGAGGGACGTCCGGAACGTCAACAGGTTCTTCGCCTCGAAGGGCGTCGAGGTCCTCGGGGAGGAAGAGCTCTTCGAGCAGGTCGCCGGCCGGAAACCCTACGAACCGGTCGCGTGATGGGGGCGAGCCTCCGATCAAACAGGGCGTAGTTCTCCCCGGTGCCTGATCCATAAATTTCAGCGGGTAGCAGGGATCCGGGATGACCGTCTGGCACACCGACATCCACAAGAGGAAGAAGACCGGGGGAAGGAAGGGAGCCCATCGGAAGAAGCGGAGGTACGAGAGGGGCAGGGACCCGCTGCTGCCTGTTGTGGGTGAGCCCGAGAGGCTGGTCGAGCGCGTCAGGGGAGGCAACCTCAAGGTGAGGGTGAGGTACGACAAGTTCGCGAACGTGACCGACCCGTCCACCGGTAAGACGTCTCGGGTCCAGATCCTGAAGGTCCTGCAGAACCCGGCGAACCCGGACTTCAGCAGGATGGGCGTGCTCACGAGGGGTGCGCTGATCGAGACGCCGCTCGGCGTCGCAAGGGTCACGTCGAAGCCCTCGTCAGATGGAGTGATCAACGCGGTTTTGGTGAAGGCTAAGGCGTGACATGATCCGGAGGGACGGCTACGTCGTCTGGGTCCAGTACTTCAGCAGGGAGCTCTCCAGGTCCGAGGGGAGGAGGGTTCCCCTGAGGTTGGCGGTGAAGAACCCGACGGCCGATGACGTGCTGAGGGCGGCGTCGAGGCTCGGGTGGGAGGCGCGCAAGCTCGACCTGAGGTACCCTTCGCAGTGGTGGAGGCCAAGCTCCGCGGTCCTCGTCAAGCCCGACAGGCAGATGCGGAAGTCCCAGCTCTTGCTGCTCCTCGCGGAACGGATGAGGGGTTGAAAGGGGAGAGGGTGGTGGTTCTCGGAGGGGTCGTCAGGAGCTTCGGCGACTCGGTCCTGGTCGTCTCCCGGGAGCCCGTCCCCATCGGCGCCAAGGTCTACTCCGAGAAGGGCGAGGTCGGTCACGTCTCGGACGTCTTCGGACCCAAGGACGAGGTGTACGTCCTGGTCAGGCTGGAGCCGGGTAGGGAGCCAGGGAGGCGGCTCTACGTTGTTCTGCCGTCGAGGAAGAGGGACGTAGGAGGGGCTTCGCGCAAAGCCCGATCCTGAGTCCGTTGAACTCAAGATTTTATGGACGCCAAGATTGGCTAAGTGTGGACTGGCCGCGGGCCCGTAGCTCAGCCTGGCAGAGCGGCCGGCTCATAACCGGTAGGTCGTGGGTTCGAATCCCACCGGGCCCATAACCTATCGAACCACACGGTCTTCAGTCACCGCAACGATCTCACCAATCCGATCGATTTCTTTGATTATCTCAGCCTTTTCGTCAAAGACAAGCCTCTTCAGCTCTCCCGGGATCTCCTTCGGTGGGCCTGCCATGAGATGTTACCCC
>Ga0105162_1001503_pt1 | contig 13270 bp, 12 predicted proteins | sample JNZ201metaG_FD_81532 | JGI IMG/M metagenome (GOLD analysis project Ga0105162, IMG submission 81532) | Hot spring microbial communities from Jinze hot spring, China to study Microbial Dark Matter (Phase II) - JNZ 20120812A | ecosystem: Environmental > Aquatic > Thermal springs > Hot (42-90C) >...
CCAAGGCCGATTAGGCAGGCCGACTCGACACCGACGAGTTTCAGGTCTACGGAGGCATATGTCCGCTGCATATGAGTCGCGATTGGGGTGTCCCTCGGTGCCTGCTTTTCTTGGCTCCATATCTTTCTTATCATCTCCTGTGCGCATGGGCATGCAGTAATGCCTGAGACTGTTACGCCTATATGTCTGCGGGATGATATTGTGCCGTCTTTTCTCCAGCCGGTTGCTCCGGCCCTAATCTTGAATCTTTCCAGCGAGTCTTTCTTCGTAATTGGTGATTTCACTGTCCTGTAGAGGTCGGCCTTGAAGTTTCCTTCAGCCCAGTCTGAGTATTGATGCTTCTCCAGAAGCTTCTCAACTATGTATTTTGAGAGGTCTTCGAGCCTTGCTGTTTTCCATGCAGCGGTCGATAAAACTTCATAGATTGATTCGTAGCTTCTGCTTGCATGTATGCCACGTTGGTCCGCTGGTAGGTTAACGAAGACGCTGAAGACAGAGTTTTGCAATACATAGCCATCTAGCCTACCCACAACTCCGAGCGGTATCCTAACGTTTATCAATCCAACCCTGTTTATTCCCAGCCTTATTCTGGGACGCTCTGACTGGACGTCCGGCAGATCAATAAACATATCCATCTGTTATTCAGATATCTCGTTCTAATAAATTGCTTTGACTTTCTCAGAAGCGGAGTCTATGGATAGATCCTCGTCGTTGTCCTGGGGAATAGACATGCGGCCCTGACATGCGGAAGATCCAGTATCCATTTTAGTATTCTTTCGATCCCCATTCCGAATCCAACATGAGGCACTGAGCCAAACTTCCTAAGGTCTATGTACCATCCATAGTCATCGGGGTTGAGCTGGAACTCGCGTATCCTCTGGATGAGCTCATCATAGTCATGTATCCTGACTCCTCCGCCGACTATCTCTCCGTTTCCACGAGGCGCAAGCAAGTCAGCGCTCAGCGTAACCCTCGGGTCCGAGGGATCCAATCGGTGATAGAATGCCTTTACTTCTCTTGGAAAATGCGTGAGGAAGACCGGTCTATCGAACTGTGAAGAGATTATCCGCTCCTCATCGGCGCCTATGTCGATTCCCCAGTCAGCGTCTAGGCCGTGTTCCCTCAGGATCCCCAGTGCTTCCTCATACCTTATCCTGTAGAAAGGCTTCTCCACCTCCTCTGTCCTGATCTTCTTTCCAAGCACCCTGAGCTCTTTCTCTGAGACCTCCGCCGTCCTGAGCACGACATAGCTGACTAGGTCCTCAATCACATTCATTAATGTCTCTATGTCTGCAAAGGCGATCTCTGCCTCGACGTGCCAGAACTCTGTGAGGTGCCTCGTCGTCCTGCTCTTCTCGGCCCTGAAGCTCGGCTGGACACTGTAGACCTTCTCGAGACTATAGATGGCTGCCTCCTGATAGAACTGGACACTCTGGGTCAAGTATGCCTTCGACCCAAAGTAGTTAACCTCGAAGAGCGTAGCGCCCCCCTCGACCGCCGCGGTAATAATTGTTGGGCAATCAACCTCGTAGAAGCCCCTAGACCTGAAATACTCATGGACAGCGCCGATTAGGTTAGAGCGTATCCTCAGGAGAGCGGTAACCTTGGGGCTCCGGATATACAGATGCCTATAGTCATAGAGAGTCTTTGTGCCTACGCCCTTCCTGAGCGGATAGTCCTCGAGAGACTCGCCGACGACGTCCAGCCTCTTGCATCTAACCTCGACTCCGCCCGGCGCCCTCGGGTCATGAACCACAACTCCCCAGACCTTGACTGCAGACTCCTTCTTTATGCTCGAGGCCTTTCTGAGCGAGTCTTCATCAGCTACGCCGCCCTTGACCGCTACTTGGACTACGCCGCTCGAGTCCCTGAGGTCGATGAAGACGAGCTTGCCATGGCTCCTCCTATTCCTGACCCAGCCCCAGACCTCCACCTCTTCACCATCACTGCACTTATGGAGCTCCTCGGCCCTCCTCCTCATCACAATGAATGAAATACACGCCTATATATTAGGAAGGAGCCATGTGTCCATAATCACAATAATTGACTCCGACTATGGGAGCCCCGCCCCAAGCGAGGCTGAGAGTGCGTATCTAGAGTATCTTGCAAGTATTCCAGACGTGTACCGTGGGCTTGGGGGAGCCCAGCTCTTCAGTCTCTTTTGAAGTTCCTCCACTGATACCTCGGCTTCGAGCCTGCCATTAACTGCATCTATCAATATTGTGTCGCCATTCCTTAGCGCTGCGATAGGTCCTCCTACAGCCGCCTCTGGAGAGACATGTCCAACCATAAGTCCACGCGTCGCTCCAGAGAACCTGCCATCAGTTATGAGTGCCACGCTCTCTCCAAGTCCCTGACCGACTATGGCGGCCGTGACTGCAAGCATCTCTCTCATTCCCGGCCCGCCCCTGGGCCCCTCATACCGAATGACAACTACGTCTCCAGCCTCAATCTCCCTGTTCATCACGGCCCGGAACGCTTCCTCCTCAGATTCATAAATCTTTGCGGGGCCCTTATGGATGAGGTTCTTCACTCCGCTTATCTTTGTGACAGCTCCTTCAGGCGCAATATTTCCCCTCAAGACAACTATTGAGCCTCGCCTCGATATTGGGTCGGCCGGGTCTTTGACGACCTGGCTCATCCTAGGCGTGGGTGGTTCATAGTTCCTCAAGTTCTCACCGACGGTCTTCCCAGTCACAGTCAATGCCTCTCCATACATGAGTCCCATCTCGAGTAGCTTCTTCATCACGAGCGGAACGCCGCCAGCCCTGTCTAGGTCCTCTACAGCATATCTGCCGCCGGGAATGAGGTCAACAAAGTAGGGCGTCTTCTTGCTGACCCTATCAAAGTCGTCAAGCGTGAGCTTAACCCCTGCCTCTCTCGCAATCGCCAATAGATGTAAAACGGCGTTGGTTGAGCCGCCCATCGCGGCGTCGACAGCTATGGCATTCATGAATGCCTCATAACTCATGATTTCTCTTGCCTTCAGCCCAGTCTCTACTAGCTCCATGAGTGTCAGTCCAGTCCTATAGGCCGCGTCCAGCCTCTTCGAGTCTACTGCAGGTATTGTTGAGGCTCCAGGAATCGTTAATCCAAGAGCTTCTGCAACTATCGCCATCGTGTTGGCCGTGTAGAGTCCTGCGCATGACCCTGGCCCGGGACATGCATACATCTCAACCATTCTAAGCTCCTCGAATGTTATTTTACCCGCCGAGTATTGCCCAACCGCCTCGAAAACATCTCCAGTGCTTAGTCTCTTATCCCCTAGCCTGCCTATGCACATCGGGCCACCGTTCAGGAATATTGATGGTAAATTGAGCCTCGCCATTGCCATGAGCATTCCGGGCTCAATCTTGTCGCAACTTGCCAGTCCTACAAATGCATCGAAGCAGTGAGCCTGCATCATCGTTTCTATACTGTCGGCAACTATTTCTCGACTGGCTAAGCTGAATTTCATCCCTTCATGCCCCATGGCTAAGCCGTCACATACAGCAATTGTGTTGAACTCTAGTGGTACTCCATCTCGGGTCCTTATACCTTCTTTAATCTTCTTTGCAACTCTATCCAGATGCATGTGTCCTGGCACGACTTCGTTCCACGAATTCGCTATAGCCACTATTGGCTTGCCAAAATCATGATCTGTCAGCCCGATTGCCCTCAGTAGTGCTCTGTGAGGAGCGCGTTCCACTCCCTCAGTAATTACGGAGCTTCTACGCCTTAACTTTCCTGTCCCAGGCATTTCTTGATACTCTCGATTAGCGGCGCAAATTAAGCCTTTCGATCAGATTAGACTAATGAGATGTCGACGCTGTTTTAATAACTCCATGGTCCGACGCTCAGCTCATTAGCTGAACAATTCTTATTGTGTGAATTGGCTTGTCAAGAAGTCCATACGTCAGAATCAATGTATCTCCCCTTATTACGAGGTTCTGTTCTTTAAGTCTCTGCTCAAGTTCTTTGAGTCCGTCTTCGTATTCTTTTGATTCTACATGTATTGGCTCAACCCCCCAAAGCAATAACAGTCTACGAATGGTTCTAGGATCATTGCTGGCTGCGAATACTTGGACTCGTGGCTTGAACCTTGAGATTCTCCTAGCAGTGTTGCCTTTCTTTGTATATATCCCGATCTTTGCATTAAGTGTCTCTGATAGTTCTACCACTCCTAAGGCAAATCTATCCACTACCTGTCCTTCTGAGAGCTCGCGTTTAACATTTACATTCTTCTCATAAGTCTCTATGATTCTTCTAAGCCATTTTACGGACTCTACTGGATAGTCACCAATGGCTGTTTCACCTGTCAACATCAGTACGTCTACTCCGTCGATTACACAATTCATAACGTCCACAATCTCGCTTCGAGAAGGCACAGGCTCAGAGACCATTGAGCCTAGCAACTGTGTTGCAACAATAACTGGTCTGCCAGTATTCGTTACAGTTTTGACTATCTTCTCCTGTAGCAGTGGTACCTCCTCGAGGGGGAACTGCATCCCTAGGTCTCCACGGGCTACAAGCACTGCGTCTGATGCTTTAGCTATCTCCTCAACATTAGCTACGGCTGAGACCGTCTCTATCTTCGCTATTAGTCCCATCTCTGAGCCATTCTTCTCGAGAAATTCCCTTACAGCAATTACGTCGAGCGGGGAGGTTACGAAGCTCAGTCCTAAAAAATCAGCACCTAGTCTAATCGCATCTATTATTTGTTCTCTACAATGATGGAGATAGTTCGATATGAGTATCTCCTTCTCTCTAATGACGAGTGATTTTCCCTTCGTGATAATTAATTTGTTCAATGCTTGAACCAATATTCTCTCATCGTCCTTCTTCAAAACTTTCATCAAACCGCGCCCATCATCAGTAACAAGTATGTCATTTTCCGAAATCTTTTCAAAGAATTCAGAGCTATCGATTGATGGTTCTTCATTTCCTGAATTATTATGCTTCACTATATGAAAGGTTTGTCCCGCTAAGTATGTCTTTGCTTTATCGGGTGATGCGAAGCGAATTGAGAGTCCTCGGAGGTCTGCAATTAATACGCAGTCAACTCCGATGTTATTTGAGACGTCTCTGAGATTCTCAGCCCATATCTTCCAGAGCTTAAATTCTCCATGACTAAAATTAATTCTGAAAATCCTGCAACCTAACTTAACTAGTTGATTGACTGTATCCCAATCTCCTGATGATGGTCCAAGCGTACAGGCAATCTTTGTCCTCAAGCCATTGAAAAATACCTTATACTGCCAATTAGCCCTTTCCCTAGTATAGATAAGCAAGTTGTATGTTAATCTTGGGAATTTTTGCTAGCTTACTGGTGAGCCTACATCGATTGGTGTTTCAGGCGCTATCGGCACTATCTTTTCATCACTAGCGACTGCGGCAAGAATCATGCAGTCAGACAGCAGCCCCCTCATCTTCCTAGGCTTAAGATTCACGACGAAGACATACTCCTTGTCCAGAAAATGTTCAGGACTATATAAATGTCCAAGCCCAGTAATGGCTTGTTTCTTAAAATCTTTGAAATCTACTTCGAGTCTGATTAGCCTATCAGTTCCTGGAACTCTTTCCGCCCTCACAACCTTGCCTATACGCATGTCTATTCGCTTAAACTCCGAGATATCTATCTCTGAGAACTCGACCACCCCACTAAACAATGAATCATGCAGTATTTGTAATTAACGTTACGCTATTCTCGAAAGAATTAGAACAGTTCTAGAATCAATAAGTATAAACTCTGCTAATTACATTAAATTATTGAAGAAATATGGCGGCAAAGAAGTCAAAGAAATCGAAGGCAAAAAAGAAGTCTAAGAGTAAGTCAAGTAAACGCGCATGTTAGGAGCCTAGCTCCTCCAAGAAAAGAGCGGTTCATGCCTTCTAGCTGATTGTGCTTTTTCTTCCTCAGTAAAAATACTAATAGCTATAGATGAAATTATTGGAAAACCGAAGAGGGCAGGTATCTCAAGCGGCCTCAAGTAGAGCATCATTGTATAGATCCTGTCAAGCTCGAGCATCCATGCATGATTCGGAGAGAGAACTGGGATTAACTGAAGCCCAATCAGTTGCCAACCGACAAATATGAAGGATGAACCGATGAAGGATGCCGCAATAGCTCCCCCCATGCTCCTAGCGAGGAGCCCGGCGACTGCTCCGCCTAGAACCAAAATCAGTATGGGCCAGAAGCCCGCTCCAGATGAGATTGTAAACGTACCACCATTAATGACTATCTGTTCGCCCATAAGACTAGAGACAGGAGAGATAAAGTACGTCAAGGCCTTGTAAATCTCACCTATTACTGCGAGCTGTACATTCCTCACTGGCAACTGAGTACCAGCAGAAAGATATGAACCTGCACCAATAATTATTGCTATGAATGTAGCTGCTCCCCTAACGGTTCCGCTCATTTATAAATTGCAGGCTTTTCTTCCTAATATCTCTAATAATGTCTCGATACTTTCTGAATTCTCTTAGAATTTCCTACGTATAGCTATGGATAATACAGAAAAGTATCGATTTCTCGCTAGATTATTGCGGGCTTGACGTATTTTGTCGGGTCGACTGGCTTCTTCTTCCTCGGAGAGTTCCTTAGAAGTATACCACAGTAAGGACATCTGACACTGTCAGTCAGGTGGTATGTCCGGCATCTGCTGCAATACTTATAGCCAGCGGCATAACTCCTCCTTGCAGATATCTTCTGAACAAGTACCTGCTTTGACATTCATTAATTCACCTCTTTGCATTTAATAGATGCTTCACAGCTGATATAAGCATTATGCATAAATAGTATATACGTGACATATATTTACAGAACTAAGAAATGCATGTAAGGAAGCTTCAAAAACTAGGGACGACGACGATAGTCGTCTCTCTACCTAGGAGATGGGTCAAGGAGAAGGGCCTAAAACAGGGAGACGTAGTCTACATCGAGGAGGGAATAGACAGCATTACACTCCACACCACCAATAGGGCACAACAAACATTCAAAGTAACAATAAACGCCGAGATAGAGCCAAACCCTGAGTCCTTGGCCAGACTAGTGACAGCCAGCTATCTCCAGGGATATGACGAGGTAAGAATCATCTCGCAGTCAGGTCTCCTCCAGGAACAGATAGATGAGATACTGGCCGCGTTAGAGCGACTTCCAGGCTTCGAGGTCCTAGAACAGACGCCCAACCGCCTAACGATACAGAGCATAGTTGACCCTGCAAGATTTACGGTTGACTCAATAATGAAGAGAATGCAAGTCATGATCTCCTCGATGATTAACTCTTCTATAGACGCGGTAATTGAGGGTATGCCGGAGAAGGCCGCAGAGGTCTCAAGGGTCGAAAACAAAGTAGACGAGCTCTACTTCCTCGTCGTTAGACAGCTCCTCCTAGCAATGAGAAATCCAAGCCTGGCCAAGATAATAGGTATAGACTCCGTGCCAGCTGTGACTGGATACAGACTGGTCTCAAAAGCACTCGAGGAGATAGGAGACTACGCATTAGCAATCTCGAAGGAGAGCCTAAACATCAAGCGGCGGGGAAGAACCATAGACAAAGAAATACTCACACAGATAATGACGATAGGCGAAGAAGTCTCAACAATATTCGGAATTGCAGTGAATGCATTCCTGACACTTGACTTCAAGTTGATCAACTCTGTCTTCCAAGAGTTGCCGCCACTATCTGAGAAGATAGTCAGACTTGAATCCGAATTGCTGGATAAAATCAAGGACCCACAGACAGTGATTTCATTTAGGCTAGTTATGAGGTACATATCTGAGATGCTTGACCAGTGTAGAATCATTGCTGAAGTCTCGGTCAATAAGTTCGTCAGGATTAACTCAAGGATCTGCGTGACTGAGGTTTCGTAGACAACATGATTAGTCCCGACACTATGCATAGCATCATTGATAAGGTAATCATTCCTGAGGCTCCGTAATTATCTGCAACTACTCCCGCAACTACCGGCGCTATTAGGAAGCCGGTTCCTATGTAGAATTCGTATCTGCTTATGAGTAGGACCGTGTCTCCGCCGATGCTGTTAGTCATGTAGAGGTACGTCAGAGAGTTGAATAGGCTTACCAGCATACCAAGCATGAGGAGCGAGAGGGGCAGCAATGCCTGTATCTCCAACCTAACCAGCATCATGAGTGGCAAAACAGAGCAGAACGTCGTTACAGAAATATTGCCTAGCGTAGGCTGTATCTTAGCCCTGCTTACTGATAGAAACCCTACCAGCCTAGATAAGGAGAATAGGGAGTACGAGTATCCAATGAGTGATGCTTCATAGCCTAATCCCTTCACAATGCCTGGAAGAACCGAGACGACGACCGCGGTCATTCCGGAAAATATCGACGTCGCGGCGAAAAATGGGCGGAGCATCTTGGGCTTCCCCATCTTGGGGCTTTCATTATTCGTACTCAGCCTTATCCTAAACAAAAGAAGCGAAAGAAACGATGACAACGATAATAAGAGTAGAGTGATGAGTGTAGTTTGAATATCTGTTATTTCCAGTAGTACGCCTGAGAGGGATGGTCCTATTAGGTATCCGATCGACCAGGAAGCGCCGAAGAGTCCATATATCTTCGCCCTTTCTTCCGGTGGATAGAGCTTCGTAATGATAATTTCAGCAACAGGATAGTAGATCGCCAGTGATGCTCCTATGATTATCTGTGCTAGATATATAGCGAATAATGCGTTTGTGAAGAGTAGTAGCAGCGTAGCGCCGCTGATGAGAAGCGCTGAGAGAGAGTATAGGCGGCTATCTTTAAAGACTGAGTACACTGGATATAACAGAAGTGTAATTAAGACGTACGGAACAGACATTAATGTCCCCCCTAGTCCTATCTCTGCTCCTCCGTATCCAATTATCTTGAGATAGATCGGTATCAAGCAGATAAGCCCAGAGACAACAATTCCCCCCATAACTACGCCTATGTAGAAAGGTACGATGAACACGCGCCGCCTCTCGTCATGCTTCTCCAATTATATTCAACTACGTCTCGAATGGAGGCATAATATTTACTCTTTAGTGGATAGACTTAATGCCTTTTTGAATATTCGGTTAATCATTGATTGAGTTAGTCTCCCTGTCTGTGTATTCTGTCGACTTGGATGATAGGAGCAGATTAGATGTATTATGCTGGATGCGTCATTTTTCTTGAAGGTATAATACGCACCATGCCTAAACTCAAGGCGCTTCTTTTTACAAGCATAGCCATGGTCCCTCAGTAGCCTTACAGATGTCTTGAAGGCCAGCATGCCGAGGGCGACTACTACTCTTACAATTTTGAGGAGCCTAAACTCTTCAAAGAGATATTGATAACAATTTTCAAACTCGCTCCTCATAGGCTTATTTCCGGGAGGAGCGCACCTCACCGCTGCTGTTAAGTAGCAGTTAAATAATCTAAGACCATCGTCGATGCTGATTGATTGCGGCTGGTTTGCCAATCCTGCCGAGTGGAGAGCATGCATAAGTGTCTCCCCGGAACCATCGCCGGTAAACATTCTGCCAGTTCTATTTCCACCATGAGCGGCGGGAGCGAGTCCAATGACTAATATCTGGGCTTTAGGATCGCCGAAGCCTGGGAGAGGCCTGGCCCAGTATCTCTGTCCTAAGTATCTCTTAGGCGGATTCTTAGCGACCCTAGTTCTATGCTCGACGAGGCGTGGACAGCGGGAACAATTAATGAGGCTTGAGTTTAACTCTTCGAGAGTATTAAACCTACTCATGTCTAGGGGGATGCCTTAACAAATGGGTTATAGAGTTTTTCGATTCCCAACCTTGTCGTCTCGCCGTGCCCAGGCATAACCCTGACATCGTCATCCAAGACGTATATCTTCTCCCTGATAGAAACTATGAGTTGGTTAAAGTCTCCTCCTAAGAAGTCGGTCCTGCCGACAGATCCTGCAAAGAGCGTATCGCCAGAAAATAAGACGTCATTTACGAGTAGACAAATGCTTCCAGGACTGTGCCCTGGAGTATGAAGAATCTTAACTCTATAGTCACCGAGACTTAGTTCGTCGCCTTCACCGATGAAATCGTCGGGATTGGGTGCATCGAATTTTATGCCAAGCCATCTTAGCGCTTGTCTCGGCGCCTCTTCAAGTATTGGGAGGTCATCCTTATGGATGAGAAACTTTGCACCAATAGCCTCTCTCACATCATCAACAGCTAGTATATGGTCAAAATGACAGTGAGTAGCTATTATTGCTTTAACATTCAATCCGGGTTCAAGCATTCTAAGAATCTTAGCCGGCTCATCTCCAGGATCTATTATTATTGTCTCGTTAGTGTTCGTATCCATTAAGAGGTATGAATTTGTCGATAGTTCTCCTACGATGCTTCGCTTTACTCGTATCATTCAGAAACCTACCTCTCACGATGCAATAATAATATGTCTGGACTCCTCATAAATGATTATTCAGCGAGTCTCTTTACTATCTCTTTTATTCTCTTCTCAGCCTCATGGACAAAGGTTAGGGGCTTTAATGCACCAATCTCTGAGACATACTCTGAGATGAGTGCAGGAGGCGTAGCCTCAAAGAGCCTATACCTCAGCTCGAAATCGCCTTGAAGATAAGTTGTAAATTCAGGTCTCCAGGCTCCGATATGGTCAAGCTTGAATACATCGACAATACTTATAACTGGCTTTTTATCCTCGGCGACCTTCGAGACAAGAAATGTGCCAGACCTATTCACGAGCGAGCCATCTCTTAGAACAGCGTCGCATCCAATTAGGACGACGTCTGACACCTCAACCGCCTCAGCCAAAGCTGCATCTGGATAAACATTGACATTTATCCCAATACTTCTAAGCCTCTTCGCCATCAGTAGGCCATCAAATAAAGGCCAACCAGCGTTCACAATAACTGATACGTCCTTGAGGCTTAAGAGAACCCTAAATACCTGAGAGCTATAACTTAGCGTGAAGATTCTTCTCATACCACGTATTCTCTCAACAGCTTTGGAGACAGCATTAGAGAGCGACTCGCTATAAATCTCCAGTAACCTCTCTGTCAAGTCTTTGAGTCTAGCTTTTGATCGTGGAGCAATCTGCAAGGCATCCCGGATCGTAGTGAGGAGATTGACTGGAAGTATTAATGATGGTCTCTCAAGGGCAATATTGATCATCGTTTCTAATAGCTTTACCTCGTGTTGGTATGTCGTGGGCTCTGCCTCCTTGGATAGAAGTTTGAGAACCCCTATGGCTATCTCTGAGGAGCCTGACTCGCTGTCAAATATTATTTCTCTAAGCCTCGATAATAATGTAGTTTCACTGACCATCTGGTATCAACAGAATCTTTCCGAAGTGCTTATTCGACTCTAGCCTGCGGTGAGCCTCTGCCGCCTGGCTCAGCTTGAATACGCTGTCGATGATTACTCTTAGCCTATGCTTAGATACCAGTTCAAGCAGCTTCATGAGTTCTGCCTTGGTGCCAAGTCCGGAGCCTACTATTTTCTGCCTCTTCCTGTATAGTTCCCTCACGTTTATGGCGACGTCCTGACCCGTCGTCGCGCCCACAGTCACAAGCGTCCCGCCCGGTGCTAGAACCTTTAATGCCGTCGGCCAGAATGATGCTCCAGCATGTTCAAGAACAATGTCCACGCCCTTATTGTCAGTAGCTCTCATTACACCTTCGACCACATCCTCCCTTAATCGGTTTATCACTAGGTCAGCTCCAAGCTGGTAGGCCTTTTCAACTTTTGAGTCATCGCTTACAGTCGTCACTACGTATGCGCCGCTCAGCTTCGCTATCTGTATCGCGGCATAGCCCACACCGCTTCCTCCCCCAACTATCAGCACCGACATGCCGGGGCCAATGCCCGCCGAAGAGACGAGGGCTCCCCAAGCAGTCGTAAAGTTTACTGGGATCGCAGCGGCCTCCTGAAGCGTCATCGAGTCTGGGATCTTCAGCAGGCTCTTAGATGGGACTACGGCTTTCTCCGCGTATCCGCCCCAGATGTTCTGCCCAATCCTCTTCATGTTTTGGCATAAGTTCTCTCTTCCTGATACGCAGTAGATGCATCTGCCGCATCCGACTTCTGGATATACAACAACTCTGTCACCGACTGAAAATGATGGATCGCCGGGCTTCTCCACTATGCCTGCTATGTCGCATCCAATCACTGCTGGAAGTGGCACCTTGTATAGGCCGGTCCTAATCCAGACGTCTATCCTGTTGACGCCGGCAGCCTCGACGCGTATAACAGAGTCTCCGGGACCAGGCACCGGCTCTGTAACCTCCTTATAAATAAGGGCTTCAGGACCACCTACATTCTCAATAACCGCCGCCTTCATGGATTAGGAATGCATACCTATTGATTATAAATTTTCAGGTAGAACTTGCTGTATATCTACTTAGTAATTTATGATAAGAAAATAGTTAAATTCAATGACTCCCAGTAAAACATGAGGGTGTATAAGAATTTGAAGACAACAGTATCCGTAATTAAGGCCGACGTCGGAAGTGTTGCTGGTCACTATAAGCCGCATGAGGAGATGCTGCGCCTAGCAAGGAGGAGGCTATGCGAGGCAAAAGAATCAGGCGTCATAAACAGTGGATACGTACAGTCAATAGGAGACGACATATTGCTAATAATGACACACTCTAGGGGAGAGAATAACCCAGACATACATCAACTCGCATGGAACATATTCAAGGAAGTAACGGAAAAAATAGCCAAGCCCCTTAAGCTATATGCTGCAGGACAAGACCTACTCAGCGATGCATTCAGCGGCACCGTCAAGGGACTGGGTCCGGGAGTAGCTGAACTAGAATTTGAGGAGAGACGCTCAGACCCAGTCATTGTCTTCGCAGCCGACAAGACAGAGCCCGGGGCCTGGAACCTGCCGCTCTACAGAATCTTTGCATCCCCAGAGAACACGGCCGGCCTAGTGATAGACCCAATACTTCATAAGGGCTTCATCTTCCAAGTACTAGACCTCCATGAAAACAAGGCCGTCGACCTAAAGATGCCTGACGAACTCTACAAACTGCTGGGACTAATAGGTACGCCCGGCCGCTACGTAATCAACAGGATATGGAGAGTACATGACGGAGAGCCAGCAGCAGCTACAAGCACGACACGTCTAAGCCTGATAGCTGGAAAATATGTCGGTAAGGACGACCCAGTCATGATTGTTAGGGCACAGGCGGGTTTCCCGGCCGTAGGCGAGATACTGAGTGCATTCGTTCCTCCAATAATTGTCAGCGGCTGGATGAGGGGCTCGCATAGGGGACCACTGATGCCAGTCTCCTTTAAGGCCGGACAGAACGTTGTATCA
>Ga0105162_1001506_pt1 | contig 13246 bp, 15 predicted proteins | sample JNZ201metaG_FD_81532 | JGI IMG/M metagenome (GOLD analysis project Ga0105162, IMG submission 81532) | Hot spring microbial communities from Jinze hot spring, China to study Microbial Dark Matter (Phase II) - JNZ 20120812A | ecosystem: Environmental > Aquatic > Thermal springs > Hot (42-90C) >...
CTAAGAGGCTCGCCAACATGCTGGCAGGCATCGGGCTCGAAGGCTCTTTCGAAGCGCTGCAGGTGAAGCCGAGGCTCCTTAACCCGCGGGAGTTCCTGGCGGAGCACTGCCCCCTCAGCAGCCTCGCTGGGCGGAGGCTCAGGCTCCTGGATTACTGGGCCGGTATTCTCGCTTTCGAGGACGTAGATAGCGGAGAGAGGCTTCTGCTGGAGAAGTGGCAGCTTCTCCACCGGCCGGTAACTGTGGATTTAGCGTAAGGCGCGGCGCTCTGCGCCTTCCTGGCTCGTCTTCCCGCTTTCAAAGGCGCTTTGAAGTGGTTAGAGCACGCTCAGCGGTAGTCCACTGCTGTGCTCGGGAAGGAGCAGGGGCGCCCGTCCGGGAGCTTCCGCGCTGCAATGTATATATGTCATTACATTGCATTACGGGTTGTGCCCTTGGTTACTGTCCGCGTGAGCGAGGAGCTTAAAAAGCGCATGAGCGAGGCTAGGCACATTAACTGGAGCGAAGTTGTGAGGCGGGCGATACTCGATGCTCTCGAGGGCGGGGGAGAAAGGAACCTTGCCAAGGCTGTCCTCCTCAACGAGCGGAACGTGATAGTGCCCGACGAGGGGTTTGACAGCGTAGAGGTGATTCGGGCATGGAGGGAGAAGATCCAGCGGAGGTGGTAGTTGACGCCTCTGTCGTAGCGAAATGGTTTATTGCCGAGAAGGGTCGCGAGAAAGCGGTTAAGCTCAGAGACGACTATGTGGACGGCAAGGTTAGGCTGCACGCGCCGGCGCTCATGCCTTTCGAAGTGCTGAACGCTGTCAGGTTTAGCAGGCGCGACGTGAAAGCTGATGTGCTCAAAGCCGTGGCTGAAAGCCTAGCGCTCTACGGTATACAGCTTCACCAGCTCAGCGGTAGGTATGCTGAGCTCGTGGTGGAGGTAGCGCTAGAGAACGGTATAACTATCTACGACGCTAGCTACGTCGCGCTAGCTAAGTACCTCGGTGCTGTGCTCTACACTGCTGACCAAAAACTCATCGAGAGCTTGAACAGCGAGTACAGGGTACTAGTGAAGAGCATCGGAGAGTATGGGGAGACCCTCGGCTAGCTCTACAGGCGAGCTGAGAAAAAAGGAAGTTGCAGAGAGTTAGCTGCGGTTCTTCATCGCTTTTAAGAGGTCTTCAACAGCTTTCGCGACTTCCTGGATCGACGCTTCGTCTTCGAGCGTCGACACGTCGCCGAGCGGCTGCCCGCTGACAACTGCTTTGAGAAGCCTCCTCATGATTTTCCCGCTCCTCGTCTTCGGGAGGCTAGTTGTGAAGTACAGCTCGCTCGGCGTGGCCACGGGGCCCACTGTCTTCCGAACCCACTCGATGAGCTCTCTCCTCATCTCCTCGGAAGGGTTGTGCCCTGCTCTCAGCGTTACGAAAGCGACGATAGCTTCTCCTTTAACTGGGTCCGGCCTGCCGATTACAGCTGCTTCCGCGACTGCCGGGTGCATCGTGAGCGCGCTCTCTATCTCCATAGTGCCCAGCCTGTGGCCAGCCACCTTGAGGACGTCGTCAGCCCTGCCGAGGAGCCAGAAGTACCCGTCCTCATCCCTCATGGCGTAGTCACCTGTGTAGTAGATCGCCGGTGGGTGGAAGTAGAACTGCAGGTGCTCGCTAGGCTTGAACTTGCTCCAGTAGACTTCCCTGTACTTCTCCGGGTCGTTCCACAGCGTTGTCAGCATGCCGGGCCACGGCCCCAGGATCACCAGGTAACCCTTCTGGTAGGGCTTCGCCGGCCTACCTTCCTCGTCGATAACTTCTGCGTGAACGCCGGGGAGCGGGAGGGTGGCGGAGCCGGGCTTGAGCGGTACGAGCTCTATGCCGGGAGCTGGGCTTATCATTATGCCGCCGGTCTCGGTCTGCCACCATGTGTCAACGATCGGGCAGGCTCCGCCGCCAACAACCCTGTGGTACCACTTCCACACCTCGGGGTTTATCGGCTCTCCCACCGTTCCGAGCAGCCTGAGCGACGATAAGTCGTGCTTCCTCACCCACCTCTCCCCGAACCTCATGTGCATCCTGATCGCGGTAGGCGTCGTGTAGAACACCGTGACGCCGTACTCCTCAATGATCTCCCACCACCTGTCGGGCGCTGGGTAGTCCGGCGCACCTTCGTAGACTACGATGGTGGCGCCGTGCAGGAGGGGTCCGTAGACAACGTAAGAGTGCCCGGTGATCCACCCCGCGTCGGCCGTGCACCAGTAGATGTCCTCGGGCTTTATGTCGAAAACCCACTTCATGGTAGCCCACAGCCAGACCATGTAGCCGCCCGTGTCGTGAACGACACCCTTCGGCTTACCCGTCGTGCCCGACGTGTAGAGCACGAAGAGAGGGTGCTCGCTCTCCACAGGCTCAGCCCCGCTCTCCTTCTCTGCGCCCTTCACCAGGTCATCCCACCAGAAGTCCCTCCCCTCCTTCATGTCGACGTCCACGTTAGCCCTCCTGACTACCACGACGTTCCGGACACTCGGAGTCTTCGCGAGCGCCACGTCGACGTTCTGCTTCAGCGGCACCACCTTCCCCCTCCTATAGCCGCCGTCCGCGGTGACGACCACCTTCGCCTCCGCGTCCCTGATCCTCGTGACGAGAGCCTCCACGCTGAAGCCCGAGAACACAACGCTGTGTATCGCACCTATCCTAGCGCACGCAAGCATTGCGACTAGCAGCTCGGGGACCATAGGCATGTAGATCGTGACCCTGTCGCCTTTCTCAACGCCGAGGCTCTTGAGCGCGCTCGCGAACCTGCTCACCTCCCTCCAGAGGTCGAAGTACGTCAGCACCCTCCTGTCGCCGGGCTCCCCCTCCCAGAACACGGCAACCTTGTTCTTCACCGCGCTCTTCAGGTGGACGTCCAGAGCGTTGTACGAGGCATTCGTAAGCCCGCCTACGAACCACCTCGCGAAGGGCGGGTTCCACTCGAGGACCCTATCCCACGTTCTAAACCAGTACAGGTTCCTGGCGACCTCGCTCCAGAACTTCTCAGGGTCCCTGAGTGCGGCTTCCTGCAGCTGCCTCAGCTTGTGGCCGTACGTGATCTCTCTCGTCTTCTCTCTGTAGAGGCTTGTGACTTCTGTCGACATGTTGCTCGACGCCTGCAGTAACAAGAACTAAAACATTACTAAGTATTAATTGTATCAAATCCGAAGCGGAGAGGTGTTCCCCCGAATTTCTTCCAGAGCGATGCGCGGAGCGGAAGCTCAGGAGCTAGGCTGGCGGAGCTCTAGCGGAACTTGCGGTTGGGTTGGAGTACTGGAAACACGTTCCCGCTGAAGCTTACCGCGAGACACCACCTGAGGGCTGCGATATCCTTCTTGCCAGTTGCGGCGCTACCACGAGAAGCGTGCCGAGAGTCGCTGCCACTAGAACTGGAGTGATCGTTTCTGGCTTAGAGGCTACGGCGAACGGGATGTAAGCGGTAAGGTAGCAGAGGGCAGAGCACCTCCAGCTCAATGTGCAGGAGCCCCCAGCTTTCGCGATACGCTCAGCGAGGAGCAGGGAGGCTGCGGAGACTGTGAACCAGCCGGCAAAGTTCTCGAGCGGGATGCCGAACCACTCCCCGGCTCTCGCCCACCTCCAGAACCCGTAGCTCACCATCACTGGGTCGATCGCCATGTCGAGCGACGTGGTCAACAGCGAAGCGTAGAGGACTCTCTGTAGCATGCTCCCAAACCTCGAAGCCACCATGTAGGAGACTGTGACGTAGAGCCCCCAGCCGTAGACTACCGTTAAGGGCACGCCGAGCAGGCTCGGAGCCCTCCACTCGTAAGTGTACATGCCGAAAGGGATCCCTGTCCTCGTCCCCAGCGCTTCGAAAGCGAAGCCCATAAGCAAGCCGGAGAAGAACGCTGAAACTAGCCGAGGGCACCCAGCTCTAGCGAGCAGCATCAGGGAAACTGCTGTCAACAAGACCTGGAGAGCTTCCCCAAGCCTTACAAGAATAGTGCCCTGGAGAGCTTTCACGAACGAGAGGATTATCAATCCGTTAACCAGGAACCCAGCGGCCAAGAGGAGTTGAGGTGTGCACCGTGCTCCCAAGATTATTCACCTCGACCCTTGAGGAAGGGGTTGCTCCTCCTCTCCCTCTCCAGGCTGGTCTCCTCACCGTGGCCAGGCAGCACTGTGTAGTCGCCCGGGAGGCTGGCCAGCCTAGCTAGAGACTCTTCAAGCCTCTCTCTAGAGCCTCCAGGAAATATCGTCGCGCCTACTGCCCCCTTGAAGAGCGTATCCCCTGTGATCAGGAGGCTTCCGGCAAGTATACACACGCTGCCCGGAGTGTGGCCGGGCGTGTGAATTATCCGCGCCTCTACCTCTCCAGCGCGGAGCACGTCTCCATCTCTCACCAGCTCGACGCGCTCCGGGACGCGAAAGCGCCTGCGGTAGAGCACAGCCCCCCACAAGCCAGCGCTGAGCATTAAGTCGAGGTCGGCGCTGTGCACTAGCACCGCGGCCCCCAGCTTTTCGGAAACCTCAGCAGCGAAGTACACGTGGTCAAAGTGCCCGTGCGTCAGTAGGACGTAAGGTACCTCCTCGACGCCGAGCTTCCGGACTGCCTCCAGGAGCTTGCCTGGCTCCACACCGGGGTCGACAACGAGCCCCCGGCCCCCCGCGGAGATCACGTAGGAGTTCGTCTTCAGAGGTCCGCCAACCACGCGGGCGTATCTGACTGCAGGCATCCCAGAACCGCCTGCGCAGCGCTTTATGTAGTTTCCTGAGCTGGCGCGGCCGGAGGCAGGGCTCAAGCCGCCCTCGCGCGGGAGGAAGAATAGTAAGACTTAAGTCTTACTCAAGTCTTACTAATTTTGTGCATAAAGTCAGGGTTTCGAGCAAGGGGCAGGTCGTCATACCGAAGAGCATTAGAGATGAGCTGGGCTTGGCGCCCGGCACTGTCCTCTGGGCTAAGGTTGAGGGAAACAGGGTTGTGCTGGAGCCTGCGAGAGAGCTTCCAGCCCACTTGTTCGTAGAGGCGGGGCCTAGGGTCACTGAGCCTCTGCTGCGCGAGGCTAAAGCGGCGAGCGACAAAGTTGAGAAGCTGCTGAGGGATCTGGGAGTTGGCGAGAGTAGCGCTTGACACCAGCGTTATAGTGGAATACATTGACCTCAAGGGGAGGTACCACAGGCAAGCCAGAGCTATTTTTGAAAGCGTGCTGGTGGGGAAGCTGGAGGCAGTTATCCCTCACCCGGTCTTAGCGGAGACATACTACGTGGCAGCGAGGATTTACACTGTAATCGGCTTACCCGAGCCTCTGCGGAAAGCTGGGGAGCTTGTCAAGCAGCTGGCAGCGCTCCCGACAGTTGAGGTAGTTGAAGGCGCTGAGCTCGCTGTCGAAGCGGGGTCTGCGAAGCTGAAGCTGGGCCTTGCGCTCACTGACTGCTACGTCCTAGCAGCCGCTAAGCTGGCTGGGGGGAAGGCTGTGTTCAGGAGCAGGGAGGCGGAGATGGCTAGAGCGGCAGAGCGCCTGAAAGAGTACAGTGTAGTCTTCCTCGAAGACTACGCGTAAAAAGTTCGACTCACACCGTCTCCTCGCATCTGGGAGGGTTAAGCCTATTGGCGATCTCAGCGCGAAGAGGGCTGACTGCCCCACTGCTAGGAAAGGTGTGGAGAGGCTCGCGGAGATGCTTAAAGAAAACAATGCTCTGCGCAGCTGGGGGTGGGGCTATCCACGTCTGCACGGGCTCTTTCCAGCTTTCCTGCTTATTTTTGGAGGCGGAGTCCGGCAACGAAGTACTCTACCATCGGCCTCATGCTCACCTCTTCAGCCGTGAGGCGAGGAGTTCCGGCACCTCGCCAAGCCTCCTGGCAACGGGGATCCCAGCCCTCTCGAGTGCCTCCACCTTGCCCGCGTAGGTCCCGGTTGCCCCGAAAGCTATTGCGCCCGCATGCCCCATCCTCCTCCCAGGCGGAGCGGCCCTACCCGCGATGTAGGCGACTACATGCTTCCCCGGGCTGGCTGCGTAGCGCTTAGCGAACTCCTCCTCTTTGGTGCCGCCAATCTCGCCCACGAGGACTACAGCGTCGGTCTCCGGGTCTTCCAGGAACCTCTCGTAAACATCCCAGAAGCTGAGCCCTGTGACCGGGTCTCCGCCGATACCTACCGCGGTGGAAACGCCGAAACCGGCTGCCGCTAGCCGAGCTGCCACCTCGTAGGTTAGCGTGCCGCTTCTCGAGATTAAGCCTATTCTCCCGGGCTTGAAGAGCTCGCCAGGCATGATTCCGACCTTACACTTCCCGGGCGTGATCACGCCGGGAGTGTTCGGCCCCACGACGACTGCGCTCTTGCTCTTCGCGTAGCTCACCATGAGTAGAGCCTCGTGGACGGGGATACCCTCTGTGATGACCACGATGAGCCGGATGCCAGCGTCCACTGCCTCGTAGACAGCGTCCGGAGCGAAGCGCGGGGGGACGAAGACTACCGAGGTGTTCACCTCAGGGTGAGCCTCCACCGCTTCAGCAACAGAGTCGTAGACAGGCACGCCTAGAACCTCGCTACCACCTTTACCCGGCGTAACTCCCGCTACCACCCTGGTCCCGTACTTGAGCATCAGCTCGGTGTGGAGGCTTCCCTGCCTTCCGGTAATCCCCTGCACCAGCACTCTCGTCTCTCCACCCACCAGGATCGCCATCAGCCGACCACCTCTCTCACAGCATCCTCCAGGGATGGGTACGCCACGATGCCCGCTTCCCTCAGGATCCTCCTACCCTCCTCCTCCATGAAGCCAGAGAGCCTCACCACGATCTTGACGTCACGTTCCTTCCTCTCGCGAACAGCCTCCACAAGCCCCCTCGCAACCTCATCGCACCTCGTAATCCCGCCGACGATGTTCACCAGGATTTTCGACACTTGCGGCTGAGCGAGCACGAGCCCTAGAGCCGCTTTAACTCGCTCCGCGGCTGCCCCTCCTCCAAGGTCGAGGAAGAGGCCCGGCCTCCCGCCGGCATCCGCGACCGCGTCCAGCGTCGCCATTGTGAGGCCCGCGCCGTTACCTACTACGGCGATGTCGCCTTCAAGCTGCACTGCAGCAAACCCCCACTTCCTCGCCTCCCGCTGCAGGGGTCCCAGCTCCTCCTCGTACCTGGAGATGAAGCTCGCGAGCTTCGGGTTGCCGGAGTCCTCGTCTGCGATCGCCTTCCGGTCGATCGCGACGAGGCCGTGCTCCGTCTCCGCGAGCGGGTTAAGCTCGAGGAGCGTGAGGCTGTAGTCCCACAAGGCTCTGAACATTCCGCGGAGCACAGGCTCGAGCAGCGCTTCTGAGACGCCCAGGTGCTTCGCCACTCTCCTCACCGCGTAGCTCCTCAGCCCCACGCTGGGATCCAGGCGGAGTGACAGGAGGCTTCCCGCCGCCTTCTCCTCGACGGAGACCCCGCCAGCGGTGCTAGCGAGGAGCAGCACCCCGGGAGGGTCGCCACCCAGCATCATCGAGAGGTAGAGCTCCCTCCTTGGCTTAACGAACTCGGAAACCATCACGTAGCGCACACGCTCCGCGCCGAAGGGGGAGCCGAGCATGCTGCGCGCTAGCTTCTCAGCCTCCTCCAGCGTCTCCGCGAATTTCACCAGCCCTGCTTTTCCCCTGCCCCACCCCCTCACCTGAGCTTTAACGACGAGCGGGCTTCTAAGGTGTGAGGCAAGCTCGTTAAGCTTACCCACGCTAGTGGTGTCGACGGTAACTGCCGCCTCGGTAGGGACCCCGTACTGCTTAAGGATCTCCTTAACTTCGAACTCGAGTAGTATCACACTAACCGGGCGACCCTCAGGTTAAAAATCCTTTACACCCCCGGCTCTAGATTCACATTGCCAGGCTGCGGGGCTGAGGATTCTCCTGCACGCTAGCCGGTGTTAGCCACCCGGCTGAAGCTGGACTTTGAGGCTGCGACATGGAGGCCCGCTGCAGCCTCTTCAAACTTTCCTCAGCCTCGGCATGACGTACTTGGGGATCACGTAGCCCACTACAGCGTTGCTCGCCGCCGAAGCCAGGAAGATCGCTGCTGCTATGAGGGGGGTGAAGCTTGGCATCACGTTCAGGAACAGTGCGAGGAAAAAGTACACGTAGAGCCCTGCCGAAAGGCCGGAAGCCACCATGGCCGCCACTATCAAGGGGATGTTGTACTCTCCTTTAGCAGACCTCTCGTACACTCTGGTCGGTATGAAGATCAGGTCCAGCACTAGGCCTCTGATCAGGAACGTACCCAGCATCAGGGGGGAAGGGGACACGAGGCTGTAGAACAGCCCGGAGGCTGCAGCTATCGCTGTGGCTGAAAAGGGACGCGAGACCGTTAAAGCACCCGTCAGGAGAACGACCGCGTAAACTATGGCGCCGAACGATGCCGTCGCCGCAACGATCAGCGAAGCAATAAACGCTAAAGCCGAGAATATCGCGAGCAAGGTGATTTGTGAGCTCCTTCTTGAGAGGGGGGCCGGCATGGCCGTACTGCGACTCCTCTACACCTATTTAATCTCTTATAGCTGTTCCTTGATATATTGTACATGGCGAGGCCAAGCCGGGAGATCCTGCACCCGCAGGAGCTTTTCTCCACCGCAGGTGACACCTCGGTAGGACACGCTTTTTCGACAAGCTGCGAGCAAGGACTGCTGCCCGCAGGTAGGCGTAGGAACTCGACCGGCGTTCTCGAAAAACGTTTTCTCACCTTAAAGCTGCACAGGCACTTGGGGTAAGCTTTACGAGCGCTTAAGCTGGAGGGCAGCTAGCGTTAAATCAAAGAGCACTGCCACGGGTTGCGATACAAGGTAGGCTAGCGAGCCGGGGGTGCCGATGAGCCGCGCTAAAGGGTTCCTCTACGCTCTCGAGTGTGCTCGCTGCGGTTGGGTGGGGGTCTGCGCGTTGGAGGATCTTCCGCGCGCTTCCTGCCCGAGGTGCGGTGGGCTACCGCTTATCCGCTACCGGGGTGCTCGATTCGAGATCCGGCGCGGCGAGAGGGGGGTTTGGAGGTACTCTTCCCTGCTGCCCCCGCTCCCGGTGAAGGTCTCGCTGGGTGAGGGCTTAACACCCGTTACCGCGGTCGGCGAGGTGCTCGTGAAGAACGAGCGCTTGAACCCCACGGGCTCCTACGCGGATAGGGCTTCTGCCGTCATCGCGTCTCACGCTAAGAGCGTGGGCGCTTCACAGCTCTGCGTGGAGTACGTCCAGGATTTCACAAAGTCGCTTGCACACTACCTGCACTTCTCCGGGCTCAGGGTTCGCGTAGCAGCTGAGGATGTGCTCGTAATAGATGGTGAGGACGCGTTCCTCTTGGCTTCGCGGGAGGTCGAGGTGAGCGCCGCGTGCCCGGAGACACTCCGCTACCCTAACCCGCTCACCGTGGAGGGGTTGAAGACCATCATCTTCGAGATGTTCGAGCAGGGTGTGAAAGCGGAGAGGGTGGTGGTTCCAGCGAGCACGGGGGTACTCGCCTTGTCGCTCCTCAAGGGGCTAGCGGACCTCAGGGAGGTGGGGCTCGACGCGAGCTACGAGGTAGTTGCCGCCGCGCTCAAAGGCTCGAAGCCACCGTACCTCGAGGGTGTCGCTGGTGTCAGGGTGGTCGAGGTACCCGGGGTGGAGCTCTTCGAGACGTACAGGAGGCTCGTGGGCAAAGGTTTCAGGGTTAAGCCGATCGTCGCGCTCAGCTACCACGTGGCGGAGAACCTCGGCAGCTCTGCCGCTGTGGCCACCATGGGGTACAGGGCTCCTGGGAGGAGGAAGGATAGCGACGTGAGGAGGCTCGTCCTCGAAGCCTTGCGCAGGGGGGAGGCTCTCACAGCTTACGAGATCTGGAGGGAGAACCCTCTCTTCACTCTCCGAGCCGTGTACAAAGCTGTGAGAGCTATGGAGAGCCGCGGGGAGATCTGCGGGGAGGTTGTGGCGAGGGGGAGGAGGAAGGTCAAGGTCTACAGGCTGTGCTCGTATTGAACGTTCAACAAAGCTAATAGCAGGTGTCTTGAGCGGTTGTAGAGGTGACCCGGTTGAAGCTAGTAGAGTCGTACGAGTTTCTCGAAAAGCTCAGAGACCTTATATACTCGCTTCTAGAGCTCAGGGACAAGGCTAGGGAAGAGGGTCGCGAGACAGTTCCGCTGCGCGAAGCTACACCGCTCGTGAAGTACGGCTTCATCTCGATGTTTAAGGGCGGGGTCATAATGGATGTGACGAACGAGGAGCAGGCGGGGGTGGCTGAGGACGCGGGAGCTGTGGGTGTGATGATCCTGGATAAGCTGCCTTATGACGTTAGGATGGCGGGCGGTGTCGCGAGGACTGCAGACCTCAACGTGATCCTCAGGGTGATGGAGTCCGTCACCATACCGGTCTCCGCTAAGTGCAGGATAGGGCACGCGGAGGAGGCGAAGCTCCTCGAGGAGGTGGGGGTGGACCTCATAGACGAGAGCGAGGTGCTGACCCCCGCGGACGAGAAGAACCACATAGACAAGTGGGCTTTTAAAGCGCCTTTCGTCAACGGGGCGAGGAGCCTCCCGGAGGCGCTGCGGAGGATCTACGAGGGGGCTTCGATGATAAGGACGAAGGGCGAGCCCGGGACGGGGAACGTAGCTGAGGCTGTGAGGCACATAAAGCTCGTCAACAGGGATATCGCGGCCCTCAGGGGGTACTTCCTCTCGGGGGACTACGAGGCGATCTGGTACTACTCGAAGGAGAACAAGGTTCCCTACGAGCTCGCGCTCCTGACCGCGAAGCTCGGGCGGCTCCCGGTGGTGAACTTCGCAGCGGGCGGGATAGCGACTCCCGCCGACGCTGCGCTGATGATGTGGCTCGGCTCCGACGGGGTTTTCGTGGGCTCAGGGATCTTCAAGAGCCAGGATCCCGGGAGCAGAGCGAGGGCTATCGTGCTCGCGACATCCTTCTACGATGACCCTGAGACCGTGGTCGAAGCGCAGAGGATGGTTTCGGAGAAGGGCGCTATGATGGGCATAGACCTCAGGACGCTGAAGCCTGAGCAGCTCATGCAGGTGAGGGGTGAGTAGCGTGGTGCGAGTCGGGGTGCTTTCTCTCCAGGGGGACTTCCTCGAGCACCTAGAGATCCTCAAGGAGGCTGGGGCAGAGCCCGTAAAAGTCAAGAGCGCTGCAGACCTGAGAGGGCTCGACGCGCTAGTAATACCGGGCGGCGAGTCCACAACCATAGGGAGCTTGATAAGGGCTAGGGGGCTTGAAGGCCCTATAAGGGAGCTGGCGGACAGCGGCGTGCCCATCATGGGGACTTGCGCGGGCGCCATCCTGCTCGCAAAGAAGGTGGCGGACAGGGTTGTGGGCGAGACAGGCCAGCCCACCTTGGGGCTGATGGACGTGGCAGTTATCAGGAACGCGTTCGGCAGGCAGAAGGACTCTTTCGTTACTGAGCTCGATTTCGAAGGGGTGGGCAGGGTGAGAGCTGCTTTCATAAGGGCACCAGCGATAGCAGAAGCTTGGGGCTCCGCGAGGATAGTTTCCTACGTTGAGCACCCGCAGCTGGGAAGGCTTGGAGCCGCTGCACTTCAAGGCTCGATGATAGCGCTTGCCTTCCACCCGGAGATAACCAGCGAGAAGAAGATCTACGACTTCTTCCTTTCGAAAGTGAAGAAGTAGTTTTTCTTCCCGGTTCAGTCTTAGAGGGGCTAGGCCCGCCAGCCTTTTTCCAACTGAGGAAGAGTTACAGGCCTTCCAGGAGCAGGGCTCGCTCCGGGCCCGAGTACGGTTTACCTTTCTAGGGAACAGCTGTAGGCAGAGCCCTGCGAGGCTGAGGGGTCTGCAGGGCTGGGAGCCCGGGGCGTGCCTTCGACCAGGAGGATACTGTTGTGGGAACACTTTACGGAGCGCAGGCAGGTGGTGCAGCAGATGAGCCGGCGAGGAGGTTGTTTCAAGCCGGTGCTTTCGTCTCTGCAGGTGCGCACCAGTAGTTCTTCAGGGCTTCTCTGACCGGTGGCTACTCTCCTGGTGAGCGACATCCTAGTGGCGGCGGGCTACGCTAGCCAGAGCCTTTTCACCCAGCTCACTCTATCCAGCTCTCGATCCTCTGAGACGATCCAGCTGATACCGTTCACTTTCATAACGCCCAGGTGCAGGGCGTCTGAAGGCCGGATCTCGTACACTCGAATGATCTCCTCCGCTTCCCCGTACTCCTCTGCTCCGATCTGCAGCAGCTGGGTGAAAGGTTCAACAAAGCTCTTGATGAAGTCTAGCGTCACGGAGTAAGGTACGCCGTACTTCTTCTTAGAGACGAATAGCAGCTCGTCCAAGACGAGAGCATCCGTATACAAGCGGTGCTCGGATACCAAGCGGAAGTAGAAATCCTCGTACTTAGCCCTGAGCGCCTCTTCAGCCATCGTGTTCAGGTAGATGAGGAGGTTCGCGTCGAGAAAAACCCTCACTCGAACTCCTCCTCCAGGTAGACTTCAGCGAGCTCGCCCGGCCTGGGTTCAACCCTCCCCCTCAAGCTCCGGAGCTTCTCGACATGCTCCCTGAAAGCTCTCCTAAGCTGTTCCTCGTCCACCTGCCTCCTAGCAGGCTTAATCAGCAGAATACCATCACCAACCTGAGCTAGCAGCACGTCCCCCTCCTCTACGCCGAGAGCCTCCCGCAGAGCTTTCGGTAAAATCACGTAACCCTTCCTGCCGACCCGGAGCCTCAACACCAAACCAAGCCCACCTGATGTCAAACCTGGTTTGACAGCTATAAATCTTGACGTCGAGTAGAGCGGGGAGGGGGCTTCAGCTCCGATACCGTGGCTGAACGCCGTCAGCCTGTGAGCATCGTGTCGAGAAGCAGCATGAGGTAGAAGCCGAGGAGGAAGCCTAGAGTCACCTTGAGCTCGGATGCGTCCTCCCGGTAGATTTCGGGGATTAGCTCTTTCAGTGTCACGTAGAGCATTGCACCTCCCGCAAGCCCCATTGCCAAGGGTAACAGGTGGGGAGTGTACTGCAGCAGCGCTGCGGCCAGCACAGCTGCTATCGTCTCGCTGAGCCCGCTTAAGGCTCCCACAGCGACTCCGGCAGCCTTGCCTCTGAGCTTGGAGACCGGTAAGGCTACCGCAAAGCCTTCGGGAATGTCCTGAGTCCCTATAGCCACCGCGGTGACAACGCCGAGAGGGATCGAGTAGAAAGTTGCCACTCCTACGACGAGGCCTTCCGGAATGTTGTGAATCAGGATGGCGAGCGCCAGCAGGGCTGTCTTCCGGAGCAGCTTAGCTGCTTCGGGAGGCCCCTCGTAACCCTTGAAGAGGTGCTCGTGTGGTGTGAACC
>Ga0105162_1001507_pt1 | contig 13239 bp, 11 predicted proteins | sample JNZ201metaG_FD_81532 | JGI IMG/M metagenome (GOLD analysis project Ga0105162, IMG submission 81532) | Hot spring microbial communities from Jinze hot spring, China to study Microbial Dark Matter (Phase II) - JNZ 20120812A | ecosystem: Environmental > Aquatic > Thermal springs > Hot (42-90C) >...
ACAGAACATATACAAGTCGAACATTCATTGAAATAAATTCCAACTTAAAAATTTGGAAACTAACCCTTGCACTTTCACCATCAATTATTCTAAACAAAGTAACAAAACCATATCCCCGATATTTTCTCTACGGAGAACTTTTCTTTGAAGGGAAATTGACAAGAACATTAAACTTAACGGCAGGTGTAAAAGCAAAACTTTCCGATAGATTTTACGGCTTTAAATTTATAAACCACGCTTTCATCTTCTCCGAAAATACTTCCGAACTTAAAAAGTTTGGCACAATTGATTTATTTGTAAGCGGGAAAATAAAAAATGTTGCAATCTTCTTGACACTTGCAAATGCAACAAACACAAAATATATGACATCTGCGTTTTATCCGATGCAGGATAGAAGTTTAAGATTTGGTGTTGTATGGACATTTTTTGATTAACGCCAGATGTTTCTCGTCCACTCATCCCAGAGCGGAGTTATAAGCCGATAATCGCCAAACCCAGTTTCATCCACAAAGATAAATCTTCTGTTAATTTCGTAGTAATACCATATCTCATACGGCTTGCTGTCTATGTCAAATGGATGTCTATCAACACTGCTTGGCGGTCCAAAAATTATATAAACCATTCCCATATCCGTCTTCCATCCCTCAATGTAGTGCCCAAAATGTTCATTTGCATATTTAACTCGCCCGTAGTATTCCTCCATAAGTTCATTTTTGAGAGTGTTCGGAGTCGGGTCTTTCTTACGCCAGAACTCAAGAAATCTTCGCTCTTTTTCAGCGTCATCAGAGGCTGATTTTATGTAGTTTATCTCCTCTGGCTTTGCAATATAAATGAGTTGCTCAATTGCCTTGTCAAGATCAGAAATTAACTCTGGAATTTCATGCCATCTGACCATAAAATTTTTCTGCACAACATAATAATAATCACGATTTGAAGCCATTCTCCCCTCAACTAAAATCACATAATCACCAAAACCAAGTTGAGGTTGAGAAATCTCAAGTATGACTGAATTTCTACCTGGCTTTATAAACTCCGAAACAGAGCCAGTGTAAATTTGAACTTGCTTTTTTCTCGTCAAACGATTTATTCTGTATGTGATGTTAAGCGAATCTTCAAATGTGGTGTTGTTATAAACTTCAAAAAACAGATAAAAATTTTTGTTCCCAGTTGAAGTTATCGTATTTGAAACATTTGGAGCTATCGTCTTTACGTCATCTTCAACTTTAACGTGACGAACCATCATCAAATCACTAATCGTCAATGGACTTTTTGAAAAATCCTTTACACTTACAAATCCTTCCTTTTTAAACCCACGCTTCGTGTCAAGGTCTATAACCTGAACCGAAATTTTATAATCTCCAAATGGAAGGTTCAAAAATGCTTGCGATATATCCCAAAAAGCCTTTGAAATTGTCTGCTCAAAATTTTCTGCTAAAACTTTCTGCGTCCAAGATTTTTCGGTCACATATTTACCTTTTGCCGTTGAAACATTAAGCGTTACTTCATAACTTGCAGAGTAATGATCTTCTTCCTTGACAAATTGGAGAAACTCATAGGGAACTTGGACATAGACATCAACTCTGCTTTGTTGCATGTTTTGAGCGAAATCACCAGCAAAGTTCAAAGCTGTAAAGTAAAATTGTGGCATTGAATAACTTCTCGGGACGCTTGTTTCAACCTGTGCTAAAGCTAAAACGCCACCAAATAAAAGCAACGATAAGAACAAAATTAATTTTTTCATTTTTTCTCCACCCGATTCAAAATCGGTTTTTAGTTTTGTTTCCGAAATTTTTAACAAAAGGTTTTTTCTGTTTGTTTCGTCATCGCTCTTCCAATCAAATCATACTCAAAATAATCATAAATTTCAACTTCATAAAATTCACCAGATTTCAAATCATCACCATAAACCAAAACCTCAACATCAATTTCAGGTGCGTCCCACTGCGTTCTTCCAACGAAATAATCGCTCTCTTTTCTATCAATTAAAACTTTTAATTTTCTCCCAATCAAATTCTCGTTTTTCTCAAGGATCACATCTCGCTGAATATTCATCAACAATGCCATTCTCCTTTCTTTCTCCTCTGGCGGGACTGGGTCTCCAAGCTCAAACGCAGGCGTCCCATCTTCCTGAGAATATGTAAAAACACCAAGCCGATCAAATTTGAAACTTGCGACAAAATCAACAAGCTCCTCAAACTCCCTCTCCGTCTCGCCTGGATAACCAACGATTAAACTTGTTCTAATAGCAACTTCCGGAACTTTATCTCTTATCATTTCAAGAAGTTCAATCGTCCTGCGTTTTGTTATACCTCGTCTCATTGACTTTAAAATTTTGTCCGAGATATGTTGAATTGGGATGTCAATGTATTTGCAAATTTTTGGATTTTGTGCAATTACATCAAGAACTTCAACGGGAAATTTTGCAGGATAAGCATACATAAGCCGAATCCATTCAATCCCATCAATTTCAGAAAGACGCATCAAAAGTTCAGAAAGTTTTCTCTCACCGTATAAATCAAGCCCGTAATAAGTTGTATCTTGAGCTATTACGATTAACTCCTTAACACCACGCCACGCAAGTTTTTTTGCTTCTTTGACTACATCATCAATCGGACGGCTCACATATTTACCACGAATTATCGGAATAGCACAAAACGAACAAGGGTTATCACAACCTTCGGCAATTTTTAAATAAGCAAAATGTTTTGGCGTGAGAATTTCCCTTTCACCAAGCAACTCATACTTATAATCAACCCCAAGCTCATTTAAAATTTCTCCAAACTTTTCAACACCAAAAAATTTATCAACTTCCGGGATTTCTTTTTCAAGTTCATCTTTATATCTTTGCGAGAGACACCCCATAACATAGACGCTTTCAACTTTCCCTTTTTCTTTTAATTCAATCGCTTCAAAAATTTTCTCAATTGACTCTTGCTTTGCCGACTCAATAAATCCGCAGGTATTTATCAGAACGATCTGGGCTTTTTCTGGCGTATCAACAATTTGAAATTTATTCTTAAGCCCACTCAATAAAATTTCAGAGTCAACGAGATTTTTCGGGCAACCGAGCGTGAGAATATGTATTTTCTTTTTTCCGTTTTTCACATCAAGCAAAATTTTATTTTAGAAACGCAATATAAAGATAAACAAGTGGAGCAACATAAATCAAACTATCAAATCTATCAAAAACCCCGCCATGCCCCGGGATTATACCTGATGAATCTTTAACACCGACATCTCTTTTTATCAATGATTCAACCAAATCCCCAAGTTGTCCAAAAATGCCAATGATAATGCCAATTATAAAAGCGTCAAAATTTGTTAAGTATTTAAGCAGTGTAAATTTTGCAGTAAAAGATGAAACGAAAGCAAAAATTAAACCACCAACAAAACCTTCAACCGTTTTCTTTGGGCTTACCCTCTCATAAAGTTTTCTTTTCCCTAAAGATTTTCCAACAAAATACGCAGCAGTATCACATATCCAAACACTTGCAAAGATTGCAATTATGAAAATTCCATCTTCTCGGTAATCATTCCATCTCAACTCTCTCAATGCAATTAAAGTCCCCAAAGATAATCCGATGTAAAAAATCGGGAATAAAGTCGTCGCAAAGTTTGAAATTGAAGACCAGCCCGAAAATTTTGGTTTTCTGAACAATTCAATAAGACCCGTCAATAAAACCGTAAGAACGAAAAGAGGAACAAAGTATATGTGTTTTCCTGAATAAAAAATGATGTCAATAAAAACAACCGAAATTATTCCAATAGGTAAAATCGGAGAAAAATTTTTCATCTGAACAAGCCGATAATACTCAATTGTAGCAAGTAATGAAATTAACAGAACAAAGCCGAAGAAAAATAATTTTCCGTAAAGAACAAGCAGGAGAATCAATGGAATTCCTATAACTGCAATAAGAACGCGAGTTGAAAGATTATCCAATTTCCACACCAAATTTATTATTCATAAAGATTTTCATCACGATACCGCAAATCTTCAATTATTTTCATAGCGATGTCCTTTTGCTCCTTTGGGACAAGGACTTTGACAATGCCAAATCCGACGGTCATAAAGTATGAATGATCTTTCGTTGAAAACACAACGCACGGGATACCTGCGCTTTCAATGTTTGCCTTCAACATCTCAGCTTCATATTCATATTGAGTTGTATAAACTACAACCCAGCCCTCATCATATTGCCTGTGGTTACCTTCTTTACAATAGATTTTCCCATCAACCTCAATTCCACATTCACCACAGACGGGTTTTCCACAGATAACGCAAATTCCAACAGCCAATCTGTCAAGATGTTCTTCACATTCAATTTCATCTTCAGGTCCAAAAATTCTTGAAATAAAAATTTTCCCACATTCGGGACAATAAATTAAGCCAGGTTCAATTTCAGCACCGCAATAGACACAAATTTCGGGTTTATCATCAATTAAGTTTATATTGCAATCTGGGCAAACTGTAACTCCATCCGGATATGTAAAGCCACAAAGCGGACACTTTGGCATTTTAATTTTTCAAATTTGATTTTTATTCGCATAAAGAATTTCAAAAGCATAAATTGAGCTGACAAAAACAGCGATTGAGAAAAATCCAACCATAAACATAGAACCAGCTGAACCCTGAACTATTCCTTCTCTTCCAAAGGCATAATAAAAATACGCAGCAGTGAAATTATTTACAAAATGTGCTGTCATCGCAAGGAATATACTTCCAGATTTATAAACAAGATAACCGAAATAAACACCAAGAGCGATCAAAGGGATAAAACTAAATGGATTTGCATGATACATCGCAAAAATCACACCTGTTATTATAAAGCCGAGTTTGTAATTGCTTGCCTTTGAAAGATTATACTGAACAAGCCCACGAAATAAAAGTTCCTCGCAAATCGCCGGAGTTAAAGCGACAACAATGGCAACGAAAATAAATTCAAGTGGCGATTTTGCAGAAATCAAAATTGAGTAAGTTCGTTCCATCATCTTGCGCAATGTTTCAAAAATTGGCGAAAGTTTCTGAATCGGGAACAACATATCCTGAACATAAAGATAAACTTGAGCGATGCTTTGAAGCGAAAGAGTTCCAACGATAGCAAGTAAAATTTCAAATAATCTTGGCGTTTTCAATTTAAAAATTTCACTGTAATTAACTTCTTGCCACTTCGCAAAAAATAAAGTTGGGACAAAAATAAAAAGAAATTGAGAAAGCATCGTCATAAATCTAAAACCTTGAACATTCCCTTCGCTTAATCCACCAAACAAAAGAAATGTCAAACCAGCACCAAAAAATTGGTAAAGAACGAAAACAGTCCCAAGTGCTATCAAAGTCATCGCAATCGGTGATGACTTGATTGAAGATTTAACAGCAATAGATGATTCCTCAGGATTAAATTTCTCGAACTTGTCTTTAAATTCTTCGCTCATGGTTGATTTAAATTTTACTTTTAATCATTGCAACAAGAAGAGGTATCATAATTTCGTGATGTCCAGTTATCATAAAGCCCTGCCCACCGCCTTGAGTTGGTCGCTGAACAACATTAACAGTTGGTCTATAATGGCGAATCATATCAAAATTTGCTGTCGTAAATCCGAAAGCATTAAAACCAAGATTGCGAACGACTGTTAATGCTTTGAGAAAAACCTCAGGCATAATCACAGCAGAACCAACATTGACAACGACGCTTTCATCATCAAGTTTTGTCAAAACATTGCACAAAATTTTAAAATCCCTGAAACTCATTTCACCCGTGACAGAGCCATTCATCGTCGGCTGTTGATGAACTATGTCTGTGCCAATTGCTGCGTGAACTGTAACAGGTATGTTTAAATTATAAAAATTCGCAAGGACGCTGTAATCTTTATTTGGAGCATCTACATCGTTCAATTGTTTTCCGAGAGCTTCACCATAACCGAGGTCTGAATTTTTGCAGTAATGTTCAAGCGTGAGATTTATAAAATCACCTGTTTCTTTCGCCATACCAAAACTTCCATCCATTATATTTTCAGCCACATCCTCTGATGTCTGACCAAAAAGTGCGGTTTCAACATCGTGTATTGCGGTTGCACTGTTCATTGCAAGTGCTTTAAGAACTCCCATTTTGCCAAGTTCAATTAAAAGAGGTGCAAGCCCAACTTTTATAACATGAGCCCCGATGAGAAAAACAACAAGTTTATTTTTTCTGTAAGCGTTCACAATTTTATCAACGAGGATTTTTAAATCCTTCGCAACTAAAATTTCGGGAAGAGAATCAATGAACTCAATGAAGCTTTGCGTCTTCGGGTCAAAAACTTTCGCAAATTCTGCAGTGTTAACTTTGCTTTTTCTGTTTTTAATTGAAATTGTCCTTACTTTCGTTAAATCAATCTTCTCGTATTTTGACTTCATCAATCAACCTTTGATTTTATATTTTCAATTCCTTCAAACTCTCTCAATTCCCCAACGATATTTCCAATCGGGATCTCTGCTGTCATCTTCACTGGAATTTTTTTATCGTCATTCGTGATCCAGAGCAAGAATCTACCTTTTGCTTTGAAAAGCCCACCCTCAACGATCAACGGCTCAACAACGACGCACTTAAATTTTCCAGCTTTTACTTTTACCATTTGCTCACCGAGATATTTTATCTCAAGTGGATAAGTGCGATTTTTATAAAAATTTTCAAGCCTTACTCTCTCGCCAACTTTTTTATTTGAATAATCCTGAGTTCGTGCATAATAAAAAGCGGAGAAAACATCCTGAGCATATTGTGGAATTGGAAAAACACCTTCCGATGTTTTTGCTATTAAATTAACATGATCAAACTCCGCATAAAAATCAAACTTATATCCGCCCTCTCTTATATGTTGTTCAAATCTCCACGGATAAATTCCTTCAACATCAATATAACTTTCATATCTATCCTCAACTTTATAAAAAACGGAGAAAAAAGGCAACGACCAAACGCGAAAAACCGCACGATAGCACTTCCTCCCATTGTAATCAATTATCTCAGGAATTGAAATCTCCGCCTCTCCAACTTTAACAAATTGATATTTCACATCATAAACAAGACGTTCGCCAACTTTAAAAGCATTATGCTCAATTTTTCTGCTGTTAAACTGGATTATTCTTTCGTTATCCTGTTTCAAAGCAAATGAGCTTAGAAAAAGTAAAATCAAAACCAGGTTTTTATACATTAACACCAACCTTTTCTTTTATTGCCCTTAAAACATCATCAATGTTTATCCTATCCATACAGTCAAAAAATTTGCATTTTTCTCCAACGCATTTTTTACATTCAAACGGAACATTTGGAACGAAAATTGTTTTATTTTCGGTGTAAGGTCCCCATCTTCTTGGGCTCATAACTTTTATCGGCGGATAAAAGCCAACAACAGGAGTTCCAACTGCACTTGCAATGTGAATTGGTCCAGTTGAGTTTGAAACAAAAACAGAAGCAAGTTTTATCAATGCGGAAAGTTCTTTAAGGTTCAACAAGCCAGAAAAATCATAAACATTTTTTTCATTGCCAGCAACATACCTGACAAGCTCTTTTTCAGATTCGCTTCCCGTGAGAATTACCTTAAATCCTTCTTCTGAAAGTTTCTTAACAAGCTCTTTAAACCTCTCTGGCTTTAAATCTCTCGCTGAACCTTTGCTTCCGGGATGAACGATGATATAATTTCCGGGTGTAATTTCATTTATTTCAAGAATTTGATTTATCCTCTCAAACGCGGATTGCGGAATGAATATGTCAAACTTAACTTCATTAACTTCAACCCCAATCTCTCGGATCAAGTTTAAATTATACTCAACCTCGTGCTTTTGTGCATATTTTCTGTGTTCAAAAATTTTTTTATTGAAAAGAAAAGAATAAAACCTATAACCTGTGCCAACTCTTATGGGAATGCGCGCAAGCCAAAGGGCAAGCGCTATTTTAAAAACAGGAAAAACAACAATCGCAAGATCAAAATTTTTTTCCTTTATCTTTTTAAAAAGTTCAAAAACACTTTCACTCGGATTGTAGATTAAAATTTCATCAATCGCTTTATGACCATACAAAATTTCGCTTGCATATTCACTCACAAGAAAAGTTATCCTCGCATCCGGATAAAAGTCCTTTAGAGCATTTACAACAGGTAAAGTCAAAATCACATCGCCAATTTTATCTGTTCTGCAAACGAGTATGTTTGAGAATTTTTTCATTTATATTCTTTTGTGTTTTTGCTTGATAAAATATAAATCAAGTGGCTTTAAAAAACAATCAACGCAGTTTCTTATACTGAAACCACTTTGCAGGTTGAAGATCAACACACTTGAAATTGAGCTTAAAAATTTTTATTTTTTTGCAAGAAGGTGATGTTTTAAATAAATTTCAGGGGCAATAAAATTATCGCAATACCTAAAACAAAAATCGAGATGAAAAAATGGAGGAAAAGAACCTCAACTTGCCAGAAGACATATGCAAAGAGATTGAAAACTTAATCAAGACCGCAAATTTGACTTCGGAGGAAAAGATAAAATTGTGGAACGATGTTGCAGAGTTTATATCAAAATGGATTGAGATGAACATTGAACATCACGAGGGGGGTTGAAAAAGAAGGGGCTCTTAACGAGCCCCTTTAAACTTAATCTTCAGCCCTACCTTGTAAAAATTTTTCAGCAAGTTTCACATCTTCCTCGCTCCCGATGAATAACGGTGTTCTTTGGTGTAAACTCGTCGGCTTTATGTCAAGTATGTTTTGAAATCCATTGCTTGCTCTTCCACCAGCTTTCTCAACAACATAGGCAAGCGGTGCTGCTTCGTAAATCAAACGCAACTTCCCTTCGGGATTCTTTGAATCGCCCGGATACATAAAAATTCCACCATAAAGAAGCGTCCTGTGAAAATCAGCAACCAAAGTCCCGACATATCTCAACTTGTAAGGTCTTCCCGTCGCTTTGTCCTCAGCTTTGAGATAATTGATGAACTTTTTCATATTCTCGTCCCATCTCTCGTAATAACCTTCATTCACGCTGTAAATATCCCCCTTCTTTGGGATGCGTATATTTTCGTGAGATAAAAGAAATTCGCCAATGCTCGGATCAAGTGTAAAGCCATGAACACCGTTTCCAGTTGTATAAACCAAAATTGTGCTTGAACCATAAACGACATAACCAGCTGCGACGAGATTTCTCCCGGGTTGTAAAACATCTTCCTCAGTTCCCCCGCCTGACTTTGTCACTCTTCTGAAAATTCCAAAAATAGAACCAATTGAAACATTCACATCAATGTTTGAACTTCCATCAAGCGGATCAAAAACAAGAACATATTTACCTTTGGCAAGTTCTTCCGGAATTTCAATTAAACCCTTGCTTTCCTCGCTTGCCATAACGCAAAGATGTCCTCCTTTTTGCATAACATTGATGAAAATTTCATTTGCAAACTCATCAAGTTTCTGAACGACATCTCCCGAGACATTGACTTTTCCAGTTGAGCCAATGATGTCAACAAGCCCGGCTTTTGAAACTTCACGCCAGACAATTTTCGCAGCAAGCGCAATATCAGTCAAAAGTTTTGAAAACTCCCCCGTTGCGCCGGGAATCTCATGTTCCCTTTCAATAATGAAACGCTCAATTGTCACGATCCTTTGCATTTTTAACCCCTCCTTTGATTTTTAAATTTTGTTAACTTCTTCAAAGAACTTCATTCCTTTTGAGAATGACTTTAACCTTTGCTCCCCGATAAAGCCATCATCTTTTTAACCTTTTCCTTATACTGCAATTGATAAAGTCGGTAATAAATTCCTCTCTTTTCAAGCAATTCCTCGTGTGTTCCAATTTCACGAACCTCTCCTTTGTGTAAAACAATTATCTTGTCAGAGTTTTGAATCGTTGATAATCTATGTGCGATGATTATAGCAGTTCTATTTTCAAGAAGTTTTTCAATCGCATTTTGAATTATTCTCTCCGTCTCAACATCAACGCTTGAAGTTGCCTCATCAAGGACAAGAATTTTCGGCTCATAAACCAAAGCCCTTACAAAAGATATAAGTTGCTTTTGTCCAACCGAAAAATTAGCACCTCTTTCGTGAACATTTTCAAAATATCCATTTGGAAGTTTTTCAATGAACTTATCCGCACCGATTAAGCGAGACGCTTCAACAACTTTCTCAAATGGTATATTTTCATTCCCAAGCGTGATGTTTGTCAGAATATCGCCTGAAAACAGCATAACATCTTGCAACACCACCGCTATGTGCTTTCTCAAATCTCTTTCATCAATGTTTTTTATATCTATCCCATCAATCAAAATTTGTCCCTTTTGAACCTCATAAAACTTGCTTATCAAGTTTATAATCGTGCTTTTTCCCGAGCCAGTTGCTCCAACAATTGCTACTTTTTCACCTGCATTAATTTTAAAAGAAACATTTTTCAAAATCCAGTCCTCATTATTAATAATTTCGCCATCGTCTCGGTATGCGAACCACACATTTCTAAACTCAATTTCACCACGTATATTTTCAAGTTTAACTGGGTTTTGTGGCTTGCTTATGAAAACTTTTGTGTCAAGAAGTTTAAAAATTCTTTCTGCTGAAGCCATCGCTGTTTGAAAAATGTTATACTTTTCCGATAAATCTCTCACTGGTCTGAAAAACATTTCGGTATATTGAATGAACGAGATTAAAACGCCAATTGTCACAGTTCCTCTTATAACTTCGCCACCACCATACCAAATTATCAATGCAACGCCAATTGCACTTATAAGTTCAACCGCAGGAAAGAAAACCGCATAGTAAAAGATTGATTTTATGTTGGCATCTCTATACTTTGCATTTATCTGATCAAATTTTTTAAACTCTTCTTCTTCCCTGTTGAAAATTTGAACCACGCTCACACCCGAGAAATGTTCTTGAAGGAAAGCGTTAATCCTTGCTATTAAAGTTCTAACTTCCCTATATGCTTCTCTTGCCTTTTTTCTGAATAGAAATGTTGCATAAAAAAGCAAAGGTAAAACGCTCAAAGTGACAAGCGAAAGTTCAAAACTTAACTTAAACATAAAATAAAGTATCCCGATAATCGTAAATATATCGCCAAAGACAAGCACAATTCCAGACGAATACATTTCGTTTAATGATTCAACATCATTTGTCACACGTGTTACAAGTCGCCCTGTTGGATTTCGGTCAAAAAATCTCAAAGCAAGCCGTTGCAAATGCTGAAAAATTTCCATCCTTAGGTCAAAAATTGTCTTCTGTCCTATCCATTCTGTCGTATAACTCAAAAGATATTGCAAAACGCCTTGAAGAAATAAAATTCCAAAAAGCAAAAATGCTAATTTCGTAAGCCCGTTGAAATTTGACTTCAAAATATAATCATCTATTGCAAATTTCGTTATGTAAGGTCGCAACGGATTTAAAACCGCAAGTATCAAAACAAGGACAACTGAAATCACAACTTGTTTCCAGTATGGCTTAACATATTTCAAAAGCCGTTTCATCAATCTTGAATCATACGCCTTGCCAAGTATTTCATCCTCTCTGAAATCGTGCATAAATAAAGTTGCTAATTTGTTTTACATTCTTTCAAGTTCCTCTTCAAGTATTTGCTTCTGATAAAGATCAGCATAAATTCCACCAAGTTCAAGCAATTCATCGTGTTTCCCAACCTCAACAATTTCACCATCGTCAATTACAACTATAAAATCAGCATCTTTAACAGCGGTTATGCGATGCGATATTATTATCGTCGTCCTTCCTTTTCTGAACTCTCTCAAATTTTTTAAAATCACTTCTTCAGTATATGCATCAATTGATGAAAATGAATCATCAAGAATTAAAATTTTCGGCTCTTTTATCAATGCTCTTGCAATTCCAACTCTTTGCTTTTGTCCCCCAGACAAGGTTATGCCTCTTTCACCAACGATTGTATCAAATTTATTCGGAAAATCCATTACTTCGTCATAAATATGAGCAAGTTTCGCAACTTCAATAATTTTTTCATCGCTTACACCATCAACGCCAAATTTTATATTATTCTTCACTGTGTCGGAAAAAAGAAAAACCTCCTGCTGAACATAGCCTATACTTTCTCTCAAAACTTTAAGTGGAATTTTCTTAACATTTACTCCATCAATCAAAACTTCACCTCTATCGGGATCAAACAATCTTGGGATTAAATTCACAAGCGTCGTTTTACCGCTACCCGTATAGCCAACTATTCCAACCGTTTGTCCCTGCTTTATTTCAAGATTTATCCCTTTCAAAACATAATTTTCGGAGTCGGGATATTTAAACCAAACATCTTTGAAAACAATCTCACCTTTGATTTCTTTAATTGAATAGTCCGTTTCATCCGTATCTTTAATTTGCGGTTCAACTCTCATAACTTCAAGCAATCTATCCATTGATGCAGAAGCTCTTTGAGTTAAATTAACAATCCATCCGAAAGCGATCATTGGCCAGATTAAATAGCCAAGATAAATCAAAAAAGATGTTATCTGCCCAAGCGTCATCATTCCCTTTATAACTTGATAACCACCATACCAGACGACAAGTATGATTGAAATCCCAGTTATCAAAATCATCAACGGATATGTTAATGCTTGAACTTTTATAAGTTTTATGTTTTTAAAAAGATACTCAAGATTTAACTTTCTGAACTTTTCAATCTCATAATTTTCTCTCACATATGCCTTTATAACTCTTATGCCCGAGATGTTCTCCTGCGCTGCTGTTGTAATAACTCCGAAATGTTCCTGTATATCTTCATATCTTTCGTGGACAATCTTACCAACTTTATAGACAAGGAAAGAAATTAAAGGGAGAGGAATTAGCGTTATCAGAGTGAGTTTTAAATTCATTGAAAACATAATCGCAAGGATAACGACAAATTCAATTGCTGTTTCAACCGAATACATAATCCCAGGTCCAAGGAAATTTCTAACAGCTGGAATATCGTTTGTTGCATAAGCCATTATATCGCCGATCTTTTTATCTCTGAAATAAAGATAGTGCAACCCCTGAACATGACGATAAAAATCATTTCTCATATCATATTCAATCTTACGAGAGGCAACAATTATCGTTTGCCTTGTGAAAAATGAAGCGATACCGCTTAACAGAGTTGACCCAAGAACAAGCGACGCAAAAAATAGAAGTTTTTCCCCTGTAACTCCACTTTTCAAGCTATCAACTGCACGACCGATTAAAATTGGAATGAAAACATAAAAAACCTCGCTTATCAAAATTGCCAAAATTCCAAGCGAGATTAAT
>Ga0105162_1001511_pt1 | contig 13205 bp, 15 predicted proteins | sample JNZ201metaG_FD_81532 | JGI IMG/M metagenome (GOLD analysis project Ga0105162, IMG submission 81532) | Hot spring microbial communities from Jinze hot spring, China to study Microbial Dark Matter (Phase II) - JNZ 20120812A | ecosystem: Environmental > Aquatic > Thermal springs > Hot (42-90C) >...
GTTATACCCGCAAGAGGTACCGCGGAAACATATATGCGGCTAATTTTTCCAATATAATTTAGCGGTATAGCATCACTAATTATAGACCAGAACGATGGTGTCGAAATTCTCCACATAAGTATTGATAGCGATGCTAATGACATAATTATAAGAGAAGATGATGTAGTAAGTACTGTAGATAGGAGTAGTATGGATGAAGATACAAGCCCTACATACAGGATCATCAATCTTCCCCGTAAACCTCCTATTCTATCTGAATATGTCCCTGCTGAAACCTCTAAGATGCCTGAAATGGTAGCTATAAGAAACATGTAGATTGCTATATAGTTGTAACTAAACTTTAGTTCATTAATTAAGAATGTTGAGAGCCAATTAATTAAAAGACTCCACGTATATACCGCACAGAAGTGTGCTAGAAAAAGCTGTATTGCAATCTTAACGATATCTTTTTGTATTATATTTGGGTAACGAACATCAACTTGCTGATCCTGGCGAAATATACTACCTTTAATTTCTATACCACCTCTGATAACGGCGTTCCATATGGCGGTTACGATAGGTATATAGATAAGTACTGGAAGACCAGCTACAATTACAGCAACCCTCCAGCTACTTCCTCCCACTAGTGCCATAACTATGTAAGATAATGCCATTCCAGCCATAGAACCGAAATTGAATACTGCTGTTGAATAACCGTAACTCCTACTACTCGTATATACCGTTACAATCTTTGTACATGTAGGCCAGACAAATGGTAGTGAAAGACTTAGTAGTAATCTAGCCGTATTTAATTCAATTAAGTTTCTAGAGAATGCGGTCAATAACGATGAAAATAGTGAAACCAGCATAACAATAACTATAACCATTAAGGGATTTAGTTTATCCACATACCTCCCAATGGTAAGTGGAGCAATAAACGTTGCAAAAGTCCATAAAGCCATCAGAATCCCAATTAAGCTATAGTCTATATTAAGCTCTGCCACTATAAGGGGTAGAGCTGTACCGAACATGCTAATCTGTAGGGACGATATCGTTGTAAACCCTAGACAAGTCAGTGGTATTATGTGTTCTATCTTCATGGCTAAATACCATGGGCTGTACTGGTTAACTGCTAGTTAAAATATTTTCAGTAAGAAGCCTGTCAATTAATAACTATCATCTTACATCTGACTGAATTCAGCATGTATCTTTTATCATTAGGTAGGCGTCTTCACCATTACTGTAGTATCTCGGTATTCTAGCTTGAATTCTATATCCAATTGATTCGTAAAGTAGTATAGCTATGGAGTTCGATACTCTGACCTCCAGCCTATATAGACACACATTGAATAGTTTTTTCATTAGCTCTTCAATTCTATTCATTAGCTGTTTTCCGATACCTCTCCTGCGATATTCAGGATCTACACAGAGTGATACTATATGGCCAAATCCATCTCTTCTTACGAGCCCCGAAACGTAGCCTACTATTCTGCTATCGTATTCAGCAACTAAGAAGAGTTCTGGATATAGCGATTGTAACATTACTAGCAATTCCATTGGATAGGGATCGTTAAAACATTTTTTCTCAAGTTCAAATACTGTTGTCAGATCGCTTTGAAGGGCTCTTCTTATATTCATTGGGTAAACCTCAGGAATATGTACGAAGATATAACTATGGCTACTACAAGTATAGCTATATTGATCAGGTCAAGGAGCTTCCTTGATGATAGTGTCTTTAAGGGTTGGAAAATTGATGAGAGAGCTCCTACGAATATGCTACCATCCGATATTATGAAGGGTATGGCGTTGAGCACATACAAACTGAAATTAACTATAAAGATAGAATTCAGGTATGTAAATAGGTTCTCTATAGTTGGATAGCGGAGAAATAGACCATTCTTTTCGAATACCAACGTCTGAGCCATAGATATACCTAGGCAGGGTACCTCCATACCCTTTTCAGCGTACACCCTCAGGTTTCTGGCACTTAGTATCGCTGTTTTATTTGCACAACCACCGCTACTACATATTGTAATTGATAGTGGACTGCCAATACTCTTACCTCTGAGAATCTTCTCAACATCATTCGTTGAATATACTCTACTACCATCTATAGCGACGATAATATCACCAACACTAACATCTATTAACTGAGCTGGACATAGTGAAACATTACAGATACTACAATCTATCCTAGTGACAGTTACTGCCGTAGATACATTCCCCAGAAATGGTAACATGCTTGACAGTATAAATAGTGCAATAAAGGAGATTAGTGATACAATAGCATTTGAGAATATACCCGCGGTTGCAATATTAATCCTGGCTCTTGGTGGAGCCTTCGTAAATTGTTCCTCATCCAGTTCAACAAAGGCTATTGGAAATAGAAATAGCATACCTATACCCCAGCTACGTATCTTTATACCCTCCCTAAGAGCTACCAGGGCGTGAGAAATTTCATGGACTACTACACCAACTACTATTGCAACAATTAGATATGCTATTAATTCTCTATACTGGAATAATAAAGGTAGCGGAACTAATGTTGGCTGAGGGGGTGAAGCCGAATAACCGGAGACAAATTCTATAAAGGATTTGATCATGTTAATAATTATTGGGAGGAAGAACAGATAGAAAAGAGCAATACCAAGGAGAGCTACAGCAATAAATGCTATGTGCAATTCCCTTCTAAGAGGTTTTACTCGTTTGGGTACACGCTCTCCTCCTATAAAGAGGAGAACTCCGCCTAATGTAAATTTAATTTTAAACTTAGAAATTCTATACTCTCTATTCATGGAGAGAAGATAGCCTATAGTAGTAACTACTATAAATATTAGCACAATATAAAGCAGATCTAGCACCTATACCACCGTAATTAATATTGCAGCCTAGGTATAATAAAGATAGACATAGAATTTTTAAGCTGATAGCGTATGAATACTGCGGCAAGACAGAGTCTAGTACCTTTTCCTATCTTACTATACCAGATGATGACTACTATAATAAAGCATAGCTTAGAACAAAGCCTCGGATATAGCATCCCATCCTGCATCTATCTTTCAAAGTACTTTTCAGCAAACCATAGGTAGTAAATAATCACTAATTTATGGATAGCTGTAGAATTCAAAGCTGCAGTATTAATTCTGCAGATGTAATGGTATGCAAGCTGTAGAAAATATATCGGATTAGCTTGTGGATAAGATTTAATAATGCTGTTAGGAGACACGTCTATAGGCTGAATATGATCAGACTGTAGAGTTTATTGAACTACTATAGAAAATGAGGATGCTGTATAATGGATGCGCAGATGCCTGCCGGGTTTGTAAGGGAGGTACACTATGATAGAAGGAGATGGAACGTATTTATGGAGAAGAGAAGAAAGGCGTTGAAAATACTTTTAGATCTAAAGAGCTGTGGTATACTAGAAGCATTTGCCCATGGAAGTATCGCCAGAGGAGATGTTGATGAAGATAGCGATGTGGACATATCACTACTCAATTCCTATCCGAGTAGTATTCTCAGATACTGTTTAGAGAGGAATGGATATAACGTATATAGCTTATCTATTCTACAGGCAACACCAAAGCATACTCCAAAGATATACATATATCTCAATGCTTTAGAAGAACTGTGCATATCAAATCCGCTAGCAAGGTTAGACCCTATAGAGATGGAGTACTATAGATTCAGTGGAATGGTAGATCTTAACGATATAATGGCTAATATAAGAGTGGTTGGCGTAAATAAGAGACTTATGTTTATAGAGCCTACAGAGTTTGGACATAGGGAATTCCCAGTTATTGGAAATGAAGGCTATGTTGCTAAAAGACTCGGTATCTCTTTAGGTACTGTAATAGATAGAGTTGAAGCATTGAGTAAAAGGATTGAAGACGGTCATACAGGTCTCTTTATAAAAATTGAACTACCTGATTTTGAGCACCTAGAGCCTACTATAGAGAAATTATGTATAGAGAATTCATTGTTTAGGAGAAGGGTTATAAAACATGGACTGTGCATCTAGGTTATGTGGTAGCGACATAGTTGGATGGTGGTATGGTTATCTGCCAAGGGGCTGCGAACTGTGTATGAGGGGTTCTAAGGTAGTTGTATTCATAACTGGAATGTGCGGTTTAGATTGCTTTTACTGCCCTATAAGTATGGAGAGAAGGAAGATGGGAACACTCTATGCCGATGAAGAGAGAATTCAAAGAATTGAGTATATTTTAGATGAGATTTTTCTCGTACGGGCAGAGGGAATTTCGATAACAGGTGGCGAACCCTTTCAAAGATATGATCTTGCTACAGAGGTTATCGAATTAGTTAAAAGTATTATGGGAAGTAAATTCCATGTACATCTATATACTGCAGGTTTGGGTGCTACAAGGAGTGCTATAAAGTATATGGATAGAATTAATCTTGATGAAATAAGGTTCCACATCGTTAATGATAGCATATGGAAATTGGTTGAGTATACAGTAAAGAATACATCTATGGATGTAGGTATAGAGGTGCCAGCTCTACCAGGGGAGAAAGAAGCACTTTGGAAAATTATCACTACAGCAAATTCTATGGGAGTAAAGTTTGTCAATATTAATGAACTTGAGGTGAGCGAAACCAATGTTAGCAACATACTTCTTAGAGGATTTAGACCCTCCCAAGATGGTAGAGCAGTCCACGGTAGTAGTGAAACCGCTATAGATGTATTGAAGAGAGCTCTTAAAGAGAATCTGGCCGTAGCAGTTCATTTTTGTCCAGCTATATACAAGGATGCGGTTCAGCATCGAGAAAGACTGAGGAGAAAATCCATTACATGTAAAGGATACTACGATAACATTTCCGAAGATGGGTTATTAATTAGGGGTGGTGAAGAGTTTATTCCCACGATAGATCTGTGCTCCAAGATATACTATCCTAGGAGTTGGTATTACAGCAGTTCATAATTAGATTCAACGAAATGTATTTATAGTTATGTGTTTGATCGCGTCGTTCAGCTCCATATACTTTCTAGGTAGATTTTCTAACTTCCCCTGAAGAGGCGAGGTTTCAGCTGTAAAAGTTTATATGCTTACTATCGGTACTGTCTTTTACTGGAAATGCTGTATAGTCGGTTTAGCAGTTAATAAGAAGTAGAGTGTATCTAATGGATGGAAGGATATGCATAGGTGAGTGCTTTGCCTAAAGAGGCATTGCTCTATAGAACTATAGATAGTATGAGAAAAATGGTGGAATGCACGGCATGTCCGAGAAGATGTAAACTTCTAGAAGACCAGTATGGTTTTTGTGGCATTAGGTGGAATTTTGAAGGGAGACTGTATCTGGTTTCGCACGGACTTGCTATAGCCGTTGCGATCGACCCTATAGAGAAAAAGCCGCTATATCATTTTAACCCAGGTTCGCTAGTCTTCTCAATGTCTACAACGGGGTGTAGCTGGGCTTGCCAGTTCTGCCAGAATTGGGATATTAGTCAAAGAAAGGTTATAGCTGGGTGGAAACTACCACCGGAGCTAGCGGTAAAACTTGCTACCGCATATGGAGCACAGGGTATGACATACACCTATAATGAGCCTATAATATTTATAGAGTACGCATATGATGTAGGTCTGCTGGCTAAAAAATATGGACTGTTTAACACCATGGTTACGAATGGCTATATGACTGAAGAAGCCATAGATATTGTTGGGAAATTCATAGATGCGGCAACAGTTGATCTAAAGGGTCACGGCGATAGGGAGTTTGCAAGGAAATTTTCAATGGTATACGACACCGAGCCTATATTCAATGCTTTAATCGAGTTAAAGAAGAAGGGGATATTTGTTGAAATTACCGATCTTGTTGTACCTAAGTACGGTGATGATTTAGAAAAGGCTAGGAAGTTAGCTAGATGGATTGTTGAAAATCTCGGACCGGAAACGCCAGTACATTTTCTAAGATTTCACCCAGACTACCAGGTAACGTATCTCCCCTCAACACCTGTAAATACTCTTGAAAAACACATAGAGGTAGCAAAGAGCGAAGGTCTAAAGCATGTCTATATAGGTAACGTTCCAGGACACCATTTTGAGAATACATACTGTGCTAACTGTGGTAGTACCCTTATTAGGAGAATGGGATTCGATATTCTAGAGGTTAACCTAAGAGATGACTTGAGATGCCCCTACTGTGGATATAGAGCTAATATAGCTGGAAAAATACATCCTATGTATAAGCTAGAAAGATTTGTCTATGTACCTCTCGAAGCTTTCACAGAGTTTGTACATATAAAATCGAATTCCATAAGAGAGTTCGTATTACATGGGAAATGAAATTGAATGGTATATTGATGGATGCCCACTGTCATCTCCACGAGTATGGGGAAAATGAAATCGGATTAATTATGGATTTAAATATTTACATCGTTGCCGTAAGTGATGACTATAGATCATCCATTAGAACAATTGAAATTTCAAAGATGCATAGCTTAGTGGTGCCAGCTGTAGGACTACATCCTTGGAATGTTGGCCCTGATTATGAGGATGAAATGAGAAACATAGAGAAGCTATTGCTAGAGAATAGACTAATCAAAGTTCTAGGTGAGGTAGGTCTAGATAGAAAGTTTAAGCCATACACATTACAATATCAAGATGTGGTATTCAGGAGATTTGCTGAAATAGCGAGGGAGAAAAATTTTGCATTAAATATACATGCTGCAGATGCGTGGAGAGATGTGCTGGATATTCTATATAGAAATGATGTACCTCTAGCTATACTACACTGGTATACAGGACCGCAGGAATTGGTTAGAGAGATTGCAGATAGAGGCTACTATATTACGGTAAATCCTGCTCTCTCTATACAGCAGAGGCACAGAGATATTGTAAAGATAGCACCGCTGGATATTATTCTTATTGAGAGCGATGCTCCATACAGATACAGAGGCCTGACATTCCATCCTAGAGAGATCTTCAACGTTCTCAAATATATTGCAGAGTTAAAGGGTTTAGATCTCGATGAGGTTAAGAAGGATATTAAGAAGAATAGCTATAAATTTCTACAAGCATTAAAAATATTATAATAGCATAAAGTAAATATTACCTGGGGTAACTAATGATTCAAAACTATATAGCTAGACTCAAAACACTTTCAATACCGAAGGAGTATCCTGAGATAGATCTAATCAGAATGATTAACTACAGAGCCTTTGAAAACTGCGTTAATAATGAAATGAGGTGCACTATAATGTCTCTTATGGCAAGAGGTATGGTAATGGCTTCCGATATAGCTAATGCCTTAGGAATTTCACGAACTGCAATATATAGACATCTCCACTCCCTGCGAAGAAATGGACTAGCACTATACAGAGATGGTAAGTTCTATGTATCAGCTAGGCTATTTCTAGTATACGATACCATCCTTAGCGATGATGGAAGCATTAGATTAACCATACATCCAAATAAGGGTGGTTTTGTTGATGAAAGCCTAGGGTTTGTTTTTGTCAAAGGAGAACTATGCAGATGCGATGTATGTATAGTAAAAGAAGAATGTTTATCAGCTGTAAAGGGTCTGGCAAAACGGCTGGATGTAAAAATAAGATCAGAAAAGCCGTTAGAAGCATTCAAAGAAATCGTGATTGAGATTGTAAAGAGAGACGTTGTGCATATAGTTAAAGATGGATACCTCATTGTTAAAACCCCAGAGGAAATCGAAGAACAGGCTACAACAACCGAATAATAATGTAGCTACACCTATATTGCAGATGGGTAGATAAGATGAAGAAACTCATATTCAAATTCGACTATGCTGGTAAAATACTTACAGGTGAAAAGAAATCAACTATAAGACTTTCAACCGATTTAAAAGAAGGAGATACAGTTGAAGTATTTGCAGGATGTATTAGAGTTGGTAGAGCTATTATAAAGAAGGTATATAGAAAAAGACTAGAAGATTTAAATGAAGAGGAAATAAAAATGGATGGCTTTAAAACAAAAGAGGATTTGTACAAAGCCCTTACAAAAATCTATGGAAGCAAAAAAATAAATTCAAACCCCTACATCTATATAATAGAATTTCAACTTCAGTAGCAAACAGCAATAAAATTATTAAGCCAACTCAAAATACTGAAAACTGGAATTAGAAAACTGTGCGGGGGTGCCCGAGCTAGGTCAAAGGGGTCGGGCTTAGGCCCCGATGGCATAGGCCTGCGTGGGTTCAAATCCCACCCCCCGCACTATCTTTCCGGCTCTTCATAGATCTAGATAGAGTTCATAACTATTTCTACAACTCTGTAGAATTACTTTGTCTTCTTTTGGTCTAAGATTATACCATTTCCTATTTAGATAATAATTGTTCATCTTTATACCTATGTTTCCATAATTCAATACTATGTCAATACTTTGACGAACTGTGCAATTCTTTGCTGGTAGAAACTTCTCGGCGTCTGAGGAGCGTTTTTCATTTACAGAAAAAGAAGAAGTAGAGGTTGTTAAAAGGTATGTAGCAGAGGATTATGCGACCGTTTTGGCTATAAGGTTTATGCTTGGAACGTAATTTTGGAACTATATTGCAAGCCTCATGTAATTGACCTTGAATGGTGCCCACGGCATACGCGTAAGGGTGGCCTAGGAGCTACAGTAAACCCGTGGTGGAGAGTGTAACCTTTTAACGAGACCTACAATGACTTAGGACGGAAGTGGTTTGTAGTGTAACCGTTGTATACTAAGAAGCTGGTTACCTAGATGTTGGTTACCTCATATCCAAGACTGTTTAAAATGTTTATTAGATTTTCTTTGGAAATAGATTTATCAAATACTATAACAACATATTTTTCACTATCTTTCTTAACGAGTTTTATTCTATCGATCAGTACGTTGCCTTTTATTAGATCACCTACATCTTTTCTGGGGGTTAAGTACTCCTTGAATTTTCTATGCATAATATTATAGAAGATGTCGAAGTGCTGAATCATTCTGATAGCATCGTTAACATCATCTCCACCCTTATTCAATGCCTTCCTCAAAGCAGTAAGTATATCTACTGCATGTTCCGCCCTTACTTCTACTGCAACATATTGACCAACTACTGTTCCAATAGATACTTTCACCATACAGTCTATCCCCTTAAATATATGTGCTAGTCAGCTGTGTACCATAGATTAGTATCCTAACCTTGTTAATAAATATGTTATGATGCTTCTAATTTAAATTTCTGTTAAAGTAATCTATATCTTATTGGGAATTTTAATATGAGTGTAAAATTGGTCTATCCAGTTGGTGTTGTATTCAAAAAGACTACAATCGCTTTGAAAGGTATTGTAGATCAAATACCGTTAGTGATATCCCCGGATAGATTCTCTATTGAGGCTCTAAGTCCAGATAAAGTATCTATGATAGTATTTGAATTGCCTGCCTCTTCCTTTGAAGAGTTCAATGTTGGTAAAGAGGTTAGGATTATAGCTGATAGAGACGAATTTGTTAAAGCTTTTAGGAGAGCTACAAAAAGAGATAAAGTGGAGATTTCATATACGGAAGGAATGAGAGAACTTAATATCAAGATCTTCAACATCAGATCAAATATCGAAAGAGAGTATCTAATACCACTTTCAGAAATAGAGTTTGAAAGTATAGGCTCTATAGATATTGAGCTTGAAGTCTCTGCCGGCCTTCCATCATCAGAATTGATTAACATCCTAAAGGATTCGTCACTAGTCGGAGACGAGATTGCGCTAATGTATTCATCAGAAAGCAACTCTATAAAGGCTGTAGCCACTAGTGAGCTAGCCACATATGAAACAACATTAAAGCAATTCCAGCCACTTACATATCTCGAAGCAAACATTGGAAATGCTATAGCGAGATACAGTGTTGATCATCTCAAGGCTTTATTAAAGATCTTGGACCTTGCTGATGAATGCAGCATTGCCTTCGGTCCTGAAAAACCTCTTAGAATAAGCTTAGATGTTGCTGGAGGAGGTAAAGTAACGGTATGGGTAGCACCGAGGGGATAAGTTTATCAGATGGTGTAGGTTAGATGTTTAGCGAGGTTGTAAAGGTTGATAGCAAAGGTCGGATAACAATACCTGCTACTCTAAGGCTTTTACTAAATATTAGCGATGGTGAGAAGCTTATCCTGGTTTTTGATGAGGATAACAATAAGATTGAACTACATCTATCTAAGCCAAATAGAACGCTATTCTGCAGTGGTGTAATAAGTAGAGATACATTGTTGAGGCTTCTTAAGGAATACAATATAGATAATATTTCATGTAGATGTAAAGATAATCACTGCGATTTTTACCATTGTAAGATTTTTGTAGAACTTAGCAAAGATAAAGACGAATTTATGAAGAATTCCCCAAATATTAGATGTATAGAATAGATGGTATTTAAGGAGACGTTGCACCACTACTATGAATTTTATGATTTAAATTTTTAGACATTTTAAGATAGTGTATAGAGATGGTGGAGAATCAATGAGTGTAAAATTTGTTTTTGCAGATGCTAGGATATGGAGATATGTATTGAGGAGTATCGCTGATTATATAGAGACCGTTGGCATTACACTCCACCCAAGCGATGGTGTAAGGATTAAAGCGATGGATCCCACCCATGTAATGCTTATCGACTTCCACGTTCCTATTTCAGCATTCGAAGAGTACTCTGTTGAAAAAGAGACTACACTATTAATTAACCTTGAAAATACCTCGAAAATCTTACGAAGAGCATCAAAGTCAGATAAACTTCTGATTTCAAGTGATGGATCGAAATTAACGCTAGGCTTTATATCTAAGGGTGGAACGTTAAGATCTTTTACACTACCACTCATCTCTGGTAGCTATGAAGAGGTACCGGAGCTCTCTTTAGAGTTTCAAATACAGGCAAAAATTCTCGGTGCAACACTATCATCAGCACTATCAGTACTTGAAGATGTAGGAGAGGTTTTGAAGTTTAAAGTTAGTAGAGAGGGCATTTCACTTATAGCTACGTCAGATCTAGGTGAAGTTGAATTTGCATTTAGCATAGTAACGGGTACTCTAATAGATTATCAGGTTTCTGAGAACTTTAGCGAATTCACAAATATGTATTCTATGAACTATATATCGCTACTTACAACGTTGACTAAACTATCTGAGATTGCCACAATAAAGTTAGGTCAAGATATGCCGTGCGAAATAGAGTTAGAGATGATTGCTGGAGCGCGGCTAAAACTCTATGTAGCTCCTAGGGTTGAATAATAGATGAATAAGCTCGACCCTCTACATAATTGGCTTAGAATATACGAAGAAATTTTTAGAAAATATTACAGTAGAGCAAATTTAATTCTTCCTAACGATTTCTACATTCGTGAAGTTGCTTTACAACCACTATATAGTGAAACCTATATTAGACATCTATCATTTTCTACTATTTCTGAACTTCGTAAAACAGTTACTGAAAAAGTTCCCCGCCACCTATATTACTCATCAGCAAAGTATCGAGAACCCGCTAATATATCCATGGATGAAAAACAGTGGATGGGAAGCGACCTCATATTTGATATAGATGCTAACGATATTCAGGATTGCAAACTGGAAAACGGTGTAATAGAATTTAGATTCTGTAGGACTTGCGGCTATATCACATACGATAGTGTTAAGCTCTGCCCAAACTGTAATTCTGAACTTCTAAGGTTTGAGCATGTAAATAGCAGCTGTATATACAAGGCCTTGCTCTACTTAGGTAAATTAATTGATGTAATTGAAAATGATTTTGGTTTTAACATGCTGAAAGCTTCATTCTCTGGTAATAGAGGATTCCATCTGATAGTGGAGTTGAATCCGCCGTTCGATAGAATGGATCCCGAAATTAGACGTGAAATCGTCTCATACATTAGATTGGATGAATCCATAGCTACATATATTAAGAGATATCTATTAGGATCGGATAAGAAAAAAGCTATCCCATTACCTCCGAAGGTTAGTGAAGGAGGTATCAGGCGTCGTATAGCAAAGGAACTTCTCAGCATGTCCATAGATGAATTGGCCAGACGGTATATAATGGGTCAGTTAGGTAGGCTCGATTTTTCGGATGCTCTAAGAATACATAAGATATTTGAAAGCTGTATAGATAGCGCAGTGAAAAAAGCGTCTATACCTATAGATCCAAAGGTTACTATAGATGTTACACATCTAGTAAGAGTACCAAATAGTATAAATGGAAAAACAGGATGGATAGCCTATAGTATTAAAAAACTTGATATCAGCGAGTTTTCTATGGATCCTTCACAACTCTCGCCAGAGAATAATACAAGGTTCAAGGTTCGCATCAACATTGGCTTACCTAAACTAGAAATTGCCGATGGTAGCTTCTCCTTTACTCGTGGAGAGGAGGTTGTACTAGATTATGCCTATGCATCCTACCTCGTATTTAAGGGCGTAGCTACACTTATTGATACTAAGAGCTGATGATTTATGTCGGTTGGCGTTCTAGAGGATGTCGCAAAGATGCTAAATTCTCTATTGCTTGACGATAAGGTGTCTACTGCCCTTATTACAAAGGTTCTTAATGAGATAAATAAACTAAATGTTTCAACAAACTATTGGTGCAACCTGTCATCAGAGCCTTACACCCAGGACGTCTGCGATAAATTCAAGGTACTCATGCATAAGCTCGTCGAATCATCTGTAAAAAATGTTGTAGTAAGAATGATGAATAATGAGGTATCGCTTGAACAGGATACCATAGGAAACATTCTCACAATATTCGCTAAAATTTCTGAAATGCTCAAACACGCTATTTTAGGATCTGTTATAGTGTACAATGGTAGGATTTTATGTAGAGTGAAAAAAGCATTTCACGTCCAGCATAGTATTGCCCTCCCAGGGTATACAATATTGATTCCAATCGAATATGCTGTAGTGCTAGCTTCCCTAGGTTACATTGATCTAATCGACACTTATTAGCCAGACAATATCGGTGGAACCACTAACCGGAATAAGACCTACCCCTCGAGGCGGGCTCTGTGGTGCCCGTCGATGTAGCTCCCGATGACCCTGCGACAAGTGAGCAGGAGCTGAGGGAAAAGCCCGTGTCAATAATACCCATGATATTTAAAAATACCTAAACAAACCCAAATAAACAACACGGGTAACCACTATTGAAACACAGGAGAGTATACGCTTATAAAACTCTACAGCATTCTAATTACTAATTACTTAGAAGGGTAGATGCCTTTGAAAATACCAAGGAGCATTGTAACATACTGCCCAAGATGTA
>Ga0105162_1001513_pt1 | contig 13204 bp, 10 predicted proteins | sample JNZ201metaG_FD_81532 | JGI IMG/M metagenome (GOLD analysis project Ga0105162, IMG submission 81532) | Hot spring microbial communities from Jinze hot spring, China to study Microbial Dark Matter (Phase II) - JNZ 20120812A | ecosystem: Environmental > Aquatic > Thermal springs > Hot (42-90C) >...
CGGTGATAGGGAGGGTCTGGAGACGGATACCATAGTGAAGCTGACTGGGTCGACTTTCAAAGTTAGGCTCTCGGAAGATGTTCTCGGCAGGATTTTCAACGGTCGCTTCGAGCCGCTGGACGGCTTACCTCCCATTGCGACTGGAGAGCTCCGAGATATCACGGGAGCGCCTATAAACCCGGTAGCTAGGGAGTATCCTCACGACTTCATACAGACAGGAGTCTCGGTAATTGACGGGCTATTCAGCCTTGTGAGAGGTCAGAAGCTCCCGATATTTAGTGTCTCGGGCCTCCCTCACAACCTACTGGCTGCTCAGATCGCACGCCAAGCAACTGTCCGCGGCGAGGGTGAGCAGTTCGCTGTAGTGTTCGCTGGAATCGGGTTGAGGAAAACAGAGGCCGAGTTCTTCATGGAGCAGTTCAGAGAGACAGGCGCCATTGAGAGGCTCACCGCGGTGATTAACCTCGCTGAAGACCCGGCTGTCGAGAGATTAATGACGCCTCGCATAGCGCTAACAGTAGCTGAGTACCTCGCTTTCGATCTAGGGATGCACGTGCTCGTCATAATGACGGATATGACCAACTACTGTGAAGCTCTCAGGGAGGTCAGCTCCGCGAGGGGCGAGATCCCCGGAAGGCTCGGATACCCAGGATACCTTTACAGCGACCTGGCATCGATGTACGAGAGGGCAGGAGTCATTAAAGGCCGAAAAGGCAGCATAACGCTCTTCCCCATACTCACCATGCCCGGAGGCGACCTCAGACACCCCATCCCGGACCTCACCGGCTACATCACTGAAGGCCAGATCTTCCTGAGCCAGGAGCTCTACAGCCAGGGTCTCTACCCACCGGTGAACATCTTACCCAGCTTAAGCAGGTTGATGAAAGCTGGCATAGGACCCGGGAAAACCAGAGAGGACCACAGGTATCTCGCAGACCAGCTGTACGATGCCTATTCGAGAGGTGTGAGAGCCCGCGACCTCGCGCGAGTTATCGGGGAGATAGGTCTCAGCGAGAGGATGAGAAGGTTCCTCAAGTTCGCTGAGGAGTTCGAGGCGAAGTTCGTGAACCAGGGATTCTACGAGAATAGGAGCGTCGAGGAGACGCTGGACAGGGGCTGGGAGGTTCTCTCCGTCCTACCTGAGGAAGAGCTTGTCAGGATACCTCAGAAGATCATCGAGAAGTACCACCCGAAGTACAGGAGTTGAGACCCATGCTGAGCGAGCTAAAGTTTCTCCCAGCCTCCAGAGGGACTTTGCAGCTTTTAAGGAGGAGATTAGAGCTCGTGAAGAGGGGTAAAGATATTCTCCAGATGAGGAGGGATCAGCTCGCCAAGGAGCTTCTCTCGATCATGGAGTACCTACGCAAGCGCGCGGAAGCCGAGAGGGAGTTTTTCGAGGCTGCCCGCAGAGTATCGCTGCTCCGCGTGGTTAGGGGCGATTACGATTTCAAGTCCACAGCTTCTCTAGTGAAACCTCCCAAGATCGTCTTCGTGATAACTAGCTACCAGGGAGTACCCGTCCCTCAGGCGAGGATAGCTGAGAGGCCGGACTACTCGAAAGTAGCAGATCCTGAGTACCGCGAGGCTGTCGAGAAGTTATGGGGTGCTGTGGAGAAGCTTATAGAGGTTGCTAACAGTGAAGTAGCGGTAGAGAGAATTGGAGAGCAGTTATCCTATATAAACAGGGTTGTGAATAGCTTGGAGAAGAACACCATACCCGCGCTGACCGATGCTCTCCGGAGGATCGAGGAGAGGGTTATCGAAGAGGAGTTGGAGGACTTCGTCAGGATTAGATTGCTAGCGGGTGGTTGAACGCATGGAAGTGTATACTGCAGTAAGGGCTCACGGGCTGAAGGCGAGGCTGTTGACGAAGCAGGATTACGAAGCACTACTTAAGGGTGCTAGAAAGCTTTGGGATTTTCCGGACTATTCGCAGGTATCCGAGAAAGATCCGATCGAAATGAAGCTTGAGAAAGTTTACGCTGTATATGTTCGAAGAATGAATCTTCTTGCTAAATCGACTCCTACGCTTTTCGACTTTATACGCGCTCTACTAGATAGATTGGAAGTTGAGAACATTAAGATACAGATAAGGTACATTCTGGGTTTTCAGAGGCCTGTTATTTACTACCCCTACGGTCACTTTCTGGGACCTGCTAAGCTGAAATCACTCCACTCGGAGTCCTCCTTATGGCGGGAACTCTCGAACTCTCCCTTCAAGCTACCCGAGGATTTTTCCTTCAGAACTCAGCTTCCAGCGGAGAGGGAGGTTTTAGTCGACATGCTTTACCTCCGCTACTTATCAGATGAGATCAGGGGGTTGAAGATGACAAGGGATGCCCGCTCAGCTCTCGAAGATTTGCTATCTCTGGAATATACTCTAAGGTATGTGCTTTGGGAGAAAGCCTTGGGGGGAAGCACCACCAAGGAGATGCTAAAGGCTGTAGAGCTACCTTTTCAACTTTTGGAGGGCTTCCTAACCGAACTGAGGGCGAGATCCGTGTCAGATGTTATTGTTCACGGCATGAGGGAGGTCTTAAGGAAGGCTCGGGCAGAGGCTCTAAAATACCCTCTCGGCGCCGTCTACATATATATTTTCAACATCCTTGCGCTTGTAGAGGCTCAAAACATTGAGAAAATACTACTAGGTCAGGAGCTCGGACTCGCGGAAGAAGTCATAAACAGACATCTATATCTCTAGCTAAGGCACGCTATTTTCAAATCTTCCCGAGAATTAGTATGGCTACTAGGAGGCCGTAGATCGCTATTCCCTCCGCGAGTCCACCCATTATTAGTATCCAGGTGGCTAATCTAGGGTTCTCAGCTGCTGCAGCGAAGCCCGCTGTCGCTACTCCTCTAAGCGCTATTCCGGATGCGATAGTTGAGCTCGTAACAGCGATCGCAGCACTAAGCATTGCTATAGCGTCAGCTAGCCCTAACCCTCCTGCCGCTTCGGCTGAAGGAGACATCTTCTGTGCCGTTCTGATAGTTACTGCAGCGAAAACACTCGCTGATGCTATCATTATTGCTACTCCGAAAGCTGCGAGAACAGCTGTTGCCAGGGTTCTTGGTTTTAGCATCATACGCCTTAATGTGACCCATTATCCAAAAATAATTTACTCTCTTCGCGAAGGTTCGTGCCTAAGGAGCTTTTCCAAAGCTTATGAGGGGCTTGAACTCCACTCCTTCTCCTTTGAAGAACTTGCTGGAGAACTCGTAGTAAGTAAGCCTTAGCGCCTGGATTCCGACAGCCAGCGCCTCGATGGCGAGAACTAGTAAGTTAGCAATAATCAAACTAGTTATCTCACCGAACATCGTGCTCATGCTCTCAGCTAGAATACCGAATGCCTCGTGAGCCATGGCGAACGCAGCTAACCTTATGTACGAAAGCGAGTTCGCCGGAAGGGCTATTATCATCTCTACAACTTCGGACACCGAATGCATGAGTTTCTCCCTCTCACCCTTGACCTCAGCTTCATAGACACCGAAAGCCATAACGGAGATCAGAGAGCACGCTATGCAGAGAAGCAGGGGCTTCAAGCTTGGATCCGAGAGAAGAGCTAAATCGAACCCGCTTGTAGCCAACCTGTAAGCTACGATGATTCCTGAAGCATAGAAGAGAATTCCCATTCCTCCCATCCCGCTGAATAGCGCTCCTAAGCGGTCGCCGTACATCAGGAGATTAACAACATTTAAGATCATTCCGAGAAGGAGCTGCGCTGCGCCAAACCACAGCGCGATTGCCACGATCTCGTAGACGTCGTGGACGGGACTTATCACGGGGTGGGCAAGAGGCTTCAGAAATACGACGAATCCATAGAGCAAACCGAAGGCTATGCTCGAAGCTCCTGCTAGCAGTGCTAACGCGCCAAGCGATGCAGCGCCTTCTTCAGTTATGCCTAGCAGCCTATAGCGGGTTTTCAGCAACCATGCGCCAAAAAGCGATAATAAAATCCCTTGACCTACATCTCCGAACATCATGCCGTACATGGCCGCGAAGAGTACTGTGAAGAACAGAGTCGGGTTAAGCTCCCAGTAAGCCGGTACTCCTCGCATGAGGGTGATCGAATGAAGATATTTCCACAATCCCCGGCTTTCAACGTATGTTGGGGCTTTTTCACGCCTAGCTATGTCCACTACTTTAAAGTAGAGGACCTGTGGGACGCGTTCGCTTACAAGCTTATGCAGAGTCTCTTTATATTTTGAAGGGATGTATCCTTCTACGACGGTTATTCGTCTACTTCGGAGGACCCTGATTTCACGAATCATTGGTTGAACTTTAAGTATAACTTCAAGCTGATCGGCGCTTCCTACGACGTAGCATGCATTTCTCAGCAAAGATGATAGCTTTTCAATGATGGGCCCCGTCTTGTTGCTAACTTCCGAAAGCGGAAGATGCGATAAACTTTCAAGGTCTGATGCAATTTCTAAAACTCCAGCGCTAACTTCGTCTGCAGAAGTTATCACGTTTTTCAGGAGCTCTGAAACACTCTCCGCCGGCGGCGGGGGTAATTCTCCCTTGATAAGCTGCTCGAAAGCGCTCCAGACGGATGCCGCCTCTTCATCCCCGACTTGCGCTAGTATCCTAGACACACTAGCTTTGTCTTTTCTAAACTGTAACAGCAGTAAATCTGAAATGATTATACTCTTCATCTCCTCAAGTCTTAAGGATATGTTTTTCTCAAGCTTCTTCAGCCCCTCATCCGTAAAAGGTACAACGAAATTCACGGCTTTATCCTCCAGCTGCTCTGCCAGCCCCTTCAAAAGCCCCTCTGGGCCTTTTAGAGCTGCTACATGATAGTCTTTAGTAGATTCAGAAAAGAGTATCGATGTTCCGTAAACAGATAGTTTATTACTTTGAATTAATTCCTTTAATTTATTATCGCCGCAAATTAAAAGGAAAAAGTCCTGCCCCGTAGGTCGTAGCTCAGCTATGAGAGCTTCTCCCCTCAGTAACGAATTGTATATTAAAGTGTTTCTAATGAGTTCCTCTTCTAAGTCGAGATGAGCAGCCACTTTCTTAACTAGTTTCAGTTTAATAACCTCGTTCTGAAGTATATTTTTAATGATAATATGTATTTCTCCAGGTTTAATGTTCTCCGTAAGAGCAAGAAGCTTTCCATTCAAATATGCTTTAGCTGCAATATACATCGTAAAAGTTTTTAATGTTATTTCTTCTATTTTGGGCAGCAAGTTACGTACATCTTCTACAGCTTTTTTAGCGCTCTCGAGGACATCTACACGGGCTGCTTTCTCAAACTCAACAGCATCGCGAAGAGCCGATGCTGTGTCTACTAGCAGGTCTAGAAGCTCTTTTCTCAACCTAGCCTCCTCCTCCTCAATCCTGGCCTTAACGGTTTCTAGCTTGCCGAAGAACCACGGCGGGATGCTGAAGTCTTTTCCATAAACTTTCTTTATTTTTTCTACTGCGGAGGCTTTTTCCTGCGTATAAATGGGGAGCAACGCGTATGTATGAGGCATTAATCGTATTCTTCTAACAACTGCTCCAATTTTTGATAAATCCAGGAAAGCGCTGGCGAGGTTCTCCTCCTCTAAGAAAACCAAGTCGACTATAGTGCCGTAACGGGCTTTCCCTATCGTTTCTGGCTGTATGCCTAGAGCCTCGAGCCTATCGGCTAGTATACGAAGCGCTTGCAGATTTTTCAGCTGGTTCGCTTTTTCCTCGATTTTTGCGAGCAGTATGTCTCCCGGCCTTAAAACTTTCCTAGCAGCAGCTAGTGCTTCATCCACATTTAGCGAAGCGTATGTGACCCCACCCTCAAGGACCTCTATGAGGTACCCAGGCAGAAGATGTCTAGTTTCAAGAGGTTCTTCGAGATGGATTTTTCCTACGCTTGTAAGTGCTTTGAGAAGCTCTTCTTCATACTGTGAGCGAACCGCAATTCTGAAGTACGCGAGCTTCTCTGGCATCAGCGACATACATTTACTCCTCCTTCAAGAAGACTCTACTTATTTATTAAGTTCCTGCTTCGCGCATCTCTTCCTCCTCTGTTCTTCTAACACTGCAGGATAGAAGGATGGCTGGCATATTTTTGCTTCATTAAAGCCAATACAACTACATTAACAAGTTAAGGTTTCTGCGTGACAAATTTTTCTCTGAATTCAAGATAGCTTTTCATGTAGCTAGAATAGCTTCCTTTTCTGAGCAGGTAAGAGCCGAATCTCCAAAGCGCGTTTAATGCTTTTACGGCCCGCTCGGGGGTTGGGTAGGCGGGAATACCGAGTCTGTCGTACTCTCTTCTCATCAGCACCGCTGCGTCACTCCAGCCAGTGTCAACGGCGAGAACAGGTTTATCGAACCTCCGCGAAATCTCAGCAACTTTCCTCGCGAGCTCGACAGGATCAGGTATTCCCGGTACCTGATGGAGCGAAAGCACGAGCACCGAGTCGATTTCGTCGCTAGAGAGCAGTACCGTTAAAGCCGCTGTGAACATCTCGTCCGTCGCGGATCCTGTGAGGTCAACGGGATTCGCGATCGGCGCATAGCCGGGTATGACCCCTTTTCTCTGCAGGGCTTCGAGCTCCTCGCGCGCCCAGCCTCTCAGCTCCGGCACAGTTAAGCCCAGCATCTCCGCCATATCTGTGGCCATTACTCCCGCGCCTCCACCATCTGTCAGTATTCCAACTCTTGGACCTCTGGGGGGCGGCTGGTATAGTAAGGCTTTAGCAAAGTCGAAGAGCTCCTCTAGATCAGCTGCCCTTACGATACCGCAACGTTCGAAAGCGGCGTTATAAACTTCATCAACTCCCGCTAGAGCTGCCGTGTGCGACGCCGCCGCCCTTCTCCCGGCCGCCGTCCTACCAGCTTTCAGGGCAACAACGGGTTTCTCCTTCGTCACTTCGCTAGCTACTTTGACGAACTCCCGCCCTCTTCTCACGTTCTCGAGGTAGAGGAGGATAACCCTTGTGGAGTGGTCGGCTCTAAGAGCTTCCAGCAGCTCAACTTCGTCTACATCGACCTTGTTACCGATGCTGAAGAAGTGCGAGAGACCTATCCCTTCACCTGCCATGTAGTCGAGTGCTGCTGTACCTACGGCGCCGCTCTGCGATATCAGCGCGACGTATCCTCGGGCTGGCCGTGGTGCGCTTTCCAGCACCCGCCCGTCTTTCAGCTCTTTCGTGCTAGGAATGAAGAGCGTGTCAAGGCCGCTCCAAGGAGAGAAAATGCCGATGCAGTTCGGCCCAATAATCCTCACACCCGCTTTCCGGGCTGCCTCGAGGAGTTCACGCTCGAGCTCTACGTTTCCCACTTCGCTGAATCCTGCAGTGATGACTACTGCCGAGCGGATACCCTTAGCTCCCAGCTCCAAGACCACTTCAGGTACGAATTTTGCCGGTACCACTATGATAGCGAGGTCAACAGAGTCGGGTAACTCCCTCACGGACTTGTAGCACCTCACTCCCAAGATCGAGTCCGCGTTGGGGTTCACTGGGTAAACGTCGGCTCTGAGAACGCCTCGCTGCCTGTTCTCTAGGAGCATGCGCAGAATCACATGGCCAGGTTTCTCGGGCTCGCGGGATGCTCCTACAACTGCAACTCCCCGAGGGTTGAAGAAGCTTGCCAGTTTCTCCATCCTTTACCTATACCTATGCGTGGCTCACTTAATTTAATTTTACTTCATTGCAGCCGGTCGGAATTCTAGCAGAAAAACAGTACTTTTGAAGCAATGCATACCGTACCACCGGGACGCTTTGTTAAGAGAAAGTATACCTTGGCGGTGATAACGTTGGAAAACATTAAATACTTACCTAGTGACAACTTTTGCGGAAGGCTATACAATAAAACAAAAATTATCACTTTCGCTAGAAATCTTGCTTCCGAGATATACAGTTGGGAGGCTTGGAGAGGTGGTGTCCCTTAGTGGTTGCGAGAGCACTTACTCGCACAGAGCATACCACCTCTCTCCTCCGCAAGCTTGAGCAGGAGTACCTATCCGACCTCTCCTGGGAGAAGAGGGAGAATGCTAATCACACAGTAAGCTACAGCAATTTCCGGAACTACCTCTTCGAGAAGCTGATCAAGAGCAAAGACGAGCTTTCGCAGTTCTTGCCCCCCCAAGCCGTCGAGCGGCACTTCAGCGGAGATATACACGTGCATAAGCTTCCCGATAGCCTCTGGATACCTTACTGCGCTGGCTGGAGCTACCGCAAGATCTTGGAGAAAGGGCTTCGAACACCCTCCATTGTTTCAGCGCCGGCTAAGCACTTCGACACTGCCGTGGCTCACCTCGTGAACTTCTTCTTCATGGGTGCTCAGGAGTGGACAGGGGCTCAGGCGGTCAGCGCCTTTGACCTCTATACCGCTCCCTTTGTTAAAGCGGATAAACTCAGCTACACTCAAGTTAAGCAGATCTTGCAAGGTATGCTTTTCGAGCTCAACTACCCCGCGCGCTCAGGCTACCAGAGCCCCTTCACGAACATCACGCTGGTTGCGGACGTTAGCTCGGGGATGCTGGAGGGGGACGCGATCGTCGGAGGCGTTAAGGTTGGTTCGCTCAGCGATTACGTGGAGGAGGCTTTGAAAGTAGACGAAGCTCTATTCGACCTCTATGCTCACGGAGATGCTCTTGGACAACCCTTCACGTTCCCTATACCCACTCTCATGCTTACCAGGAATTTCGATTGGAACGGTAGGAGGTGGGGTGAGCTTTCCGACAAGATTTTCGAGGCCGTTGCCAAGAAGGGGACTGTGTACTTCCTAAACGGCTACGCGAGCAACGTTGAAGCCCTGTACGCGATGTGCTGCAGGTTGACGATAGATGTGAATCACGCAGTCCTCAAGAGCAAGGCTACCCTCAGCCTGAAGCTGAGCAGGGTGGACGCGGAGGAGGCTTACGAGAGCTTTCTGAAGGCTCGCGAGGCTTCCAGAGCCTATGGTATATGGGCGATGCCGGACGCTACCGGCAGCATAGGGGTTGTCACGTTGAACATGCCGAGGATCGCTTACTACAGTAAGGGAGAGTGGAGCGTTTTCGAGGAGCTTCTTGACGCGGCTCTCCAGAGTGCAAGGAGCGTGCTGCGCGCGTGGCGCGAGAGGTACAAGCTTTCCCTAGAGGCTGGCTTTATGCCGCTAACTAAGGAGTACTTAGGGCACTTCAACTACCATTTCGGGACGGTGGGTCTGATCGGCCTGCCTGAGGCCGCGGCGAACTTCCTCCGCGACCCGTTCCTGTGGGTTGAGGGTAGCTTCAGGAGAATGAGGGAGGCTCTCGAAGTGGAGAAGAAGATGGTGGAGCTCGTGCGCTCAAGGGTTGAAGAGTTCGAGCGTCTAGACGGCACTCTCTACAACGTGGAAGAGGTGCCAGGCGAGAGCGCAGGCTATCGCCTTGCCAGCTCTGACGCGCGCGTCCTGAAGGATGCTTGCATACCGTCTGATGGCAGCGCACCCTTCTACAGCAACAGTGTCGTGCCCTACTACGCCGATATCCCGCTGTACCAGCGTGCTCAGTGGGAGGGGGAAGTGCAGCAGCTCTTCACGGGCGGCGTCATGATGCACCTATTCCTCGGCGAGCAGCCTGACCCTGAAGCATTGAAGAAGCTTGTCTACCGCCTCGCCGTTTCGACGAAGCTAGTTTACTTCAGCATAACGCCCACGATAACTGTCTGCCACGGGTGCGGGACGAGCATGACCGGGTACTACCCTACCTGCCCGAAGTGCGGAGGAGACCGGGTAGACCACTGGAGCAGGATAGTGGGCTACTATAGGCCTGTGAGGAACTGGAACCCCGGCAAGAAGGCGGAATTTAAGCTGAGAGTTACCTACTGACCTGGCTTTAGGTCAGCCGCCTCGCAGTTCAATTATCTTCATTTCCTTACCTTTAACGAGAAGCGCTTTAGGGGATGATATAGGGTAGAACCCGCAGCTAAATATGCTCAGCAGTTTCCCCCCGAAGAACCAGCGGTAACCCTCCGGAAAAGGCTCGTGTGCCCGTATAACGAGCTGAAGCCCGTTATCGTCCATGAACCTCTGAAGGGGGCGCGACCCGAAGAGGAATGCACCAGGGCCTCTAGGGCTTGGCTCGAATTCCTCAACCTCTTCATCGGGATCATTCCACAGGATCTGGAAGGCTAGCGGGTTTAGAGGCTCCTCGTCGCCTTTAGGCAACTCTTCAATCTGATTAAGTGTTTCAAGCCCGCGCGCCACTCCCCCGTGAACGCTGAAAATTTCACCGTTAACTAAAGCAGCGTAACTCATATTCGAGAATATTTTCACGAATAACTGATAAATCTCCCTATTATAACGTGAAAGTACAGTCCTCTTGAACCCGTACACCTCGTTCATGAAAGGAGACTCGTGGTTCCCTCTCAGAAGCACGATGGAATCTGGTTTCTCCAGCTTTACCTCCAGCAACGTGACGATATTTTCCAGCTGGTATAACCCTCTGTCGACGTAGTCTCCCAGGAAAACCTTCACCTCCGCCTCATGCTTCAAAGCTGAGAGTGTCGAGGCTAGATCGCCGTGGGTATCCCCCACGAAAAGCACGCTCGAAGCCTGAACGTCCACTACCTGCTTCTCGAGGCTAAGCAGTTTCTCAGCTTCTGCTAGAAGCTCGACAAGCTTTCTCTCTTCGAGTAGCTTTTCCATCATTTCGAGCCACTAGCTTAACGGGTCGCCCTTACAGTGCACCATGCCCCTTACTCTGCGCACGAAGTTCCGGCACGTGTAGCACTGCAGGAACGGTACCTGCTTCCTTAGAACAGGGCACTGCACAGCCTCCTTCTCCATCTCGCTGAGCATTTTCCTCGGGACTTTCCCAAGGGTTTCCTTCACGTGCCTGGCGAGTTCCTTATCAACCCTGAGCGGCACGTCAAGCCTCTCTATCGCAACTTCGTACCTGTACCCCATCGAAAAAGCGCCGGCCGAGCTCTCCTCTTAAATTTTGCTTTAAGTCTGCTCTGCTTTAGGTCCGCCGCTCCCCCGCGTTCTCCGCAGCATGAACGCTGCTAACCCTTCGCTGCGGACGCGGTTGAAGAGACCTCCTAATCCGCTCTCGCCCAGCGTTGCGAGGACCTCTTCCCAGTCGAAGAAGTACAGGACTACCATCACTACGATGAAGAACGCTAACGCTAGGAGAAAGCTAGTCATAATGTCGCCTCCTATGTGTCTTATCACGACTCCCGTGCCAGCGGTAGCTATGCTTATTACGATCTTACCCGCAAGGACGCCGACAAAGAACTTCAGGGGGCTGTAGTTCATCAAGCCTAAAGGAACGATTATCACGTCGTCCGGTGAGGGAGTAGCAGCGAAGATGAACACACCGAGCGCACCGTAGTTCCCTATAAGCCTGCCGAGCTTCTCGTACCGCCTCGCTGTTTCTCTGCTGAGAACCACGTTACGCGCGAGTTTGCTCGAATAGAATACGAGAAGTTTACCTAGGGCCGCGCCGGTACCGCTAACCACGCCCACGAGGAAGGGGTTCACCTGCGGTAGCAAAGAGGCATAGAAGTACACCGCTGCCAGGTAAGGAATGGGGAAGAAGGGGACGAGGTTCCCGATGATGGAGATCACGAAAATACCCAGGTATCCTCCAATCCCGCTCGCTATATCGATCAACCAACGCAACAGTGGATACATGCCCTTGATCCGCCCAAGATGAATTTATTCTCACCGTGGCTACAGAGGAGAATGCGGCGGTAGGAATAAACGCTTGCTGCTCAGTCTTTCTCCGTGGACGCTCAGAGAAGAGTGAAAATTGTAGTTACGGTGGGGCCTGCCTCCTGGCTTGAGGAGACTCTTCAAGCGATAGGCCGGGAGGGAGTAGAGGGGTTCCGGTTTAACTTCTCTCACTTCGACCACGAGAACTTCCGTCGGGCAGCATCCTACCTGCGGAGCTTAGAGAATCCTCTGCGACCACTAACGCTTATCGCCGACCTCCAGGGCCCTGTAGTTAGGCTTGGCGAGTTTAGCGAGTTCCCGGTTAAGGCTGGCGATACCGTGAAGTTTGTTCCGGCTGGGGAGGCAGGCGAAGGAGTGCCTGTCGACAAGGTTATCTTCAGCGTCGCTGCGGAGAATGACATTCTCTCCGTTGAAGCCGGCCGCTTAGCGTTCCGCGTTCTGCGCAACGATGGCCACGTTATCGCAGCGCAAGCCTTGGTCGACGGCCTGCTCAAGCCCAGAAAAACCCTCGCGATAAAAGGCAAGGACCTTCCTCTCCCCTCGCTAACACAGAAGGATCTCAAAGACCTTAAATTCGCGGTGGAGGCGGGCTTCGATGCGGTGGCGCTCAGCTTTGTGAGAAGAGCGGAGGACGTTGCGCGTGCACGAGAAGTCCTCGAGGATCTCGGTGCGAGCGATGTTAGGCTCATCGCGAAGATAGAGACCGGGAGCGCGGTGGAGAACATCGACAGGATTCTCGACCTGGCCGATGGTATTCTCGTCGCTAGGGGTGATCTCGCCAACTACTACGACCTGGAGAAAATTTACAGTGTGCAGCAGTTCCTTATTTCGAAAGCTAGGCAGCGCGGAAAACCTTCCATAGTAGCTACACAGCTTCTCGAGTCGATGATAGACAACCCTGTTCCCACGAGGTCCGAGGTTGTGGACGTCGTCACCGCCGTGAAAATGGGGGCGGACGCGCTTATGCTAGCTGGGGAGACCGCGGCCGGGAAGTACCCCCTCGAAGCTGTGCGGTGGCTCAAGAAGATAGCTCTCGAGGCCGCGCAGTTCCACGAGGAGGAGGCTGTTGAACCAGGATCTAGCGAAGCTTACGAGGTGATAGCCCGCGGGGTAGTTGCTCTAGCCGACATAATCTCGGGCAAGATTCTCGCTTTCTCTGAAGGGGGGAACACGGCGAGAAGGCTGGCGAAGTACAGGCCGCGGGGCCCAGTTATAGTCTACACGAACCGGCTTTCTACAGCAAGGTACGCAAACCTACTTAGGGGTTTGATCCCGGTGTATATGCCAGATCTTTCGAAGACCGACGTGAATCTCTTTGAGCGCATGCTTGAGCACGCTGTTTCCGTCGGTTTAGTGTCTGCCGGGGACATAGTCGTCTTCACCGCTGGAAGGCGCCCGGGAGCTACGGACTTAATAACTGTAGAGAAAGTCAAGCCGAAGCTTTGATCCGCGCCGGTGTTCATCCTCCCTTCGGCTGTTGCTGGCCTCTGGGGCCCGGTCCTTCGGCTCCCGTGATTTTGGCCGCGGGGAACCGGGGCAGGCTCATGGGGTCGGCCGCTTTAGGGC
>Ga0105162_1001514_pt1 | contig 13203 bp, 9 predicted proteins | sample JNZ201metaG_FD_81532 | JGI IMG/M metagenome (GOLD analysis project Ga0105162, IMG submission 81532) | Hot spring microbial communities from Jinze hot spring, China to study Microbial Dark Matter (Phase II) - JNZ 20120812A | ecosystem: Environmental > Aquatic > Thermal springs > Hot (42-90C) >...
ACCGCTGTTAAATTCTTAAATCAAAATCCAAACACATCAATTGAAGAGATAAGATTCTGCTTATTTGACGAGCCAACTTTAAAAGTTGCAAAAAATCTGTTGGGAAAAATCGTAGTGCGAAAAATTGGCAAAAACATTCTCGCAGGTAAAATCGTTGAAACAGAGGCGTATATTGGCGAAAACGATCCCGCATGTCATGCTTTCGGTGGAATGACGCCAAGAAATAAAATAATGTATCTTCAAGGCGGACATGCTTATGTTTATTTTACATACGGGATGCATTATTGTTTCAATGTTGTGACAGAAAGAGAAGGTTTTCCTTCCGCAGTTTTGATCCGTGCGGTTGAACCTATTGAAGGGATTGAATTGATGAAAAAACTTCGTCAAACAAAAGATATTTACAACTTAACAAATGGACCTGCAAAATTTTGTCAAGCATTCAAAATTGATAAGTCCTTAAATGGTACGTCTTTGCTTGGCGATGAAATTTTTATAATTGAGTCAAACGATAATCTCAACCTCAAAATCGGGCGAAGTTCAAGAATTGGGATAAAATCTGGGCTTGATAAAAAATGGAGATTTTTCATCATTGGAAATCCATTCGTCTCAAAACTGGTGAAGTAATTTAAAAATAAACAATGCTTGAAAAATGCCGAATAAAGTTCTACAAGAAGCAGAAATCAACGGGAAGTTAATCCGAATTGTTCACGGAGACATAACAGAAGAAGAAGTTGATGCGATTGTAAATGCAGCAAATGAGTATTTAAAACACGGTGGCGGTGTCGCAGGCGCAATCGTTAGAAAAGGTGGATATGAGATTCAAGAAGAAAGCGATAAAATTGGTTATGTTCCAACTGGAAGCGCAGCGATAACTGGCGCAGGGAAATTACCAGCAAAATATGTAATCCACGCAGTAGGACCTATATGGGAAGGTGGACAAAGCGAAGAAGACCAAAAACTTGAAAGCGCTGTTTTATCAAGTTTAAAAATCGCTGATGAGAAAAAATTAAAGTCAATTTCATTCCCAGCAATTAGCGCTGGTATTTTTGGATTTCCAAAAGAAAGATGCGCAAAAATTTTAATTGATACCGCTGTTAAATTCTTAAATCAAAATCCAAACACATCAATTGAAGAGATAAGATTCTGCTTATTTGACGAGCCAACTTTAAACGCATTCCTTGACGAATTCAAATCAAAATTTCAAAACAAATAATATCCCGCTTATGAAAAAGGACTTTACGATTCTCGTCACAAGACAAATCCCTGAACCGGGAATTCAAATTTTGAGAAAAAATTTCAAAAATGTAATTGTAAATACGAAAGATAGAAACTTAACAAGAGAAGAACTTTTGAAAAGTGTTAAGGGCATTGATGCGCTTCTTTGCCTTTTAAACGACAGAATTGACGCCGAAGTAATCGCAAATATGGATAAGTGTAAAGTTATATCAAATTACGCAGTTGGATTTAATAACATTGATGTTGAAAGCGCAACAAAGCGTGGGATAGTTGTCACAAATACACCTGGTGTCTTAACAGATGCAACTGCTGATCTGACCTGGGCTTTGATACTTGCTGTCACACGTAGAATAGTTGAAGCTGATAAATTCGTCAGAAAAGGTAAATTCAAAGGATGGGCGCCGATGCTTATGCTTGGAATGGAACTTGCTGGAAAAACACTTGGGATAATTGGAGCTGGAAGAATTGGAACTGCGGTCGGTTTAAGAGCAAAGGGCTTTAAAATGAAAGTGATTTACTTCAATACGAACAGAAATGAAATTCTTGAAGAAGAAGTTGGCGCTAAAAAAGTTTCACTTCAAACACTTCTCAAAAATTCCGACATCGTCACGATTCATGTTCCATTAACTCCGAAAACAAAGCATTTGATAGGAGAAAAAGAGTTAAAACTGATGAAGAAAACTGCGTATTTGATAAACACTTCAAGAGGAGAAGTTGTTGATGAGAAAGCCTTGATTAAAGCCTTGAAAACTCGCAGAATCGCTGGGGCTGGACTTGATGTCTTTGAACTTGAACCATTCGTTCCGAAAGAATTGAGAGAGCTTGACAATGTCGTTTTAACCCCACACATTGGAAGCGCAACAGTTGAAGCAAGGACGAAAATGGCGATCGTAGCTGCTGAAAACATTGTTAAGGTTTTATCAGGTAAAACACCTGCAAATGTCGTCAATCCAGAGGTTTTTAAAAAGTAAAAAACCTATCTTTGAAATTTCCGCTCTTTTGCTTAACTTTTACTTGGAAAACAAAAATTAATTTTCACATCCGCCATGAAAAACGAACATCCTTTTAAAGAGGCAATAAGCACAATCTCAATTGGCAGAAAAAAATTTAAAATCTTCAAACTCTCCTGGCTTGAAGATCAAGGCTTTGGAAAAATTTCAAATCTTCCCTACTCTATTAGAGTCCTTGTTGAAAACATCTTCCGAAATTGCGATAATTATCTTGTCACAGAAGATGATGTAAAAGCAATCGCATCTTGGCAACCCAAACCACCTCTTCGTGAAATTCCATATATGCCAGCAAGGGTTCTGCTTCAGGACTTTACAGGTGTCCCGTGCATCGTTGACCTTGCATCAATGAGAGATGCGGTAAAACGGCTTGGAAAAGACCCGAAAATTATAAACCCACTTAAACAAGTTGACCTTGTCATTGATCACTCCGTTCAAGTTGAATACTTCGGGACATCGTATGCGTTTGATTGGAATGTAAGGAGAGAATTTGAACTTAACAGAGAAAGATATGTTCTTTTGAAATGGGCTCAAAAATCATTTAAAAATTTCAGAGTTGTCCCACCAGGAACAGGAATAATTCATCAGGTAAATCTTGAATATCTTTCAAAAGTTGTTCAAACTGAAAATGGTTTCGCATTTCCCGACACACTTGTTGGAACTGATTCGCACACAACGATGATAAACGGGCTTGGGGTCCTCGGATGGGGAGTTGGTGGAATTGAAGCAGAAGCCGTGATGATTGGGCAACCTTATTACATCACAATTCCAGAAGTAATCGGTGTAAAGTTAACAGGTGAACTTCCAGAAGGTGCTACAGCAACTGATCTTGTTTTGACAATTACAAATGTTCTGCGTAAAAAAGGAGTTGTGGAAAAATTCGTTGAATTCTTTGGACCTGGCGTTTCAAAACTTTCCGTAGCAGATAGAGCAACAATTGCAAATATGGCTCCTGAATATGGAGCAACTTGCGGTTTCTTCCCGATTGATGATGAAACGATAAACTATCTTAAATTAACAGGTCGTGAAAACCTTGCAAAAATCGTTGAAACATACGCAAAAGAACAAAACCTCTTTAGATATGACGATTCACCACAACCTGAATATACAGACATAGTTGAAATTGACATGAGTCAGATTGAGCCAACGCTTGCAGGTCCAAGCCGACCACAAGATAAAGTTTTGCTTCGTGAAATAAAACCACAATTTGAAAAAGCCCTTAAAGAAAATTATAAAATCACGGACGAACAAAGAAAGCAAGTTGAAATAATTTATCGTGGTCAAAAACCCGAGTTAACACATGGTTCAATTGTAATAGCAGCAATCACATCCTGCACAAATACTTCAAACCCTACTGTCTTAATTGGTGCTGGCTTGCTTGCAAAAAAAGCAGTTGAAAAGGGATTAACAGTTAAACCGTATGTTAAAACCAGCTTGGCTCCAGGTTCAAGAGTTGTAACTGAATATCTCAATCAAGCAGGTCTTATGCCCTATCTTGAAGCGCTTGGATTTCATCTCGTTGGATATGGATGCACAACCTGCATTGGCAACAGCGGTCCGCTTCCAGAGCCAGTTTCAAAAGCAATCACAGAAAATAACCTCGTCGTTTGTGCTGTGTTAAGTGGAAATAGAAACTTTGAAGCACGTGTCCATCCACTCGTCAAAGCAAATTACCTCGCATCGCCGATTCTTGTTGTCGCTTACGCGATTGCTGGAAAAATAGATATTGACTTCAATAATGAACCAATTGGATATGACCCAAATGGAAATCCTGTTTATCTTAAAGACATCTGGCCAAGTCAAAACGAAATCAAAGATGTTATAAACTCAACGCTGAGTTCAAAACTTTTCAAGAAAAAATATGCCGATGTATTTGAAGGAACTGAATACTGGAAAAATATAGAGGTCACCGAAAGCGATCTTTTTGAGTGGGATCCAAATTCAACATACATACAAAATCCACCATTCTTTGAAAACTTAACACTTGAACCCGAACCACTGAAAGACATAACCAATGCATATTGCTTAGCTGTCTTTGGAGATTCAATCACAACTGACCACATTTCTCCGGCAGGATCAATTTCTGAAAATAGCCCCGCTGGAAAATATCTCATTGAACGTGGTGTGCCAAAATCTGAATTTAACACTTTTGGAGCAAGAAGAGGCGCTCACGAAGTAATGATGCGTGGAACTTTCGGCAACGTTAGAATCAAAAATTTAATGTTGCCCGGTGTTGAAGGCGGATGGACAATTTACATCCCAACAGGTGAAAAAATGTTTATCTATGACGCTGCGATGAAATATAAACAGGAAAATCGTCCGTTAATTATAATTGCAGGAAAAGAATATGGCACAGGAAGTTCCCGCGACTGGGCAGCTAAAGGCACCTATCTACTTGGAGTCAAAGCAGTCATAGCCGAAAGTTTTGAGCGAATTCATAGAAGCAATCTCGTTGGAATGGGAGTCCTGCCTTTGCAATTCAAAGAAGGTGAAAACAGAGAAACGCTTGGATTGACAGGATTTGAAGAATTCACCATTGAAGGCATCGCTGAAAATCTATATCCGCGAAAAATTTTAAAGGTGACTGCAAAATCAAACGATGGAACTGTGAAAACATTTGAAGTCATCGCCCGCCTTGATACCCCAGTTGAGGTTGAATACTACGCCAACGGTGGAATAATGCAAACCGTACTTAGGAAACTACTTAAAAATTCAAAATAAATTTTTGGCGGGGTTTAAAAACCCCGCCTTTTTAAGATTAATAAACTCTAATCTTGCAAAACTTGACAAATTGCTTTTAAAGGTGTATATTTATAATTGCAAATAGTAATCGTTATCATTTAAAAACAAAATTAAAGGAGTAAAGCCATGGCAAAATCACTTGCTGGAACAAAGACGCTTGAAAACTTGAAACACGGATTTGCTGGTGAATCTCAGGCAAATCGTCGTTATCTTTATTTTGCTCGTCAGGCGGATATTGAAGGGTATCCGGATATTGCAGGCGTTTTCAGGGACACAGCAGAGGGCGAAACTGGGCACGCTTTTGGGCACTTTGATTTCTTGAGACAGTATGGTGCAGGCGACCCAGTTACCGGTGAACCTGTCGGAGATACGATTTCCAACCTCAAATCAGCTATTGCTGGAGAAACTTATGAATACACAGAAATGTATCCTGGATTTGCAAAGACAGCGCGTGAGGAAGGATTTGATGACATTGCAGAATGGTTTGAGACGCTTGCTCGTGCTGAAAAGTCCCATGCAACAAGGTTCCAGAAGGCGCTTGAGAGCTTAACCGGCGGAAGCAAGTAATTTAACAAACCGGTGCGGGGTTTCCCCTGCCCCGCTTTTTTAATTTTAAAATTAAAAAAGGAGCAAAGCACATGGTCTTTGATCTCAAAGACCCCAAATTCTGGGATGAAGAAGCTCTTTTCAAAGAAATGTATCGTATATTTGACATCTGCAATGGCTGTCGCCTTTGTTATAACCTCTGTCCATCGTTTGAGTTTTTATTTAAGAAAATTGATGAGACCGACAATCTTGATGATTTAACAAAAGAAGATTATTACAAAGTTGTTGATCTTTGCTATGATTGTAAACTTTGTTTTCCAAAATGTCCGTATGTTCCGCCACATCATTATGAACTTGATTTCCCAAGATTGATGTTAAGAGCGAAAGCCGTTAAAGTTAAAAAAGAAGGAATTCCAATAAGAGACAAAATCCTCGGGCAGGCAGATTTGATCGGAAAACTGGGGAGCAAGTTTTCTACGCTGATAAACTTTGCAAATAGTTTTAAACCAAGCAGAGTTTTAATGGAAAAAATTCTCGGGATTCACCGAGAAAGAAATCTACCAAAATATCACAGTGAAACATTTGATAAATGGTTTAAGAAATTTTCAAAGCAAAACGGAACGAAAAAAGAAGAGAAAAAAGCAAAAGTCGTTTTATTCTACACTTGCACTGTGAATTATAACGAACCTGAAATAGGTAAAGCGGTTGTCAAAGTTCTTGAACATAATGATATTGAAGTAATTGTCCCAGAGCAAAAATGCTGTGGTATGCCATTTCTTGATGGCGGAGATATTGATTCTGCAATTAAAAACGCAAAGTTTAATGTTAAATCGCTTGTAAATTATGTTAAGCAAGGTTATGATATTGTCATACCTGCTCCAACCTGTGGTTATATGTTTAAGCAGGAATACACGATGCTTTTACCTGATGATGAAGATGCAAAGTTAGTTTCTCAACACACTTATGATATTTCTGAATACTTGATGAAACTTCACAGAGAAGGGAAATTGAAAACTGACTTTAAAAATCCGCAAGGAAAAATCATTTACCATTTGCCGTGCCATTTGAAAGCGCAAAACATTGGCTACAAATCAAAAGAGTTGCTTGAACTTATCCCCGGAACAGAAGTTGAAATGATTCAGAGATGCTCCGGGCATGATGGAACATGGAGTATGAAAAAAGAGTATTTTGAAATGTCAATGAAGGTTGGAAAACCAATTTTTGACAGAATCAATCAAAGTGATGATGTTCAATTTGTTGTTTCATCTGATTGTTCCCTTGCACAATTGCAAATTGAGAAAGGAACAGGCAAGAAAGGTTTACATCCAATTCAAATTCTTTACAACGCATATGGTTTAAACGAAAATCAAAAACAAAATTAGGAAAAGCCATGAAACCAAACATTGGAATATCGGAACAAAATCTTGAAGGCGTGATTAAAATTTTAAGCACCTTGCTTGCTGACGAATATGTCCTTTACACAAAAGCAAGAAATTATCACTGGAATGTTGTTGGAATGCAATTTAACGACCTTCACAAATTCTTTCAAACATTATATGAAGAGCTAAATGACTATGTTGATGATGTCGCCGAAAGAATAAGAACGCTTGGCGGTAAATCAGTTGCTACGCTTAAAGAATTCCTTGACTTGACAAGATTGAAAGAACATCCAGGCGAATATCCAGATGCAAAAACTATGCTCACAAATCTTCTCAACGATTATGAGACGATAATCAGAAATTTAAGAAATGACATCGTTACAGTTAGCGAAAAATATCAAGACCTCGGCACTGCTGATTTTCTCACTGAATTGATGGAAAAGCATGAGAAAACAGCTTGGATGTTAAGGTCTTTTCTTGAACAATAATTAAAACAAAATGGCAAGTGCGATGAAAAAAGTTGAGCTTTCGGAAGTTAAAAACATCTACGAATACGAAAAGATACGCAATGATTTTAGGCAATATATAATTGATTTGAAAAAGAAAAGGCGTATCTCTGTTGGCGATAGAATTTCACTCGTTTTTGAAAATCACGACACGGTGCTTTTTCAAATACAAGAAATGATGAGAGCCGAAAGAATGGTTGATGAGGAAGAGATAAAATTTGAAGTTGATACTTACAATGAATTGATCCCCGAAAAAGATGAATTAAGTGCGACACTTTTCATTGAAGTTGACGATCCACAACTCTTAAAGCCAGTTCTTGATAGCTTAATCGGACTTGATAGAGGAAACTATGTTTATCTACAAATCGGAGATAAGCATAAAATTTATGCTCAATTTGAGGAAGGACACAGCAAAGAGGACAGGATAAGCGCAGTTCATTTTATCAAGTTCAAATTCAAGCCGGAACAAATTGAAGATTTCAAGGACTTTAACAATGAATTAAAAATCGTGATTGAACATCCAAATTACAAAGCTTATGCAGTCATAAACGATGAAATGAGGAAAGAATTAATAAAGGACTTTGAGTCAGATTAAAAATTCATATAAGGTAAAAATCACCAATGGCAAATCGCAGAGGAAGCAAACAAAGAGAAGCGATTTTGAGAATTCTTCAGAGCACAGATATACATCCAACTGCTGACTGGATATATGATCAGGTGAGGAAGGTAATACCAAATATAAGCCTTGGGACTGTGTATAGAAATTTAAATCTTCTCAAAGATGAAGGATTGATTAAAGAGGTGACGATTTACGGTTCTTCAAGCGCAAGATACGATGCAAATCTTGAACCACATCATCACTTTATATGCCTTGTTTGTAATTCTGTTTACGATTTGCCTGTTCAAGATGAAAATGTGAATGTCTCACATCTGGTATCAGGGAGAGATTTCAAAATTAAATTTGTGAAGCTTGATATATTTGGAATTTGTGATAAATGTCAGGCAAAGGAAGCAAATTGATTTAGAAGGCGACCGAAAAGGTCGCCTTTTTTATTTTTGATATAAAGCACAATTTTTGGGCTGGGGCTTGCTATTGGTCAAAAATTTCATTAAAATTAGATTGAAAGACAAAAAGAAAATCAAGAGGTTAGCCATGCGAAAATTTTTTTGGCTTTCGCTTTTGATCTCAATTTTAATTTTCAATTTTTTAATCTCACAAGAAGTTGAAAAAGCTGTAAAACGATTAACACAGCCAGAGGTTATGGTTCTTGTTGAAGAGTATGTTGATGGAAATTTAACAGGTACAAGGACGATCGCATCAAACATTGAAAATGAACTTTTAAAAGAGGGTTTCAAAATTATTGATTTTCACATGTTTGAAAGTTTAAGAGCGAAGGAACTTGAAGATGCGCAGAACAATCCAGAAAAAGCAAAAGAATATGCAAATCGTTTTGGGGCTGAAATCATAGTAATTGGATATGCAGAAGCGGAATACGGCGGTGAATCGGAATTTTACGATGTAAAACAACATAAATATACAGGTCAAGTTGACATCAAAATTATTTACACCGACACCGGTGAACTAATTGGCTCTTTAACAGCAAGCGACAGAAAATTTGGGCAGGATAAAAAGGGAGCGGTAAATGCACTCTTCAGAAGTTTAGCAGGAAAAGTATCTAAAAATGTTGTGGCAAAAATTAAAGAAAGATTAAAAGAAGAAGAGCAAGTTAAAAAGATTGAAATTGCCGTTTATGGAATTTCGCCAGATAAAGCGATGCAACTTGAATCGGAACTTAAAAATTCAATCCCATCAATCAAAGCATTAAAATATAAATTTTTTGACACCAATGTTCTTGTTTTTGACGCTTTAATTTCAGGGGATGAGCAATTTAGAAAAGAATTGACAAATTACGGTAAGTTTAAAATTGTTAAATTAACCCCAAAGAGATGCACACTTAGTCCACCAGAGAAAGAAACCGAAGCAAAAACAACCGTTGTGGAAGCATCACTTGATATCGTTGATTTTTCCCTTCTTCCAATTTTCCCATCTCAGTATAATTTTTATGCCTTCAATCCAATAGGACAAATCACAATTGAAAATCCGACAAAAAGTGAAATTCGCAATGTAAAAGTTTCAGTGTTAATTCCAGATTATATGAAAATTCCGAGCGAGTCCGTCATTCCATCAATTAAGCCAAATTCAAAACAGCAAATTTCCGTTCCGGTCACACTTGATATAAAATCACTTCTTAAATTAAATGAAAATATGACCTCCCAAGCACAAGCAAGGATAAGTTATTCTGTCGGTGGAAAAGTTCAGGAAAGAAGTTTGTCAAAGCCAGTAATGATATACAATCGTAATGCTGTTTCGTGGAGAGTTCCGGAATCAGTTTGTTCATTTGTCACGCCAAGCGATGAAGTTGTAAAAGAATTTGCAAGGCATGTTCTTGGTTCTGTTAATTTGCCTGAATCAAATCTGCCAAGAAATGTATTAAATGCCATAATTGTCTATAATGCGGTTCGCACATATGGGATAAAATATGTTTCTGATCCGTGGAAAGTTTCAGGAAACGAAATCCTTGACAATGTTTATTTTCCGCGTGAACTTCTTTATTACAAAACTGGTGACTGCGATGACCACGCAATACTTTTGGCTTCACTTCTTGAAAGCATCGGGATAAGAAGTGCTTTTATCTTAACATCGGATCACATCTTTCTTATGTTTGATGCAGGTATATCTCCGAAAAATTCACATTTGTTGAGCTTTAACCCGAATGATTATATAATTTATGATGGTTCTTTGTGGATTCCGATTGAGACCACATTGATAAATGAGCCATTTACAACTGCGTGGAAAACCGGAGCTGAAGAATACTATAAACTTGGTGGTTTGGGGAAAGTTCAAGCTAATCCAAAATCTGGAATTGCTCTGGCACAATCTGGAAATGTTTATATAATTGATGTCCACCGCGGATGGAAAAATTTTCCACCCGTCAATGTTGAGGAACTTCCAAAACCGCAAATGAGACCTGATATATCTGTTGTATCTCAAAGCGCTCAAAAAGATATCGCACAATTCAAAGAGGTTTATAAGCAAACATTAAACGAAGTTGTTAATTCACTTGCGAGCAAAGGCGATGAAATTTCAATGAACAAACTTGCGCGAATTTTCGTGTTGTTTGATAAATACAATGAAGCGGAGAAATTTATTTCAAAATTTTCTGGCGCTATAACATATAATTCGCTTGGCAACATTTATTTTCTTAAAAATGAGCCACAAAAGGCGCTTGAATTTTATAAGAAGAGCACAGACCTTGATCCAAACGATGGCGGTGTATATCTTAACACAGGACTTCTCTTTTACTTAAACGATGACCCTCAAACTGCTGAAGAATTTTTCTCAATTGCCATTTCAAAGTTTGATTCACCTGAAAAAGCATATGAAGTTCTTGGCATTGAAGATATTTTGAAAGAACTTGAAGCTGTTGCAGGAGAAAAGAAGGATGTCTCCAAAAAACAACTTTCAAAAGAAGAACTGAAAAAGCTAATTGAGCAGGCATCAAAAACATCAACGCAACAGACAAAGAAAGGAAAAGAATATAAGAAAGAAGAAATTTTTGAAAAAGGACAGAACGTCTTTGTGTTTGGAGGGCGAAGAGGCGCAGACCCGACACAACTTCAAACGGTTAAAACTTTGTTATACTGGAAATTCTAAATTTTGAGTTTTCCCAATTTGAGTTTAAATTAACCGATGAAAATTTAAACACACGGGGCTTTTGCCCCATAGATTTTTAACCAAATTAACCTTTGACAATTTTCTTCAATAATGAAGGTCTTTCAGAAAAAGAGAGTAAAATATGCTCCGTTAGGAATTTTATTTTCGCTTGTCTCAATACTTCTGGCTATCCTTTTATTTAAAACTGACATTTTTGGTAGTTTTTTCAAAGCGCTTGAATATAAGTCGCTTGATATGATGTTTAAAGCACGTGGTCCTGTCCTACCTAACCCAAATTTAATCATTGTGAAAATTGATGAACGAGAATTGATTGACTATGGATATCCGATTCCACATAATATCACGGCTCAAGCAATTTATTATATGACCGAAGCAGGCGCAAAAGCAATTGGCATAGACCTATTCCTAAACAAGCAAAGCGATGAATCAAATAATCAACTTCTCGTTTATACAGTTGAACATTCAAATGTCTTTCTTGCAGTTGGTCCATACCGACCGTCGGGAATAAGTGATAATGAAATTGATTTTTACATAGACAGTTTAGTTCATTATAAAATCAAACATTGGGGGGTTCCAATACCTGATGAATTAAAGCCATATTTTCATCGCTCTGTCACATTTGCTGGAAAATCTTTTGATGAGCTTGTTGAAGCAGCATCTGGAATTGGTCATGTCGCAATCCTCCCCGATCCATTTGATGGGGTTCAAAGACGGGTTCCATTGTTCGTTGAGTATGCGGGAAACATTTATCCCTCTCTTGGTGCTGTTCTCGCATTTGAATATCTTGGGATTGACTATAAAAAAATCAAAATAACCCGTAAGAGAAACGAAATTGTTTTCTCATTTGATGATTTCCAAATACCAACGAGTTTGAAATCTGAACTTTTCATAAATTATGCAGGACCCGACACAATTTTCAGACAGGTTTCACTTAACAAAGTTATTGAAGCTGGCTTAAACAACGATAAAGAATTTTTATCTCAATTTAAAAACGCAATTGTGATCATTGGACCAACTGCGCGCTCCGTTGGAGACCTCGGACCAAATCCATTCTCTGAAAAAGCACCGAATGTTTTCATCCACGCAAATGTATTTAACACAATTGTGTCCAGAAGTTTCATAAGACCTGTAAGTTGGCGTGTTCAGATTTTGATAATGATTATTCTAACCATGATCGTTGGAATTTCAGGATTCATTACTAAATTTCACAATAGTTTGCTCTTAACAGTCGCAATTCTTGTCGGATACTTTGCTTTTTCATTCTTATCTTTCACACAACTTTTGAGATGGTTTTACAACGCTGAACCGACAACGAGCATACTCCTGTGCTATATTTCATCAGTGAGTTATCTTACAATCAGAGAGAACAAGCAAAAGCAACAGATAAGAAGTATGTTTGAAAAGTATGTTGATGCCTCTGTTGTTGATAAATTGATTGAGAACCCAGAATTGATGGCTCTTGGTGGAGAAGAAAGAGAACTTACGATTCTATTCAGCGATATTCAAGGATTCACAACGATAGGCGAAAAATTAACACCGCATCAGCTTGTAACATTGTTAAACGAGTTGCTTGATGAACTTTCATTGATAATTTTTAAGAACAAAGGGACGATTGACAAATACATCGGCGATGCGATAATGGCTTTTTGGGGTGCTCCTGTTCCAGATGAAAACCACGCTTATAACGCATGCGTGACTGCGCTTGAGATGCAAGATAGACTTCGTGAACTTCGCGAAAAATGGAAAAAACTTGGAAGACCCGAAATAAAAATGAGAATTGGTATTAACACAGGAAAAGTTATCGTCGGAAATATGGGTTCAAAAGTAAAATTTAATTACACAGTCATTGGAGACGATGTAAATCTTGCATCGCGACTTGAAGGGGCAAATAAAGAATACGGAACAAGCATTATGATCGGTGAAGCAACTTATGAAAAAGTTAAAGACAAAGTCATCGCAAGGGAGCTTGATCTTCTTGTTGTAAAAGGTAAAACAGAACCTGTAAGAGTTTATGAGTTAATAGGTCTCGTAAATGACACATTGCCTGATTG
>Ga0105162_1001515_pt1 | contig 13184 bp, 14 predicted proteins | sample JNZ201metaG_FD_81532 | JGI IMG/M metagenome (GOLD analysis project Ga0105162, IMG submission 81532) | Hot spring microbial communities from Jinze hot spring, China to study Microbial Dark Matter (Phase II) - JNZ 20120812A | ecosystem: Environmental > Aquatic > Thermal springs > Hot (42-90C) >...
ATAGAAGACATGCCACCCAATAACTGCGTCCACGGCTCCAGTATACACTATTTGTGCTGTTTGCTCGCAGCTGGCCGCATAAACAACTATGTTCTTGCTAACGCGCTCCCAAAGTCCATTTCTTTCCAAAAGTTCTTTTGCATAGAGTCCAACGCAGACAGATTCCGGATCTGCTATACCTATAAGGAGCCCAGGTCTGGCTAGATCTTCAAGGCTCCCTATGTTCTTTGGGTTACCCTTCTGGACTATTATTGCTGGAACCAGATAAGCCAATATTTTTTGGCTTATACTCAGTGAAGTTTATTATGCCCTTTTGAGCCGCCAAGATTAGATATTCAGGCGAGCCAGGGATAAATATGTCCCCATGTCTCGCTATTTCAAGAGATGAGAGTAGACTTCCTGAGCCCCCTATATTCAGCAGCACTCTAATGCCAGTTTCCCTCTCAAAAATTCCAGCTATCTCCCTATAAACTGGGGCTGCCGCCGTGCCGGCGAAAACCTCTATCTGCCGCCAAGAATGATGAGCGCTATTAAAGCCGTTTAAAAAGTAAATGGCCAGAACAATTATGCAAATTGCAAAGACGCTTGTGATGAGCGCGAAATACTTTGTCTTCTCCATACAGTTTCACCGAATTGTGTTATAGCGATATTACAAGTTTGTAACATTGATAGACTATATGGAAAAGTTATATTCTGTGAAGCAAATTCGCAAAAACATGTACTTTAAAACCCTTAGCCATAGAAAGGCCTAGGCTTTCCAAGTGATCTAGGAAAGACAGCAGTATTTTCACTATATGGCAGCCTACCTAGCCTAGACCTAGCAGTCTCAAGTCTCCTTAGCTAGCTCAATTGCTCGCTTCATCTCCTCAGCCGATTTACACCACACTTCCTATTGTAGAGGTAGCAGTGCTCGAGAATTTTATTTGCTATCGCTATCTTGAGGTCTAAAATATGACTTCTCTGGAACCTTAATGTTCTCTAGATTTATTCTTCCAGAATTATCTCATTCTGAACTCTATAGAAGTCTTTGGTTAACTTCTCATGCTTAGCCCATAAATCTTTGAGTGGTTCATCATAATCGAAGTCTGCTGGAGTCTCTTCGCAATCATGAATTTCGCTGGCCTTTCATCATTCATAACGGCGAAATACCTTGCTAGACTAACTCTAGCTCTTTCATCGTATAGGACTTCTAGAGCGTCCTTTTAAAGATGCGCCACATATATTTTCAAGAAAATCTTTTCTTAGCAACACTACAAAGTTTGAGAGAAAGATATATTTAATACCTTTAAGTAAAAATGGCTCGCAAAAATTGTTAAATTGAATTTTAGGGTTAGGCTATATGCCCAAATATGCTTTCCTGACTTCGTCATTATTTAGGAGCTCTTCGCCTCTTCCCTCTAAAATGATTCTTCCATTCTCTAATACATATGCCCTATCGCATATAGAGAGTGAAATTTGAACATTTTGCTCAACTAGCAGTATGGTAGTTCCCTGCTCATGTATTTTTTTAATAGATTCGTATAAGTCCAAGATTATTTTTGGCGCAAGTCCAAGTGAGGGTTCATCTAAAAGCAAAAGCTTTGGGTTCGCCATTAGGCTCCTACCTATTGTAAGCATTTGTTGTTCGCCACCGCTTAATGTGCCGGCTATTTGGTTCTTCCTCTCTTTTAATACCGGGAAAAGCTGATAAACCCTCTCAATGTTCTCTTTAATCTTCCTTCTAGCTTCTCGCGTATATGCTCCCATAAGGAGATTTTCTAGCACCGTCATTTGTGGAAAGATTCGCCTTCCCTCAGGCGTGTAAATTATTCCCTTCTCAGCTACTTTGTATGGTGGTAGCCGATCAATTTTCTCCCCCAAAAAAGTTATGGAGCCGCTGGATGGATGTATAAGGCCAGCTATTGTTTTCAGCAACGTGGATTTGCCCGCTCCATTTGAGCCGACAATAGCGACCAATTCACCATTTCTTACATTGATTTTCACATTATGTAAGACTTGGGCTTCTCCATAGAAAGTGTCTACACCGTTTACTTCAAGCATTTATATCACCTTTCTACCTAAGTAAACCTCGATTACCTTCTGATTAGAAGAGATTTCTTGCGGTTTTCCCTCAGCGATCTTTTCGCCAAAATTAAGCACAAAAATATGATCACAAATTGACATTATTGCCTTCATAATATGTTCAACTAATACGAGTGTTATGCCCTGCTTCGCTATTTCTCTAAGCATCTCCAGCGCCCTTTCAATTTCATAGGGATTTAAACCTGCCATAAATTCATCCAGCAAAAGTAGTTGCGGAGAGAGAGCTAGAGCTCTTGCTAAGTCTAGTCTTTTCCGCTCAGCTAACGTTAAGTTTCTTGCAGGTAAGAAGCGTTTACCCTTAAGCCCAACAAACTCTAACAAGTTGAGAATAGTATCATCAGAATCTCCTATCTTTTTGCCTCTCCCTAATATACCAACTTTAACATTTTCATAGACGCTCATGTATGGAAAGATGCTTGTCAGCTGAAAGGTACACGCTATGCCTTTTCGGCATATTTTATATGGCGGTAGACCAGTTATGTTCTCCTCCTTAAATAATATATTTCCTCCATCAGGCTTAAGAAGACCCATTATCACCTTAAATAAAGTGGTTTTGCCTGAACCATTTGGCCCTATTAAGCCGTAAATTTTTCCCTCTTTTATCTCAAGAGATACCTCTTTGAGTGCTTGAACTCCTCCGAACCTTTTTGAAACTTTTTCCACCTTCAGTAGGCTCATCTGTTTTGTTCACCACCTGTCTTCCTAGCGAACATACTCATAAGCATATTTGCGAGCGGAAGACCTTCTGGGAAAAACAAAACTAGCAAAACTAGGAATATACCTACAATTAGCCTTTGTACCCCTAGAAAAACCGTGCCTATAAATGTGGTAATCAGGTATATTAGTGGTGCTCCAATTACAGGTCCAAGAAATGTACCCATTCCACCGATGATGCACATGAGCATTGTTTGAATAGCCCAAAAGATATCAAATGCTGTTTCAGGCAAGACTGAGAGCATGTAATAGGAGTACATTCCACCTAATACCCCAATGAAAAATGAGCTTATTAAGAGCGCTAAAAATTTCAAGTAGAAAATATTTATGCCGCTTGCAGTTGCCAGCTCAGGATTATTGGCTATTGCTCTCATCATTACTCCAATGTCGCTATTAATAATCTTATAGTTAACTAGCACTGCAGAGAGTGCTAGAAGTAAAAAGATATAGGCGATGAGCGTCTCATTATAGAAGCTGTCTGGGGGCATGGATATACCATTACATGACCCAAAAGCCTCAGTAGTATAGAAATATAACATAAATATTATCGGCACCGAGAGGCTTCCAATGGCAAACAAGTCTACCCTTAATTTCAGGAGCGGGGTGAGAAGGAGGGCGATAATTACTGAAAATGCTCCCCCTATCCACATGCCAAAAAGCGGGGGCATCTTTAGGTATCTAGCTAAAATCATCGTAACATATCCTCCAACTCCGAAAGGAGCAGACATGCCTAGAAATGGTTGGCCAGCTATCCCCCCAACAATATTCCATGAGGATGCTAGGGCTATATAGAAGAAACAAAAAGTAATGAGGCGTAAGTAATACGGGGAAGTGGATAAGAGCTGGGGAAGAATCGCCGCAATGGCAAGAATGCCTATTAACGGCATCTTTTTACTCATATTCTCCATAATTTTCATACTACGCCCCTCTTCCTCCTAGACCATAGGGGAAGAATAAGAGTAAAGCTAGTAGTAGGAGGGAGTCAACAGCGCGAATGTAAGCAGGTGGAATAACAAGCATAGTAAAGTTTTCAACTAGAGCAAAAATAATACTTCCAATAATAGTTCCGGAGAAGCTCGCTCTTCCTGATCCGGCAATTATAATTATACCTATTGTTTTGAACATGAATCTTCCGCCGCCATATGGGCTGAAAGTATATAGCATACTCAGAAAGGTTCCTCCAACGCCCGCTAAAGCGCAACCGAAAAGGAAGCCGTAAAGCATTATTCTCTCCGTATTTACTCCGAGTAATGCTGCAGCTTCCCGATCCTGTATAACCGCGCGCATCCCCCTTCCAAAAAATGTCCTTGTGAAAACTATATGTAGACATAGCAGTATGCCAAGGGAAAGCGCAAACATTATTAGACGAAGATATGAGATATAAATTGGTCCGAAAGATATTGAGTAGAAAGCGTAAGGCGGGCTTATTCCCCGCGTGGTGGCGCTCATTAGGAGCGCAAGTATATTTTGCATGCAATATGATATGCCAAGGAAATATAGAATCTGATTTATCCCTAAGAGCTCTTTCGTACGCTTAGCTAGCGGAAGATATATGGGTATACCACATGCCAATGTTATAAGGGCGCTTAAAGGGAGCGAGAGGAAAGGGTCTACTCCAAAGCTGGATAGAATATATGCGATATAACATCCAATTAATATTAGTTCTCCATAAGCAAAATTAATTATTCTTAAAACGCCCATAATTACTGTTAATCCTATGGCTGTTGTTGCATAAACCCCTGCTAATAATAGGCTGTTAACAAAGATTTGAAGTATATCATAAAGCGTGGTCATACCATCACTTCATTTTCCACTTTCAATAAGAGAGTAAAAGAATGGAATGATATAAAACTTGCGTTTAAACCAAGAATTAATTCAATTATCACTCTATAACTGCGACTTTTACTCTTTTAAAAATAAAAAGGGTGGGAAGGATTACATCATATAGATCATCTTTATCTTTTATCCCAGGGGGTCATTGGATAAATTAAGTCAGCTTCTTTATACTCTGGAGGCCATACCCTCACATATTGTCCGTTCTGTATTTGAGCTACGCATCGGCTTATTTGTGAGGCTAATCCTTTCTCATCAAATTTTATTGGTTTAGACTCCCATGGAAATGTGAAGGTTGTTGTAGCTATGTACTCTCTAACCTTTTCTCTGTCAAGACCTACGTGCTCTATTGCCTCCTTTAGTATAAAGACTGTTGTGAAAGCTGGTGGAACCGTGCCTGGCATCATCCTTTCATAGTATTTCCTGCATATTGCGTTTATTCTATCTATTTCTGCTGCTAATTCTGGTGTCAGAGGTTCAGAGTACCAGCCAACAACTTCCTCCATATACTTTCCGAGAGCTTCCTTGAGGGATGGAGAGAAGAACGACATACCCGTGTATATTAGCATTTTTGGACAGAAACCTAATTCTACCATCTGCCTAGTGAGCATAAGGATGTCGTTAAGGTGGCCACATGTGGCTACAATATCTATATTAAGTCTCTTCATGTCTAAGATGAATGGCGTAAAGTCCTCAGTGCCTGGTTCAGGATAATCTCGTACATAGGGGACTTCAAAGCCTATTTTCTCAGCAAGCTCCTTTATCTTTGGTCCAAAAACTATGAGGTCGTCATTCGTATTCAGACATGCTATTCTCTTCGGCGCTACTTCCGGTGGAACATTCTTGCGCAGCCAATCAAAGAATTCAACGTAAACCTCAGACCATGAAGTAACTTTCAGGAAGTAGTCAAATGTATACTTCAGTCCTCTGGCAGTTATTTCAGTGCTCACAGCACCAGCGCAGATAATTGGCATCCTATATTTCTCACATATGGTAGTTGCTGCCAGAAGGTTTGCATCATTAAAGCAGGTTACAACAAAATCCACCTTATCTACTGTAATCAAACGTTCATAATAGGTTGCGGCTTTCCCAGCATCATTCTCATCGTCATAGTATATGTATCGTACTGGGAGCTTCTTACCAAGCTCCGGTACATATATTCCTCCGTACCTAGTATTTATTTCTTCCACCGCGGCCATAATTCCAGCCCATATTCCAAGAGCGGGCTCAACCTCACCGCCAGAAAGCGCTATTGAGCCGCCGATTAATATCTCTGTTTTCTCTGGGGTTCTCATCCAAAATACATAGTATATAGCACCAACTACAGCAGCGATCACCACAACAGCGATAATAATTATTGCCTGAAGCTTAGCAATGCCGCTTACATCAGCTTTATATTTATACATTTCAAAAACCTCCTGTCTTCCGCTTTTCATTTTTCTTAATACTACTTAAGTTAATATAAGTTTTCCTTTTCCTTTATAGGTAATGAAAAAGATTCTTAAGAGAAACTGCTGAGGGTTGATCTTAAGGTACTTCAACTTCAAATAGATTTATATTTTATTGAGAAAAAGATTATCCTAGGATGGTATTTTTGGAGGTTTATGTATTGGCTAAGTTACTAGGGAAGCTAGCTTGGATTTTCTCACTGGCATTAGCAGTATCCATTATATTGTATACGTGCTACATAATAGCTCCGGCTAAACGTGCAGTGGTTGTCGATAAGCCAATAATATTCGGCGAGAAGTTCTCCTACCATTACCGCAAAAGATGAGTAAGTTAACCGTTGAACAGTTACATAGACCTCTCCATTCGGTTTAAACTCGAGAATAGTGCCTTCAGGGAAACTTTTATCTTTACTTAGGCTTAATCCAGCCCCAATGGTTAATTTCTCCAGAATGGTATACAACCTTCATGCTTATGGCCCTAACCATAATAATCATCGTTTGTGGGTCCTCTATAATAGTTTTGTATAAGATTTTTAGATCATCTAAAAAAGACCTGAGATCCTCAAATTTATTGTGAAACTGCAATAGCATTAGACGAAATTAGCCCAGAAAAGAGGATTCGTTATGTTTCACGGCAAATATTGGAGGGCTCGCTCTAAAACAACCGTGAACCCAGGCCAAAAAATAAAGATAGCTGCTAGAGAGGGCTTAACTCTTATTGTGGAGCCAATCAAAGAAGATTAATTTAACCAAGCCAAGCCTTATTTCATTCCATAAATTGTGAGGATAGAGGATGCCGTAGCTCAGTGTTATCTTCTCAATTAATTTCACACCATTCTTGTGTAAAGAACCTGCCCTTTAAAATTCATCCCGAGACCTAGCTAATTTTTAGAATGCGACTATTTAGCTTTTTTGCTTCAGATCTTTTTATTGCCGCCTTCGCTAGGTTCTCTCCAAGCTTTCTACACGCCTCTAAGTCTTTTGCCGATGGAGGCCCACTTGACACGATCCCATCACAAACCTTCTCCATCTTGAAGACCTCCATCATTCTCTCAAGGCTTAGTAAAGCAGAGTTGCTCGGTCCACCTCCAGATGTGAATGCCGCCGCTGGCTTACTAGCGACCTTATCCCTAATATTCCATGCTCTATCAAAGAAGTCTTTCATTAAACCGCTCATATAGCCAAAATAATTTGGGGATCCAAATGCCACGGCGTCACAAGAGATAAATTCTTCAAGGGCAACATTCTCAACACGAATAATTTTAGCAGTTACTCCCTCAACGCTACTAACCCCTTCAGCAACTGCCTTCGCTAGTGCCTCGGTCCTCCCGGTCCTAGAATAATAGATTATTAATACCTCAACCAACTAGACCACCCAATAGAAAAATAGCGTAGTGAGAATATTTATTTGTTAATGAATTTTTCGATGCGGCTGATCTCTGCCGATCAGAGCTTCCTCTCCCTATCTTTACATTTTTCTCTAAACTTGTCTTCTTAAAATGTCAGAGGAGACTTCTATGCGAGCAACCATTTACAAGTTCTTCTAGAACCTAAATCTTTCACTTTCAAGCATTTTTCTTCTCTAATGAAAATCCTAAAAATCTACTAAAAATTTAAATAAGTGTGAATAATACTATTGCAAGAATGGTGAATTAAATGAGAGGAGCGAGATTTCTTCTTGAACAGTGTGCTAAGGAAGGAGTGAAATATTTCTTCGGAATGCAGGGAAGCACAATCACGCCCCTATTTAATGAGCTGCTAGATTTTCCACAAATCAAGACGATACTTTCAAGGCACGAGCAGGGCGCAGCCTTCGAGGCAACTGGTTATGCATGGGTTTCAGGAGTGGCAGGCTTTTGTGGCGCTACGCTTGGACCTGGCTCGGTGAACCTTATCTCAGGGCTGCATGTACCTTGGCAAGATTCTATTCCTGTACTCGCCATTGGAACAAATGACCCACCATCTCACTGGAGGGGGGCAACAGTACAAGCTTCTTCTGGGTGGGGGCCAAGAAGCACGTGGCATGTTGAAATGGCCAGGCATGTTACAAAGTGGGCTCAAACAATACCTATTCCAGATTTGCTGCCGGAAGCCGTGAGAAGAGCCTTCAGAATAATGTATACCGGGAGACCAGGACCAGTCTACTTAGATATATGTATGAATGTATGGCTTGAAGAAGTTAAAGAGGAAGTGCTCCCACCAGAAAAGTACCGTCCAACATGCAAGATGTATGGGGATCCACATCTTGTTGAAAAAGCAGCTCAGCTGCTTATTGAGGCGCAGAACCCTGCAATTCTAGCTGGCGGTGGTGTTAATCGTGCGTGGGCCCAAGATGAGCTACTTGTGCTCGCAGAGTTACTAGGGGCGCCTGTCGCAACCACACTAATGGGCAAAGGCTCATTTCCAGAGGATCATCCGTTAGCATTGGGATGCGTAGGAATGGGTGGACATGAGACTGCGAACTCCATGTTGAGAAAGGGCAAGTGTGATGTGTTATTAGCTATTGGTTTGACTTTCAGCGTATCGGCCACCGGATTCTGGTCTAAAGATTTTGGCGGAGACAAATTGATCCAAGTAGATATAGATCCAACAGAAATTGGAAAGGCATATCCAATTGACATAGGGATTGTTGGTGACGCCAAGTGTGTCCTACAGCAGTTAATAGACTGCGTTAAGAGGAAGATTGACGCTATGCCACCACAGAGGCTTGAAGAATTCAATAGGGCTAAGAGCGAGCGCATTAGGAATGTTCTAAAGCTTAAAGATGAGCTTAAATACTTCCGTGAGGAGGAAATGTACTCTGACGCCGTACCAATTAAACCGCAGCGCGCATTAAAGGAGCTAAGAGAGTTTCTGAAGGAGGATGCCATAGTTTTAACGGACTGCGGTAATAACATGGTTTGGACAGAAGGGTATTTCCAGCACTTAAAGGGTGGACTCTTCATTGTTGACGCAAACCATACAGCCATGGGCAACAGCTTAGCCGTTGCTATAGGAGCAAAACTTGCTGCGCCTAAACGTCAAGTAGTTGATGTAATAGGAAATGCTGCATTCCACATGCTCTGTAAGGAGGTTGTGACGGCAAGCACTTACACGATACCAGTAGTCTGGTTCATACTTGACGATGCAATGTTAGGCGCAATCGCGCACTATGCAGGAAAACTTGGCTGGGGTGGTCTCTGGGAGCCTGAGAGGTATGCTGCCACAGACTTATACGACATGGACTTTGTAAAGTTTGCTGAAGCATGTCATGTATTTGGAATAAAGGTTGAGAGACCTGGAGAGATAAAGGATGCTCTAAAACAGGCATTTGATTCTGGGAAACCCGCAATAATAGACGTGATAATAGATCGTGACGAAATGACAAGGAGCACCCTTAGAAGATTCCAGCATATATTTGCAAAATATCCAGGATTACGAGAGAGAAAGATACCTAGACAGAAATTCCCGATAAAGATACTAGAAGAGGTTTAGGGAGCGAGTAGATATGGCGAGTAAGCGTAAGGCTAAATTGGGGGTAATTGGCTGTGGTGACGTTACAACAGGGGAGAGATTTGGGCATCTAAACTATATTTCTGAACTACACCGCGGGGGATATCTAGAGCTAGCGGCAGTATGCGATATATCTGAAGAGAGAGCTAAAGCAGCTGGGGAAAAATTTAAAGCCCCATATTATACGGATGCAGAAAAGATGCTATCAACTGATTTAGATTGCGTTTATATAGCTACCCCAGATTATACACACCATGTCCTCGGTAAACTAGCGGCTGAACACGGTAAACATTTTATTGTGGAGAAACCAATGGCCCTCACACTCCCCTGTTGCGATCTTATGATAAACGCTGCAAAAAAGGCAGGCGTTTATTTTGAAGTTGCAGAGAATTACTTCAGGACTCCGAATGAGAGAGTTATGAAAATGGCTATTCAGCAGGGTTTAATTGGAGACGTTTTAAGAGTGTACGTCATCCCCGGGTCTATGAGAATAGCGGGAAGAGCGGCTACAAGAGACTTTTGTTGGCTAATTAACGGCACAATATCACTCCACGATATGGGCGTTCACCAAATGTCTCAACTAAAGAACTTCGCTGGAAGCACACCCTCTGTCATAAGGGGAGTTATACAGCGGGGTGGAAAGAACAATTGGCCAATGTGGGGCTCAGCATTAGTTGAGTTTGAAAATGGGGTGGTTGGCATCACTGAAATTAGTTATGATGAGGGAGCAGGGGAAACACCGTTCAGAAAGATTGCAGGTACTCGCGGCTGTATCTACAGTTATGGCATATTTTGTGGCGCAGCTGACATGGGCGGATCCATGAAGATCCTCCAGAAAAAAGAGACTGGAGAATTCCATGAAGTGCCAATAATTAAGAACGTTCGAGTAATCGGAGACAAAAGCTACCTAGATAGTATAGTGGTTAAATCTGAGCCTGAGATAACTTACGTTAATCCATACCGTGATTGCGTGAGCGGAGAATGGGGTGTAGGCATAGCCGAGGAAATAATGAGCATAGCTAATGCAGCTGTATATGACAAACCCCCGGAGTACGGAATAGAGGGCCGCAGAGATTTAGAAATGGTTATAGCCGTGATAGAGTCTGGAACCACAAATCGCCCAGTGAAGCTTCCACTGACAAAAATGACAAAATGGGAAAAAACATTACATGAAGCTTATAAAAAACACTTTGGTAAGGATCCACTGAAAGTTTAAAACAAATAATATTCTCTTTTTTAGGTTGTTTTTATCGGATGATGGTTTCTGCTTACTCGGTGTTTTCTTTAAGGCATATATTATGTTCTTCTTATGATGGCAAGAGTTATAAAGAAAATGAGAGACTTAGAAGAATTGTGAGTGTTTCCATGATTATATTCCCAAGTTTCTTAGGTATTTAATGCTCCTGAGAGCGTAGTCTTTCGCTGTCTCAAACGGATGCTGCGGCCAGTCTGCGTCTTCATAATAAAATACTTCAACGCATAAGTATTTGTCATAGCCTATATCTTTTAGAGCTGAGAGAAAAGTTGGAAAGTCTATATGTCCATCGCCAAGGGCCAGCCTATTGCTCTCTGAAAGATGCACATGCTTTAATTTCTTCCCTAATTTCTTGACCGGCTCCACAAAGGATTTTTCTTCTATGTTCATGTGGAATGTGTCTAAGATAGCATAAAGGTTTTCACGGCCGACCTCGTTAATCAACTTTATTACATCATCTGTACATTTAATGAAGTTCGTTTCAAATCTATTCCAATACTCATATGCTAGATCCACATTCTTTTCACGAGCGTAATCTGCGGCTTTTCTAATGGATTCAACAGCCCACTTCCATGCTTTATCTCTAGGGACACCTTCACTCAATCTCCTTCCACCTATTAAAATGTTTTCGCAAGAAAGCATAGAAGCTATCTCTGCCAGTTTCCTAGTCAATTCTATTGCCTGCTCTCGCTCCGCTGGGTCTGGACTATTGAAAGTTGTGGCGCCGAAGATACAAGCCAACTTCAAATCATAGTCTGAGAGCATCTTGCTTAGTTTTTTCCATACATCTTTTTCATGAACCTTCTGCGGATCGACAACACCATCTACACCATCATATCCGACCTCACTTAAAAATTTTAATGCTTCTTCTAATCTTTGATTATGAAGGGTGAAGTTTTTTCCAAATGGATATAGCGAAAAGCTTACCTTCATGTAGAAACCTCCGAAAATAAGAGTCTATGGCTGAGTCTATTTAAATCTTACCTTTTCGCGAGAATTTTGGGTTACGAGGACTGCTCTCCCCTTCAGAAGAGCTTCTAGTCCCGATCCTTTTTCTTACTTAGATGCAAAATGGTAATCGTAAATCATGTAATGCATAATTTATTAGAGTATCTCTCATAATATGTTTCTTGGGGGCGCTTAAATGCCAGTTTCCTTAATCCGTAAAAGAGATGGTAGGATAGTTGAATTCGACCCATCAAAAATCACCAAAGCCATTCACAAGGCTATTATGGCGGTTAATTAAAGAATCAAGCTCAAGAGATGAGGAGTATTAAGAAGCTGTCATCACAGTTTATGAGGTAAGCGCTCTTTTTTCGTATAAATCTGAACTTGATCACCCGGATATAATCGAGTTTATTACCGCTAAAGAAAAGAGGGCGTATTAACAAACTTTAACTTTAATATATCCGTCGCGGTCACCGATGAATTTATGGAGGCTGTTGAAAATGACAAGCATTATAGCTTAGTTAATCCGAGGAACGGCGCCGTTGTTAGGCGTGTGAAGGCTAGGGATTTATTTGATTTAATGGCTGCCGCCGCTTGGAAAACTGGTGACCCGGTTTTAATCTTTATCGATGAAATTAATCATGAGAACTCAACGCCTCACTTCGGCGTAATCGAGAGCACAAATCCATGTGGGGAGGTTCCATTACTGCCATATGAGAGCTGCAACTTAGGTTCAATAAACTTATCTAAGATGGTTAAGGATGGTGAGGTCAATTGGGAGAAGCTTAAGCGGGCCGTCAGGTTAGCGGTCCACTTTCTAGATAATTTTATAGATGCCAACAAATGTCCTCTGCCGCAGATCGAGAAGGCTACTAAGGCAAGTAGGAAGATAGGTTTAGGTGTTATGGGATTCGCTGAGGTGCTAATAAAGTTAGGCATACCCTACGACTCCGAGGAAGCTATTGCAACCGCTAAGAGGGTTATGTCCTTTATATCATAGGAGGCTAGGAGGAAGTCTATGGAAATCGCTGAAGAGAGGGGCTCATTCCCTAATTTTCCGGGAAGCATTTGGGAGAAGATGGGCTACAAGGCTATGAGGAACGCCACATTAACATCAATAGCGCCTACTGGAACCTCTAGCGGGATAGAGCCTCTCTTTGCAATTGCTTTTGTGAGGAATGTTATGGGAACACAGCTCTTCTAAGTTAACCCGCTCTTTGAGCGATAGCGAAGGAGAGGGGATTCCACAGCACCGACCTGATTACGAAGATAGCTAGAGTTGTCTCAGTCCAAGACCGTATTGAGAGTAAATAATCATCACGCTATAAAAGATTTTTTCTAGTCTACCTGACATGCTTTCACAGTGCTTAAAAAGAGAAGACTGATAAACCCTTAGCAAACAAGCATCACTC
>Ga0105162_1001516_pt1 | contig 13182 bp, 13 predicted proteins | sample JNZ201metaG_FD_81532 | JGI IMG/M metagenome (GOLD analysis project Ga0105162, IMG submission 81532) | Hot spring microbial communities from Jinze hot spring, China to study Microbial Dark Matter (Phase II) - JNZ 20120812A | ecosystem: Environmental > Aquatic > Thermal springs > Hot (42-90C) >...
GCCTACATTCAGCTTCCTAGCATTCTCGATAACTTTAGGTACTTCCCAATGATTTTTCGGGTTAGTCCTAGGTGTAACACCGTCGAAGCTTAGGTAGAGATTGCTTACACCCGCTTCCTTTACTTTCTTAAAGAACTCGAAATCATATGAAAGCCTGATACCATTAGTGTTAAGTTGAATGTGGTCGACACCTTCTTCTTTTATTACTTTAATGATCTCGGGTAGGTCATCTCTTAGAGCAGGCTCCCCACCGGTGATCTGAACAGAATTCCCTGGAACAGGATATTCCCTCCTAAGGATTCTAACCATTTCTCTAATCTGGTCGATCGAGGGCTCATACACATACCCAGCGCGCTCAGCAAAGAAGAAACAGTACCAACAATAGAGATCGCATCTATTCGTTACTACTATGTTAGCTAAGGCTGTGTGGCTCAGATGACCTGGACAGAGTCCGCAGTTAGCTGGGCAGGCATATCCCAAGATATTTATGTTCGGGTTACCTGTACCCTTACCATCATGTGCGTACTTATTGAATCTCTTATACATTTCAGCATCGCCATAGTAAAGTTCGACGATCTTGCCGTGGGTAGGACATTCTTTCTCCAAGAAGATCTTGTTGTCTCTCTCAACTACCTCGGCTGGAATAACTAGGCTACATTCTGGACAGACGCTAAGAGTAGTTTTCAAGACTTGTTTAACCTCGCTTACCTCGTTAATACTCTGCCTCAACATAATCTATCCTAAGATTGCTGAACATCTAATTAAAGTATTTCCAAACTAACCCTAATAAGAAAGTTAAGAATGTCTGACTCATAAAGATGATGGTCAACTACGAAATGCTAGGATAGAAATAGTAGAAGATCGATATCTTTCTCCACTACCCTCTTACAAGCATCAATCCTCGGTAATCAAAGATAAACAAATGTGGTATTCTTGGACCCCATAATTTTATTCTTCTTAGATCTTGAAGCTTCTATAATACTCCATCTGAAAGAGATGACGCAACAAATAAAAAGACTTGTAATTACTCTAAATAATTCACACTTAAAGCTTCTCTCATAATCTATTCAATAAAATACTCTAAAGAACACTTTCAAACTAGTTGATAATGGTTGTCTAGAAACTGGGGAAAACTGAAACATAAGAATCATATAGCCAATTTCATAAACACACTATCTAGTTCTCAAAAGATAAATTGAAAAACTAAAAATTCAAGATCAAAATCTAAATATAACCATAACGTAAAAATTAATGGAGACAGCGTAGCCCGCGGTAGCTCAGCCTGGTAGAGCGTCCGGCTGTAGCCATACCTGCGCAGGTATGGTCACAACTACCAGGCTGACAGAAACCGGATGGTCGCAGGTTCAAATCCTGCCCGCGGGATATTCTATATACTATCCCATCTTTTGACGATGCTCTTAATCTTCTGGCTGCTTCAACATGCGCTCTGAAATATCAAGTATTAATCCTTACAACATATTCTTGTTACATTTCCTAGAGTGATTAACATTTCTTTTTATCTAAAGGGATGCTACAAAGAGAATTGAAGTCACGGAATTCGTTATCTTAGTTATTTAAGCCTCGCTCTAGCAATAGCAGATAAGTAGATCTTTCTTCCATCTTTCTGGATTATGAGACCTTCAAGAGCAAAATTCTCAGCTACTTTCATTATCAAAATATCTAACCAGAACTTATAATAGATGATTCTATACCCAGCGATTAGATCAGAAGTTATCGCCCTCGGTTCTAGGTTCTCTCTAAGAAATCTTTCATCAAGAACTACGACGTCTATAACCTTCCCTGTTACAATTTTTCAATATTTTAGCAATTTCTATCTCTAGTCAGGTTTTTTCACGTATATCGAAAACTTTATCTATAACTATTATACATCCAGAACTCTGGCTTTCATCGAGTTATAGATGCCGCTATAATTTTTTATATTTCTAGATCCTGAAATGTCTAGAAATATAATAAAATAATTCCGGAGTTAAGTTTGATTAATGCTTTGGTATAATTTTCTCATCTATAGTCTAGGTAGCATTATTATTTCTCTAAATCATGGTTCTAGAATAGGAATCTGCTTGAAGAATACATGCTATAGAGATCTTAGATTGATCTCATGAATATTTTATTGTGGTTAAGTAGCTATGAGGAGAATGCGTATGTGTAAATGGTTCAGGTACATTATGAATGTATGCATGGGCGTATAACTTGACAGTATATATGTAGGCATTTACATATTCTTTACTAGCTAACTAAGGTGTGAGACCTTGACTGGATTAATTGATAAAAGTTTTGACGTAGCAATCATAGGTGCTGGGCCCGCGGGTTTGTCAGCTGCATATACTCTTGCGAAGAACGGGTTGAAAGTAGTTGTTCTCGAAAGAGGGCGGACGCCTGGTTCAAAGAACCTTTATGGTGGAAGAATTTACGTTAAACCTCTTGAAGAAATTTTTGAAAATTTTAGACAAGAAGCACCTATCGAGAGATGGGTTAAGAGAGAACGCTTCAGCATAATGTCTAGAGGAGAGTTATTTACCCTAGAGTATAGTTCTCAAGATACCACAAGCTTCGTAGCTTATCTATCCAAGCTTACAGGCTGGATGGCCAAGAAAGCTGAGGATGCTGGAGCAGTGATAGTTACAGATGTACGTGTAGACAGCATTCATCTAGAAGATGGCGTAGTAAGAGGAGTGATATCCGGCGAGGATATACTACGAGCCGACGTAGTAGTAGATGCAGAGGGAGTAAATAGGCTAGTTCTTGAAAGACTGGGATTAGTGAATAAGCTAAGTACAACCCAGGTTGCTCTAGGCTTGAAGCAGGTTATACGACTAGACGCTGATAAGATTGAGGCTAGGCTTGGTCTTTCTCCTGGAGAAGGCCTAGCATGGCTCATAATAGGGGAAGCAACAGGATATCTCCCCGGAGGAGCATTCATCTACACTAATTCTTCTACTATCAGCATCGGATTCGTGGTATTCCTAGATGAAGCATGTAAAAGAGTCCACAAACATGTATTCGATGCTCTTGAAGAATTTAAGCAGACCCCAGCGATCAAGAATATCATAAGTGATGGTGCACTGATCGAGTATGGCTCTCACCTAACACCTGAAGCAGGGTTGAAGATGGGACCCACAAAATTATATGGTAATGGTTTACTGATAGTTGGTGATGCGGCTGGACTCCTCTTAAATCTTGGATACACTATTAGAGGGGTAGACTTTGCAGCTTATAGCGGATATCTAGCGGCGAAGACTATCCTGAAAGCTCATAGTGAAGGAGGCTACAGAGAAGAGAACCTCTCAATGTATCAGAAACTTCTCGAAGAAAGTTTTATCATAAAAGAACTTAGGAGGCACAGAAATACCTCTAAGATTCTGAAATCAAGTGAAATGTTTACAATGTATCCCGTAATGATGTTAGATGTAGCTGGAAGGCTTTTCCAAATACAGGATTCCTCTCCAACGCTAATGCAAGCATTGAAAGAATCTATAAAAGGTAGGGCGTCCCTAGCGAAAATTATCTGGGATACGTTCAAGTTGGTGAGAGCACTATGAGTGAAGCAAAAGTACTAAAGAAGATGAAGATCGACGAAGCCTTGAATACAAACGTATGGGATGTCGATCACAAGCCGCACATAGTCGTAGACTATGAAAAATGTAGAAAAATATGCGACAAGAAGATCTGCACCCTTCTCTGCCCAGCAGGATGCTACACTTTAACAAGTGGCGAGATACTCTTCAGCTACGAAGGATGCCTTGAATGTGGAACATGTAGAGTAGTCTGCCCAAATGAAGCAGTAACATGGAATTACCCCCTAAGTGGAAGAGGGGTCCAATACAGATACGGTTAAATAAAGATGGCGGAGCCATATCGAGAATTCAGAGAGCCTATTCAACGAGAGCTTGTAATGGCCCACAACAGCTGTAACAAAAGCGAATACACTAATTAATGATGCTCTCAATCTTACAATTTTTCAACGCCAGCAACGTCTGCAGGTTATTGTTCATACAGAATGCTCACTTCAATTTACCAACTTATATTCTCTTAAAAGTCTTCAGATTTTGTCTCTATTTAGCGATAATCGGCCTTATCTCTGAAAATTTCTCTACTTTTCGTTTAATTAGATATTTATTGCGTATCTATTTGCCGGAGCTTGCGACTAGTTGTTTATTTTGTTCCGTAGAGTATCTCCTCCGCGGTTGGCCATTTAACGTTATAGTAGCTTATATTTAATCTAGGTATGAGAGCGGAGAGTACTGATTGCATACATAGATCTATTCTAGCAATTTTCTCTCTCGTTAAGTATCCTACGGCTCCAATAGTATTACCTATATCCTTTATCCCTGATCTTTCTTCAATTATCTGTTCTGCCTCTGTATACTTCTTTGAAACAACTCCTTTGACTACTTCTACAGGAAACTCGAAACCCATGCTTACACCAATAGTAACTAGATGACTTCTGTCTATTATCGCACATAAATGTTTATCCATGTATCCAGTTATGCTCCAGGGAGCCTCGACCAAGCCTGCCTCTATACCAACACCATAATCATAATCGCCTGAAGAGATTGCCTGCAGACTTCTTGAAACAGCATATTTGATAGTTTCAAGATATCCGATCGGTTGAGGAATAGAATGTACATCAATACTCTCAACTAAGAAATCGTCGAAGAATAGGCTGAAGCATCTTCTAACAGCCTCGACCTTAACAGGGTTCCTCGAGCCTACCGAGACCTTCACGTAATAAGAAGAAACTGCTCGAGCAATAAAGATTGCTAAACAAAATAGGGTCAGGGATTAAATACAGTTTCCACGAGAGTTATTCGTTCCCACCTATATCTCAGTTTTTATTTCTTTTTATAGAAATCTTATTTCAATCCTTGACCTTTTTCTAGGTGGTACATATGCCGAGATGTCAGCTATGTGGTAGAAAGACAGAGAAACTTTACTATATCGAGGGGAAGAGAGTATGTGATAAATGTAGGTTTAAAGCAAAATCTTGAATCATACAACATCACCATTTAAAATGCTAAATGATTTCACGATTTAGAGGATCCACGTATCTTGAGGAGAACTAGATACCTTATTCTTTGAAAACATGGAGAGACTACATTAGAAACGTTACTTTCTTAGTTCTTTCTCCGTATCTCTTCTCTTTACGGCTTTATCGAATACTATCCAGTTTCTATACCACTCCTCATTTTCTTTCTTCAATAATTCTAGAATCCAGCTTGTTAATTCTTTAGCCGTAATCTTCTCAAGCTTCTTCTCCAAGATCCGTGCCTCGACAATCTTAGCAATACTCCTTGCCGCCTCGATTGTGGCGCCCGATTTTAGACAACTTACAACGATCTTCTCAGGTATGAAGACTTCCTCACTCCCATCTCTTTTAACAACGACTATACGGACCATCGTATAAGAAAACGTAAACCATGTATAAAAGAGTTTTAATAAAATATAGAAGTTCTAGAGAGCTTTCATGTCATGCGTAAAGATTAGTCTGAGAGGCGTCTATCCTGTTCCGCCTAGAAGAAAATAAGTTTTTAGACCTCCGTTAATATTATTTTGAATGAGAATTTGAGAAAGCTTTTTATCGCTACTCTAGGCTTTGACGAAAAGTTTATCATCAGATCGTTAATAAGAAATGGATTATCTAATGGCGACTCAATTCTAATTTTCGCTCCCAAAGGATACCTGCAAGATGATAAATCTAGTAAAGCAGCTGAAGCCATAAAAGAGATAGTTACGAAGATCCTTCCAAACGTTGAATTGAGAATTGAGGAATATGATCTTCGAGAAGACTTTGCCAGAGAGATCCATAGGGCTAGAAGCTTAATCCAGAATTATGAATCCAATGAAGTAATCGCATGTCTATCAGGTGGGATGAGAGCATTAATACTTGGAGTAATCTCAGCTCTCATGACGCTTGATGGTTACAGGATAGTTATCGAAATAGAATTTGAGAATCTGGAAAACTATTTAAGGATACCTCTGCATACATTAAAGATACCATACAACAACAGATGGCTAACCATATTAGAACATCTAGAGTCTGGAAAGTCTATTAGGGCAATATCTAAAGACGTGGGATTGTCTGCCGCAACGATCAGCCGGATAGTAAACGAAATGAAAAGCTATAAGCTAGTTGACGAAGAAAATCAGGTTACAGAAGACGGGTTCTTCTATATGAAAATCTATAAAAAGCTGTTTCGATAATGTGAAACAAAATGTCCTTTCTTATGAAATATCAATACAGACGAAAGATTTATACCTTTGTTCGATGAATATGATTGTATGAACCCTGAGGCAGAGGAAAGTGTGGAGGAAAAGTTTAGTGAGATAGTTAACATGCTGAGATTCTTCTCGAAGATAAGAAGATACAGTTTTCTCGATAGAATAGGAAATGCATTAAACTATGAAACTATCGAGTTTGCTTTATGGGAAGCGATCAGAACCTTCAGGTCAATATATGATTCAGCAAAGATAGAGAAGATAGATAATAAAGAACGTAGATACTATGAAGAAGATGGAAAAACATACATCTTGCCTAAGATCCCTGAAGAGTCTCAGATTATTGAATTTTTAAGACTTGCCAGAGAAGAAATAGGTGTGGCTAGAAGATTAGCGATCAGAGCTTTGAGTTTTCCATATATTGTTAAAGAAGAAGAGTGAGGTGAAGGTACATGTTTGTGAGCGTAGGGGCTAGATTTGAGGCAAATGTTGAAGCATTAAATATGGTTGAAACTGCTGGAAACTACTCGAAGCATAGGAGGGTGCCATACATAGTCGAAGACAAGGGAGCGATAAAGATAATCTACGTTCCCGCTGTAAGTGGAGAAAGCATTGCTCATGCATTCCAAGAACTATTAGCTGAGGAAGCAGCAGCTGAAAATCAAAAAGTATGTAGAAAATGTGCTAGAGGAGAGTTCTTGAAGTCAATGGATGAGGAGAATGCTGCTGAAAAGTTTGAAGATAAGAAAACACCTTCCGTAGCAGAAGAGATAGAGAAAGGAATTGTAAAGAATTGCACGGTAGAAGATGTTGGTGGGTTCCTATACGCAGGTAAACCGCCTGTCAAAAGAACATCTTCTTTCCAGGTTAGTTACGCACTACCGATAAAGAAGATGGCTGTATACTCTACTGTTGAACCTCAACTACATGCTAGACATGCAATAATCGCTAAAGTTGAGGAGAAGAAAAGAGAGGTGGGAACTGCTGCTGAGCAGATGCTATACTATGTAGAGACCGGTACCGCTATCTATGCTTTTACACTCAACATAGACCTAAAAGCCATAGGTATAAGCGCAATAACAGGCAATCTCTTAATATCTGAAGATGAGGTAAAAGCTAGAAGAAGATCAACTATACGTTCTCTGGCAAGAATGCTTTCATCTGGTCAGTTTGGTGCGAAGCTTTCAAGATTCCTGCCTTTAGGAGGCATAATATCGCTTGTGGCCTCAGTAACCGAGAAACCCTTTACAATAACATCTCCAATATACGATGGGTTTGAAGACAATACTATGAAGAGACTTGAAAAAATAGCGAGAGAATTTAATGAAGAGTATAGATACTTCGTAATGGGGAGAGAGGGGCTCGATACGCCAGAGCATGTCATGACACAGCTACTACAATACTTGAAGAGCAGAGACATAGTATAGACCTCGGTGCCGAAGAAGATGCCTCTGTCTTTGATGGCTACGTTGAGAAGCCACGGAGTCATCGCGCTCCGAGTTTCCCCTCAGAGTAAGATGAGGATCTCTTTCAAACATCCTCCCCCTACATCTATTATCGGTGCTTTAGCGTATCCCCTCTTCAGAGATAGTAGGATAGAAATAGTAGCTAGCGGAGATGATGGAGTAAAGTCGACGGCCGATGAGCTTAGGAGAATGCTGATATCTGTAGCGGTGAGCAGTAGGGGTGGGTTAATGTATGGGCCTTTATTCAAGATAAACAGACTCTATCATGGTGTTGCTGAATCGGCGGTAACATCTCTCCCGATAACCGTTACTTACTCAGAATATGATTCTCCGATAAAGGTGGTATATGTCTTCGATGACGAAAAGCTGACGAATTATACAGTGGCTGAGCTTGAAAGAGCAGCCTGGGGTATAACAAGGCTAGGATCTAGAGAAAGTATCGTGAACGTTGAAGATGTAAAAACATCTAGAGTAGAGATATCGGAGATGGAGACCGTGAAAACCTCCTTCAGCTACTCTTTAGAGAGAGTAGAAAATGTTAAAGGCAGACATGACGTAGAGATGGTTGTTGATTGGAGAATCAGCGAGATAGGAGATTACTCTAGAGTTGGCAGAATCAGAGTAGCATATCCTCTCGAAGATAACATTGTTGAGGGGAAATTAAAGGTAGCTTTTGTTGATGGTGAAGCGGTGATAATATGAATCCTGCCGAGATAGTTGGCAGAATACCATTTACAGGCCTATTAAGAGAATTAATCACGATAGGCTTACTTGAATTGGTGAGGGCGCGCATCTTTACATCGAAAGAGTCAGAAATCCAGGAAAGAATAACAGAGTATATGGAGAAGCTATCAGATAAGTTTAAATCAGATTTCTCAGGCATGTCCTCCAGTAAGATCGTACTTAATGATAGAAGTGCATACTTCATAAAAAGTAAGAGGCTTACGAAATGGTATGGGGAAAGTGGGGTACCGCAGGATTACATAGGTTTAATGATATATGTGCTAGAAAACACCTCGAAGCTCCTCAAGAAAAAGAAGATAGATTTCATAGAGAGCTTAAATAACATTAGCATAGGTAGAGAAGTAGTTTTGGGGAGAAAGTATCATGACTCATTAGCGATCGTTCCGGCAGTAATTAAACAAGCAGAATTCTATGAATTCCAACATGAGTTTTTAAAGCCGACTGCTGGAGAGAAACCTGAGATACTCTTAGACCCGATATGGTTTGCTGTGCTGGCCATAGGCTTCTTAATATGCTTTGCAGGATACTATGGAGGAGGATATTACTTTATCACAAGAGAAGGGGTAGAGGCGATCTTCGGCGATGCCGAGAAAACACAACAGGTATACAATGCAGTTACAAATTTGACAGCTACACATGTAAAGATAAAACCTCTACCATATAGTGAAGAACTATATGAATTAAGGTTAAGTTATGGATTGGCTTATTCGAAAATTGTTATTGATCGAGAAGCCTTTCCTCTAAAGGTCTACGAGATATCGCTAGTTGGAAATGCATATACATGTACTAGGGTGATTCTGATAGATTTGACAAAGACCATTGAGTATCTGCAGGCTTACATCGACAATCTCCACACCCCGAACCAGGCTTTCTTCCAAGTGAAATTAAAAAACAATCAATATGATAATCCAATACATGCTCTGTTAGAGCTAGCTGAGAGAGAGATTCAGAAACCAGTCAAAGGAGATAGTAGCATGTTGCTCTTGACATTTGTAAAAGATCTCTATAGAGCAATACATGTTGGAAGTCCAAGCTTGATGGAAGAAACTTTATTGAGGATGTTGAGAATCTCCCATTCTATCTTGACCACTAAGGAGAAGGTAGATCCCTTGTTGAGGGAAACATTCAAGAAATTCATGTACGAACCACATGTCTCAGCAGTTATTAATGCATGTAAAGGTAGAATATATGATAGATCTGATCTCAATATATGATGAAGTAAAGCAGAGATTAAATGGTGAAGAACGTCCACTAATTAGAGATGTATTGAAGAGTATCGAGCAAGTTGATAAACCATTCCTCTACATAGTGAAAGCACCCACCGGATACGGAAAGACAGCGATAAGCATTTCATGCGCAGTATACTCTATCTTTAATTCTTCTTTATTCACTAAAGTCGTACACATACTTCCAATGAGGTCGATAGTTGAAGACGTATATTTCAGAGCTTCAAGGATAATGGGGAAGGAAGCTGTAAAAGAAAAAATGATGGATGTAGAAGAAGAGAAGCTAGAAGTATTCCACTTGTTCCCGTTGAATGTTACTACCGTTGATACTTTTACGTGGGACGTAATGAAGCTTAACACAAAGAAGATCGGGTTGATCAGGGAGGAAAAAGCATTCGGCTACGATTATCTTACTCAAGGATCATTAATGGATTCTCTACTATTCTTCGATGAAGCACACTACATTCTAGAAGATGAGCATATGAAGATCGTATTCGCAGTGATATTAGAACTACTACTAAGATATAAAACCTCCTTAATAATCTCGACAGCTACATTATCGAAGGGATATGAAGAGTACTTCTTAAGCTTAGCAGAGGGATACGGATACGATTTTAAGATTTTTGCACCTGAGGACTCGGATCCGTTCATAAAAAGAGAAGAGGAGAAAGATTTCAATATACACCTTGTTGATAATGATGTGGAACTAGTTGATAACATTGCTAGGTTGATAGACTTAGATAAAGTAAATTTGGTAGTAGTTAACTCGCCATACACCGCTGTCAGCGTATATGATAGACTGAGTTCTTCCTATGAAGTAGACCTATTCTTACTTCACGGTAATATGAAGAAGAAACATAGAGAGAATGTTCTTGAAAAGATTAGGATGTATTCTCGAGCTAAAACTCCAAGCATTATTATAACAACTCAAGTTATAGAGGCTGGAGTCGATATTTCTTCGGACGTATTAATCACTGAGTTATCTGTAGCGCAATCTCTTATACAGAGGATGGGGAGGGTAGCTAGATACAATGAAAAATTTGCAGACATCTATATCCTGAAAAGCCCGGGAGAACCTTATCCAGCTGATAAGATCGAGAAGACATGGAGGCAGCTCAAAGAAGATGCTAAGCTAATCCATCCGAGAATCCCTTCTACATACTATAACTTGCTGAATCAGATTCACGGAAGAATCCAGCAAGAAGTTGACATAAGGCTATCTCCTAATTACACCAAGGCTATGAAACAATTATTGATAAAACTACTTGATATACGTGTGAGAGCGCCAGAGATACTTGGTCAGGTCGAGAGTATTATTAGACAGCAAGCTTTTCTAAGAGAGTTCACTATACCTGTAAAAGTTGAAGATGAGTATATTCTCTTCTCGCCTAGAGAGGTAGAAAAGATGTTCCGAAAGAATCTGATCGAAGTTAGAGCAGGTCATGGACCCGTAGACCCGTCTCGAGACTTTTACAAGTTAGCTGAAGAGTTTGCTTTAGGTAAGAAATCAGCTGAAGTGGTCTATATAGGAGAATATGATTGGGTTAGAGGTATACTTCCATGAATCATGTCTGCTTAGCATACTTCCCTAGATCTCCTGATGAACGCGGCCAAACAATAGAGGAACACATCATTAGAGGGCTCGAATTCTTGGAAGAGATGTATCTGGAAAGAGGATTCGCTGAGTATCTTGTTAGATTGGCCAAGTATTTTAAGGTTGAATTATCTCTTACAGAAAGTCGAAACGCCATTTATGCTTCATACATATTCCATGACCTGGGAAAGATATCTAAAGAATATCAAGAGAAGAAATCAGGCTTCAGCGGCCATGAGATCATTTCAGCTTATTGGGTAATGGAGCACGGCAGCCAGTTAGCTCTCGGAAAGATGCTCTACCACGTTGCGTTAGCAATATACTTACATCATCATGACATGAGGAGGGGAACTAAAACACTACAAAAGGTTAATTTATGCAGCGAATGTCTTAGAAAAATCCTAGATATATACGAGGGAAAGACATCTATCAATTTAGCAAGTTATAAAACGAGATTCAGAGGAGAGCTCTCTTCTGGATTAACTAGGTATCTTAATAGGATCGAAAAAGAGGATGTCAGGTTATCGTATCCTTTACTACAGGTAGTCCATGGAGTGGATAACTATTCAGCACTCGAACGAGAGGGAAAACCATCGGTTCTATCGACCGAGGTCAGAAAAGTCGTCGACGCCGTCCGATTATTAAGAGAAGATTTTGGAAGAGTATTTAGATAGCAAGTAAATTTAATAGAGCAGCTTTTCATAATATTTATCGATTTATTTGGATAAGATATTCAAGATCAGTTTTAACGGAGTTAATAGCTATCTAATTAATAGCAGGGATGAAGCATGCTTAGTAGATGCCTCGATGCCTGTCAGCATCTTGATGGAGACCATAAGCGGTATCCGAGATTACTTCAAGTTCAAGTATATTTTACTAACTCATGGACACCTCAACCATGTTAGATATGTTTCCGAGGTTAGATCCCTGTCAAACGGGAAAACCTATATCCATGTTGATGATCGACCACTTCTCCGAGAAGAGGGAATAGGGATAGACGATGTCTACACATTAAGAGGCTTCGATAAATTTAAGGTCGGAGATATAGAGATCATCGTTTATCATACTCCAGGTCATACAGATGGATCTGTCTGCTTCTATTCTAGAGAGCTTAACGCAATCTTTACGGGGGATACGTTGATGAAGGGCGGTTTTGGAAAGATTAGGGGACCCCACTCAATGAGTAGGATGCTTAAGAGTCTGAAAACAATATCTAGGTTGATACCTCCAGATACTACCGTCTATCCAGGTCATGGCTTCGAGACTAGGCTAGAAGATGAAGCATGGCTAGATGGATTAGATATGCTCTCATAGATCATCTATATTACTTTGTTCCTCTCGTTATGATGTGACCCGCAAACAGTAGAGCCCATGAAAAAACTGGGTAAACTATCATCCTCTCCATTCCTCCATGCCCTAATCCTAGATAGATCCCGAATGCGAATAGTGATAGAGCAGTTAACGATATTATACCTAATACGACGGAGATTAATGAAATTGGCTTAGGCGTAAATCTGTAGACTGCTATAGCGGAGATACCTGCGAAGATAAATGTTGTTGCAGACATAATGGTGTGTAGTTCGTATGGGCTTCCTTCCGGGAATACTCCTACTCCAGTCGCCCCAAACCCTGTCAAGAATAAGAGAATAGATAGTAGTCTACTCTTGTATTCTCGGTAGAGAAGTATCGAGGAGATGACTACAAGTATGCCTAGAAATTCTATCGAATTGTTGAAGATAGGTGCTGTTAAGCCGACACCGAGATCGCTAATATAATTGTGAGCCACATTATAACCTGGGTAAAGTGCTTCACACACAATCATGAATATCATGAACTGAGTTACACCTATAGCTATCAATAAACCTGATAACAATCCATACCTAGGCATACTTTATAATAGTTTCAAGCTTTTTTA
>Ga0105162_1001517_pt1 | contig 13181 bp, 10 predicted proteins | sample JNZ201metaG_FD_81532 | JGI IMG/M metagenome (GOLD analysis project Ga0105162, IMG submission 81532) | Hot spring microbial communities from Jinze hot spring, China to study Microbial Dark Matter (Phase II) - JNZ 20120812A | ecosystem: Environmental > Aquatic > Thermal springs > Hot (42-90C) >...
CTTATTTTTTCTGGCAAATTTTTTTCGTGCGGGCGATTTTGAAAGGTTGATGATAAACGAAAAGATTGTTTCGGGTACAGATATTAAGAAATCGCCAGCGTTTGCCTTCACAATGTCTTTGATTTTGCCGGGGACAGGGCAAATCTATGTTGATAGGTTTGATGTGGGTAGGTATTTCATCGCTTCCGAAATTTCGCTTTGGCTTGTTTATTTTGGATTGAACGAATACGGGAGATGGCTCAATGACGACGCTATAAATTTTGCCATCTTAAATGCAGGTATTGATCCCGTGAATAAAAATGATGACTTTTTCTCTGATATTGAAAATTACAGAAGCGTCTTTGATTTTAATCAGAGAAAGGGTAGAGATAGAAGCTACGACAAAATTTATGACCCTGAAAAATTTTTCTGGTGGTGGAACAGCGACGAATCAAGGCAAAAATATAAGGACATCAGGATCAAAAGTCGTGCGATGAAGTATTATGCGAAGTTTGCCCTTGTTTTTGTAATTGTAAATCACTTCACAAGTGCAATAGATGCTTTTATACTTGCAAAAAGATTTAATTTGAAGCCGGAGTTAAATTTTAAACCGCATCAGGGACTGGAGTTCTCTCTAAAATTAAATTTTTAAAAATTTCCCGCTCGGAATATGAAACCTGACGAGTTAATTGAAGAGATTGAAACAATTTACGAAGATGAAGATTTTATAGTTTTGAACAAACCAGCCGGAGTTCTCACAATTCCCGACAGATTTGCTCGTGGTATCCCCAATCTTTATGACATTTTAAAAGAAAAATACGGTGAGATTTTCGTCGTGCATCGGCTTGATAAAGAAACAAGCGGGGTCATTTGTTTTGCGAAAAATGAAGAGGCTCATTCCGATTTGAGCGAAAAATTTGAAGAACACGAAGTCAAAAAAATTTATCTTGCCTTAATAACTGGACATTTAAGAAACAAACAAGGCAGAATTGATATTCCGCTTTCCGAGAATCCGAAACTTCCCGGAACGATGAAAGTTGATTATGAAAATGGCAAAAGATCAATCACCGAATACAGAGTTCTTGAAGAATTTGAAAATTTCTCACTCCTTGAAGTAAGACCATTGACGGGGAGGATGCATCAAATTCGCGTTCATTTTAAAGCGATTGGACATCCGCTTGCTATTGATCCTGTTTACGGTGGCAGGCAGGAGATTTTTCTTTCGGAGATAAAGAAAAAATATAAACCAAAAGAAGACGAACCAGAGAAACCGTTAATGAGCAGATTAACATTGCACGCTTTGAGGCTTGGATTTTTCCATTTTAGGAAAAAAGAATATGTTGAGTTTGAAGCGAGGTTGCCGAAAGATTTTGAAAGTTTGTTGAAACAGTTGAGAAAATACAGCGTCAAGGAAGATAATTTTTAAAACAAATTTGCAGAAAAGCGATGGCAAGAGAAGAGACATTTACGCCTTGGTATTTTCAACCCGAAATAGCAAAGGTTTATGAATCTTTTTATGAGGGGAAATATAAAGAAGCGGATATCCAGGAGAAAAATCTGTTAAAATTTTTACTTGATCAGATAGATGGCGTAGGTGAGATTCTTGAAGTTGGATGTGGGACGGGGCACTTCACAAGGTGGTTGAATTCGCTTGGATACAAAGTTGTCGGTGCAGATATTTCGCCTGTTATGCTTGGTGTCGCAAAAGAACTTTGGAAGGATGGGAAATTTGTCAACGCAAGAGCTGAATTTTTACCTTTTAAAGATAAATCTTTTGATGTTGTCCTTTTTGTCGCTTGCCTTGAATATATGCCTGATCTTGTTCGCGTGTTTAGAGAAGCAAGAAGAGTTGCAAGGCGTGGAATAGTTATGGGGCTTATGAACAGGTGGAGTTTGCCAACGATTAGAAGAATTATTCAAGTGAAACTTGGAAAAAATCCATACTATTTCAATGCGAGATTTTATTCCTTGCCGATGATTAAAAAGAAAATCAAGCAGGCGTTTGTTGATGGAGAATTTGAATTTCTTGATTGGAGTTGCGCTGTTTTCCCGAAAATTTTTGGAATTAAAAAATTGGTGAAAATTCCATTTTTGGGTTCTTTCCTTGGTGTTGGAGTTAAATTCAAATAAAATCGGTGAAAATATGCAAGTTGATTTCCCAAAATTTGGAAAAGTTGGAAAGTTATTTTTTGACAATGTGATATATCCAAAACTTGGTGCAAGAAGAGATGAAGTTATTGTTGGACCTGGCTACGGTTGCGATAATGCGGTTGTAAAGTTAAATGATAAACAGGTTCTTATTCTGACCTCCGATCCGCTTTCAATAATTCCTGCACTTGGGTTTGAAGATTCGGCTTGGCTTACGGTTCATCTTCTTGCTTCGGATCTTGCAACGAGCGGTGTTCCGCCGATGTATGCTGTTCTTGATTTTAACCTTCCACCACAGATCACAAAAGAAGAATTTGAAATTTACTGGGATGCATTTCATCGCGAATGCGAAAAACTTGGCATAGCAATTGTTGGCGGACATACTGGAAAATTTTTTGGAATTGATTACACAATCGTTGGCGGTGGAACATTTATAGCAGTTTCAGATATTGATAAATATGTCTCATCAAATATGGCAAAGCCAGGCGATAGAATTGTGATAACAAAAGGTGCTGGAATTGCGACAACGGGAATTCTTGCTCGCGTTTTCCCAGAAACGATAGAGAAAAATTTTGGCTCGGACTTTTTAAAAAAAGCACAAAATTATTTCTGGAAATTTTCCGTCGTTGATGATGCCTTAACTGCCGTTAAAATTGGAGTTCGTGATGATGGAGTAAGTGCGATGCACGATGCAACGGAGTGTGGAGTTCTTGGCGGAATTTATGAGATGGCGGTTGCAAGTGGATGCGGTGTTAATGTATTTAAAAATAAAATCCCTGTCTCTGAAATAACAAGGAAAATTTGTGAACTTTTTGAAATTGATCCATACATTTCTTTGAGCGAAGGAACTTTGATTATCGCAGTAAAAGAGAGCAAGGTTTCTGAACTTATAAAAACACTTTCTCAAGCGGGAATTGAAGCAGTGGAAGTTGGTTATTTTGCAGAGCCATCTTATGGAATGTGGATTGAGAATGAAGATGGAACGAAAGAAGCATTAACTTACCCAGAGGCAGACCCTTACTGGAATGCTTATATAAACGCCATAAATAAAGGATGGAGGTAAAGATGAAGATAAAAGGTGGTTTATATTTCGTTGTTGATATAAATTCAGCGGAAAAATTTGGAGTTGAAAAACTTTGTGAAATCGTTGAGAAAGCGATTAAAGGCGGGGTTGATGTGATTCAAATCTGGGCTGAAAAAACAAAGTGGAAAGAAAATTTTGAGAAATTATTTGATGTTGCGATGAAAATAATTGAAATTTCACATAAATACAATGTCCCCGTGCTTGTTGCAAATGATATTGAACTCTGTGTTAAACTCAATGCAGATGGAGTTCACCTTGATAGTTATGAGTTACCCGATAAATCAGGATTTGAGATTAAAAAGATTATAGGTGAGGATAAAATCATTGGAGTAACCTGCGGTAATGACATCAGAAAAATTGAATGGGCAAAGGTGAATGGGATTGATTATATCTCGTTTTGCTCTGTTTTTCCATCTTCTTCGGTTGATTCATGCGAGATAGTTCCTCTTGAAATGATAAAAAGGGCGAAAGAAATCCTTGGCTCTGAAATTCCTGTTTTTGCTTCGGGTGGAATCACGCTTGAAAATGTTGAGGATGTTTTAATTGCTGGTGCAGATGGAGTTGCTGTTGTATCTGCGTTATTGAAATCTGAAAATCCAGAGAATGAGAGCAAAAAATTTAAAGAAAAGATCGCTGTCGCAAAAAGTAATTAAGTTTACACTTGCGAAAAGTTTATAATGAAATCACAGGGAAAGAATTAAATCTTCCAGATAAATGTGAAAGGATAGTAAGTTTCAGCCCTGCTGTCACAGAGGCGCTTTTTGAGATGGGGCTTGGGGAATTTGTCGTCGGTGTGAGCGTCTATTGTGTTAGACCACCAGAGGCAAGAAAAAAGACAATCGTTGGAAGTTATAACACTTTTAAAGATGAGAAACTTAAAAAGTTAAATCCCGACATAATTTTCACAACAACAGGATATCAACTTGAACTAATCAAAAAACTTGAAGATAAATTTCAAGTTTATCCCGTGCGTCTTCCTCCAAATGTTGTTGAGATAATTTCAACAAGTTGTGAGGTTGGGATAGTTGCTGGATATTTTTCAAATGCAAGAGAACTTGAGAAGAAATTGATGGTAAATTTATCAAGTTTAATCTCAAAAAATTTTGAAAGAGGCAAAAAACCGAAAATTTATGTTGAAATTGATTTCGGCGCTCCTGTGACATTCGGTGCTTATAGTTATATAACAGATGCAATTGAAATTCTCGGTGGTGAAAATATATTCGGGAATCATCCTTCTGAATGGCTTTATGCAGATGATGAAAGTGTTAAGAATTTAAATCCGGATATAATCATCTATGAGCCGAAGATGTTTTCAAAAAATAGAGATAAAGCGAGAATATTTGATTCTTTACATAAAAGATTTGGAGATGTTGAAGCGATAAAAAACGAACTTGTTTTTATAACTCCGGGAATTTATGATTTTCTTGCACATCATGGACCGGGATTTATAACCCAAGCGATGCCGTGGTTGAATGAAATAATCAAAAACTTTTAGCTCATTCAAGCCCAAGCTCTTTTCTTAAAAATTTCCCCGTGTAAGAATTTGGATTTTGTGCAACTTCCTCAGGGGTCCCTTCAGCAACAATGTAGCCACCTTCATCTCCACCCTCCGGACCCAAGTCAATTATCCAATCAGCAACTTTTATAACATCAAGATTATGTTCTATGACTATAACTGTGTTGCCTTTGTCAACAAGTTTATTCAAAACATCAAGCAACATTTTTATGTCGTCAAAATGTAATCCCGTTGTTGGTTCGTCAAGGATGTAAAGTGTTTTTCCTGTTGCAACTTTTGAAAGTTCGGTTGCAAGTTTGACTCTTTGAGCTTCACCCCCGGACAAAGTTGGTGCGGGTTGACCAAGTTTTATATATCCAAGTCCGACATCATAAAGCGTTTGCAATTTTCTTTTTATATTTGGGATGTCTTTGAAAAATTCAAGCGCCTCTGAAACTGTCATGTCAAGAACATCATTTATTGATTTTCCTTTGTATCTTACCTCAAGCGTTTCTCTGTTGTATCTTTTACCTTTACAAACATCACAAACAACATAAACATCGGGCAAAAAATGCATCTCAATTTTTTTAACCCCTGAACCTTCACATGCTTCACATCTTCCACCCTTTACATTAAAACTAAATCTTCCCGGTTTGTATCCACGAAGTCGCGACTCCGGAAGTTGTGAGAAAAGATCTCTTATAAATGTGAAAACACCCGTGTATGTTGCTGGGTTTGAACGCGGCGTCCGACCGATTGGAGATTGATCTATTTCAATGACTTTGTCAATATGTTCAATCCCTTCAATTGATTTATATGGGAGAGGTTCTTCGCCAGAACCGTAAAAATGTCTTTTGAGAATTCTGTAAAGCGTTTCATCAATCAATGTTGATTTTCCAGAACCACTTACACCTGTCACACAGATAAATTTTCCAAGTGGAAATTTTACATCAATGTTTTTAAGATTATTTCCGCTTGCACCTCTCAAAATTAAAAACTTTCCATTTCCTTCTCTTCGTCTCTTTGGAATTTCAATTTTCTTTTCACCCCTGAGGTATTGTGCAGTAATTGAGTTGTTATCAAGTTCAAAAGGTTTTCCAACTGAAATCACATAACCACCATTTTCACCCGCACCAGGTCCAAGGTCAATGACGAAATCTGCGTTTTCAATTGTTTCTCTATCGTGTTCAACAACTATAACTGTGTTTCCAAGATCGCGCAGGTTTTTCAACGATTGTATAAGTTTTAAATTATCTCTTTGATGCAATCCGATGCTTGGTTCGTCAAGGACATAGAGAACTCCGGAAAGTTGTGAGCCAATTTGAGTTGCAAGCCGTATTCTTTGAGATTCACCACCGGATAAAGTTCTTGCCGGTCTATCAAGCGTGAGATAATCAAGTCCGACATCAAGAAGAAATTTCAATCTTGATTTTATCTCTTTCAAAGTTTGTTTTGCGATCAAAGTTTCTCTTTCTGTAAGATTTAAATTTTCAAAAAAATCGTAAGCAGATTTAATCGTCATTGAAACAATCTCATCAATTCCCGTTTTCTTTCCAGTTTTCGCATCAACGAGTTTGACTGCAAGAGATGATTTTTTTAATCTTTTTCCGTTGCAAACATTGCAAGGTTGACTACTCATAAAACTTTCAACCCACTGTCTAATTCCCTCCGATGTTGTGTTGTTGTATAAATGTTTTAAATGGTTTATAACTCCTTCAAATTTGTGTGTGTATGTTGCGACATAACCATCGGAGTATGTGTATTTAACCGAAAATTTTTCGTCGCCTGCACCGTAAAGGATTATGTTGAGTTTATCTTTTGTTAACTTTTTTATTGGTTTTTTCAAATCAATGTCATACTTTTTTGCAACAGATTTCAAAAGTGACCATTCCCATGTATCTCTTTCTTTTCCGTATGGAGCAATTCCTCCATCCGAGATTGAAACATTTTCATCTGGGATCACAAGTTTTAAATCAATCTCTTTTTTCTCCCCAAGCCCGTCACACTCTGGACATGCTCCGTAAGGTGAATTAAAAGAAAATGAATTTGGCGAAAGCTCTTCATAACTTATACCGCAATCAACGCAAGCAAGATGTTTGCTGAAAAACAAATCCTCTTTCCCATCATTTACGATTATAGAACCATCCCCATATTCAAGTCCAAGCTCAACAGATTCGTAAATTCTTCTTTTAGCATCTTTTGAAATCGTTATTCTGTCAATTAAAATTTCTATGTTGTGAATTTTGTATCTATCAACTTGCATTCCGGGTGTAATTTCTAAAACCTTGCCGTCAACCCGAACGCGAAGAAATCCATCTTTTAAAATTTTTTCAAAAAGTTCTCTATAATGCCCCTTTCTCCCACGAACGACGGGAGCAAAAATTTCAATTCTTTTCCCATCACCGAGTTTAAGTATGCTTTGAACGATCTGGTCTGTTGATTGCTTTTGAACTCTTTTACCACAGTTATAGCAAAATTGAACGCCAACTCTTGCAAAAAGAAGCCGAAGATAGTCATAAATTTCTGTTACAGTTCCGACTGTTGAACGGGGGTTGTGGCTTACGGATTTTTGATCAATTGAGATTGCGGGACTTAATCCATCTATTAAATCAACATCGGGCTTTTCCATTATGTCAAGAAATTGTCTTGCATAAGCGGAAAGCGACTCAACATATCTTCTCTGTCCCTCTGCATAAATTGTATCAAACGCAAGCGATGATTTTCCAGAACCAGAGACACCTGTTATTACGATTAATTTTTCCCTCGGTATGTCAAGATTTATGTTTTTTAAATTATGTTGTCTTGCACCACGAATTATTATCTTTTCAATCATCCCGTCTTTTTAAATCAAATTTTTTTCTGCACCTTCAATATAAAATCAATAATTTCTCTTACCGCACCATTTCCACCCGATGAAGATGCAACATAATCAACGATTCTTTTCACCTCACTTCTTGCGTTTGCAGGTGCTGCACTGAAACCAACTATCTTCAATAATGGAATATCAAGTATATCATCTCCGATGTAGCAAAATTCTTCTGGTTTAAGGTTATATTTTGTGAGCAAATTTTGAAATGGTTTAACTTTATCAATCGCATTTTGGATTAATTCATGAACTCCAAGCTCGCTTGCTCTCTTTTTTATGATTTCTGATTCTCTCCCCGTAATAATTCCAACTTTTAAGCCAAGTTCAATAGCTCTTACAATTCCGTAGCCATCCTGTGCGTTAAAAACTTTTATCTCTCCACAATTTGATGAGTAAATTATGCTTCCATCGGTTAATACACCATCAACATCAAGAAGAATCATTTTAACTTTTTGTGCTTTTTCATGTGCGTGTTTTCTTATCCTCATTTGAATACACTCGTTTGTTCAAATTTTTTCACAAGTTCATCAATTTGTTTAACTTGATAGAGAAGCTCATAGAGATAGTCAAGTTTGAGCTGACTTGCAGCATCGCTCAGGGCTTTTGACGGCTCTGGATGTGTTTCAAGGAAAATAGCGTCAACTCCAACAGCAACAGCTGCTCTTGCGATGTGGAAGATAAATTCAGGTCTTCCTCCGGATTTTTCTCCAACACTTGGAAGTTGAACTGAATGCGTCGCATCAATTACAACAGGATAACCTGTTGCTCTCATTATCGGAAGAGAACGCATATCAACGACAAGATTATGATAACCAAAAGTTGTCCCTCTCTCGGTAAGCAAAATTTTATCATTTCCGGTTGAAGCAACTTTTTCAGCAGCATATTTCATATCTTCCGGAGCCATAAACTGTCCCTTTTTGATGTTTACGACTTTGCCTGTTTTCCCAGCTGCGATTAAAAGTTCAGTTTGCCTACATAAAAAAGCCGGAATTTGAAGCACATCAACATATTCAGAAGCCATTTCCGCTTCTGGTTCAGAGTGAATATCTGTTAAAACAGGTATATCAAGCTCTTTTCTTATTTGAGCAAGTATTTCAAGCGCAATTTTTTCTCCGATTGTGGAAAATCCTTTTAAACTTGTTCGGTTTGCCTTTTTATAGCTTGATTTGAAAATAAATGGCATTCCAAGTTCTGTGGTTATCTCTTTTGCTCTTTTTGCGGTTTCGTATGTAATCTCATAATTTTCAACCACGCATGGACCTGCGATTACGACGAGTGGATTTCCACCGCCGATTTTTATATTTTTAACTTCAACGATTTTTGTCATCGCACCACCTTAATTTTTTATCAAAATTAAAAAAGCGATTTTTCAAATCAAAATCAACCTTACTTGAAAAAGTTAAACGCATTTTTTAAATTGTTATTGCAACCTGAAAAAACAAAGCAAGCAAAACATCATGGAAAGAAAAATTAGAGTGTTAATTGCAAAAGCAGGTCTTGACGGACATGATAGAGGAGCAAAGGTTGTAGCAGCTGCTTTAAGAGATGCTGGGATGGAGGTTATTTATACAGGTTTAAGGCAAACCCCGGAGATGATCGTTCAAGCAGCTATTCAAGAAGATGTTGATGTGATTGGCGTAAGCATTTTAAGCGGTGCACATATGACTATTTTCCCGAAAATTATCAAACTAATGAAAGAAAAAGGGCTTGATGATGTTTTGTTAATTGCTGGCGGTATAATTCCAGATGAAGATATACCAAAGTTGAAAGAAATGGGCGTTGCTGAAATTTTCACGCCGGGAACACTTACGACGGAAATCGTCAGTTTTATAAAAGAATGGTTTGAGAAGAATAAAAAGCAAAAAGTCGCTTAATCAAACTCAATCTCCTTTGATATTTTCCTTGTCACAATCTGAACATCGTCAAATTTTATCCCATCGCTCAAAGAAAAAACTTTTTTAAAATCTTCGGGTTTAAAAAATATCTCAAATCTTCTCGTATATTCATTCAACTTGAACAAATAATACTGGACATTTTCATCCCTTCTAAACGGATTCCATTCCTCAACAAGTTTGCAATTTTCAAATGTGCGAACATCGGGTGTTGAACCGGTGATGTAATAAGTCACTTTATCACCCGGTTTATAATTACGCCCGCTTGATATAGCAAGTTCATAAGCTGCGCTTCTGTTCCTTTTACCAAGTTTGACAAGTTCTTGATATCTATCAAGCCGTTCACGTAATGTTTCTGTTTTTGCAAGCTCAAGTATGTCTATTTTTCTTTCAGCAATTGCTTTGAAAAGCGACTTATAAAGTTCGTGAATTTTTTCAATTTCGTTATTGAGCAAAAATTTTACACACTCACTTATGTATTTTCTCGCAAATGGTTCCATTCCTCTTGAGATTAAAGATGCACCCTTTATATCAACATTTCCATTCTTATCAAGCAAAGCGTAATTTTTCTTTTTGTAACTTAACATTTTTTTGTAAACCCCGTTGTAAGCAAGATTTATCCCTTCTGGAAGCGTCGCCCCAATTTCTTTGACAAATTTTTCAGCATTTTCCTCGCTTGAATAATTATCTGGCGGAATAAAATAAATTCCATCTGTATCTGCTTCAATGACTTTACCGCCACGGCTTGTTATTTCGGAAATTAACTTCTTCAAAATTTTTTGACCTGTTGTTGTGACTTTGTCTGCACTTTCATAATCGTTGAACAAAGCACGACTATAACCGAGATAACCATAAAAAGAATTTATCAGAATTTTTAAAGATGATTGGATAGCATCATACTTTGATTTTTCTTCTTGCGAAGTTGAATTTTTCATTTTGTGTTTTGCTTCAATTCTCATTTTTGTGAGAAGTTCAAGCATTTGGAGAAAAATGCCAAGCTCGTCTTTTTTCGGCGCAATTTTGAAGTTTATCATTATTGATGGGTAAAGTGATTCTATATCTGCGTGAACAACATTTTCAAAAATGCCAGTGTAAAATATGTCCGTATACCCTCCCGTAGTTTGAAATCCGATGTCTGGTTTTGGAAGTGAGTGTCTTCTGCGTAAGTAAGCCCGAACAAGCATTGATTCAATTTTTGATGATGAGCCAGATTTTATGACCTGCCAAAGTGGAAAAGGTAGCATTTGCGAAAGATAAAAATAAGTCGGAGTCAAAAGCTCGGAAAGTTTTCTCGTCTCTTGAGCATCCTGCAACGCATACTTTATCAGCGCTTCCGGATTATTATCCCAGTACCAGGAAATTCTATCGCCGGGGATGTAAATTCTATCTTCTGATGAAATTCCGAAGTATTTTGAAACATATTTAAGCGAATAACTCTCAAATTCACGCTTTACAAAGTCGTAAAGTTGAACAAGTATCAATGTATCAATAATATGCCTGCCGTAAATTTCAATTCCAGTGAAAACTGTTTCGCGATCGTATGTTGAAGTTATAATTTTCGGCTTGCTTCCATCTCTACCAAGAGCAAGCTCAACATCGTTAAGTTCTGCTCTTTTAATCAGATAAGGAAGGTCAAAATTTAAAATGTTGTGTCCTTCAATTATATCAGGGTCTTTTTTACGAATGATTTCAACGAATTCAATCAGCATCTGCTTTTCTGACTTCTTTCGTCCATCAATTATATACTCCCAACCTCTATTGTCGGTAAGCGAGATGATAATTATTCTATCTTCAACTCTTTCGGGGTTGCTAAATCTATGTTTTGTGTATGTCTCAATATCAACCTGCATCCGATAGACATCGTTGAATTCCATTCCTTTGAAAAGTGTTATCCCGCTTTGAAGAAGGTATTGATGAACAGGGTCGGGGCGAAGGTAAATTATATCTGTGTCCGTGTATGATTCAACTTTAACCATATTTTTGGTGCTGTAATTTCTCAATATGTATCTTATTGCATTCCACATGTCAGTTAAATCTTCAAAAGCACAAACATACTGATAAAAATTATTTCCAGCAAGTTTTTTTATCCAGAATTTTTTATAAAATCCATCAATGTATTCTCTATCGCTTAGGAAGAAAAATGGATAAAACTTTCTAACTTCGTCTCTGACCTTATTACCCTCTCTAAAGTAAAGTCGGACAGTTGATTCATCAATTTGTTGAACTGCGACGATATTTTTTTCTGTGTTATGTCCATAAATTAACTCATTCACATCAGATCACCTCAATTTCAACTGTTCTTCTTCCTTTTGGAATTTGACTTTTTAAACCTTCTTTTGTCACAAGCCCACAACCTAATGTTGTGCCGTCGTATTTTACCGCTATATAAGTTCCGGGTTTAAAATTCAAAGATAAATTTTTCAATGTCGCACCGTTTAAAAAGTTCTTGGCATCTTCTTCTGATTCAAGTTCAAAGATATTTTTCTTGACAAATGGTGATAAAATTTGAAGTGCGCTTGTTGAAATTTTCCATTGTTCGTTTTTCACCTTTTTTGCAAGCTTCAACCCAACTCTTTGAATTATATGCGATAAAAGATGATGTTTGAAACTTCGGTCAATTCCAGCGAAGTCAGATGTCAAAATTTTTTTCCATTCAATTGAACAAAACCAAAGTTCATCGTGTTTAAAATGAAATGTAAAGTTTTTCCATATCTCATTATCAATGCCAAACTCATCGCTTAAAAATTTTAAGGCGTCCTTGACTTCTCTATCATCAGGTGAAAGAAATCGCAATTTTTCAATTGTTGCAGAGCCAGCGTGTATATCTGAAAACATCGGGGACTTTGAAAATGTTGAATCTGTCTTCCGCAATTTTGCAATGAAAAACCCTTCAGTGTTTGATTTAAAAGGATAAATGCGAATGGTCTTTTTCAATCTCTCATCAAAGACAAACTCTTCATATTTTGTCAAGCCGGGTTCAAAATCATCCCTTCTATATTCAATTTCTTCAATTTCAACAGGATATTTTTTCAATATGTTATCAATCACCATTTCGTTTTCCTCAACCGTAAGGGTGCAGGTTGAATATACAATAACTCCATCTGGCTTGACAGATTTTATTGCGCTTGATAGAAGTTGCACCTGTTTATTGCTCAATCTTTTAACTTCTTCATAGTTCCACCATTGCAGTACTTCGTTTGCCTTTGAGATTATACCGAGGGCGGAGCAGGGGACATCTACAAGAGCACGGTCAAAAACTTCAGGAAGTAAATTTCCAAATCTATTTCCGTCAATTTGAGTTATTGCGGTGTTTAGAATCCCGAGTCGTTCAATTTGGTGTGCCAAAACTTTTAATCTTTCAAAAGAGACATCATTTGCGATTATGATGCCAGAGTTGTTCATAAGTTGAGCAATGTGCGTGGTTTTTGAGCCAGGTGCAGATGCTATGTCAAGGATGATCTCCCCGGGTTGAGGGTTTAAATTTAAAGAGGGCAACATTGAGGATAAACTTTGAATGTAAAATAATCCAGCAAAATGCTCAACTGTTTTTGAAATTGGCACCGGTTCATCAATTACAGTGAAAGCGTCGGGTATAAAGTCAATTTTTTCAATTTTAAAACCCTTCATTTCAAGTTTTTGTTGCAGTTCGTAAGACGAGATTTTTAAAGTGTTCGTTCGTATCGTAAGTGGCAGATCAAGTTTGTATGATTTCAAAAG
>Ga0105162_1001518_pt1 | contig 13179 bp, 11 predicted proteins | sample JNZ201metaG_FD_81532 | JGI IMG/M metagenome (GOLD analysis project Ga0105162, IMG submission 81532) | Hot spring microbial communities from Jinze hot spring, China to study Microbial Dark Matter (Phase II) - JNZ 20120812A | ecosystem: Environmental > Aquatic > Thermal springs > Hot (42-90C) >...
ATGCTTCAAGGTCTGCTTGCGTTGCGTCTCTTGCAAGATATCCAGGCCAAACATATTTCCCTAAAACTGGATCATACCAACTTGATGGCCATGAATCCGGCTTACCGTCCCCATCCCGGTCTTTATCAGGATTGTGAGCGATTTCGTCCTGATTTGGATCAGCGTAACCCGGCAAAGGATTAAATGTCCAAAATTCCGTCCCATCTGGTGAAACTGTGCTATAATATCTCAACCCATCACTTACAATGTGAATTCTTCTATTATTCGTATCAACCACAGAAGCAGCAACAAGGGGGCTAAATTCATAAATATGTGGTAAATTGTTCCATATCACATTTAACCGACGGTTAAAATTAGCACCTGCGCCAATTGCACCGTAATTGTAAATTATCGTTGTTATTTTATTGCCATTCATGATTAAACTTTTCCTATCAGCATATGCCTTCACCTTTTCAAGTTCAAAATTATCACTCGCTTTAAAATTCTTGACTTCACTCCTTTTGCCAACATCACTTTTGGGATAAGATTGAAGAAGCATCAGCGAATAATTTTTTATAAGCTCATACTCAAACTCTCTCTTAATCTCCCTATCTTTGCTAAAATGTTCTCTCAAAATTTTAAGCGCCTTCTCCCTGTCGGAAAGTTTTTCCTGAGAAATGACCAAATTAATCAATAAAATTAGAAAGGCAACAATCAAATGGAATCGCATGGTTCAATTGAGATTTTTGAACAATTTAATTTTAGTTGAAGCCATCTCGTTGATAATCTTATCAAAAACTCTCACTTTAAACACTCTAAAGTGAGCTAACGAATTCAGAAAAAATATAAAAAAATTTAAGTGATTTTGTCAACAAAAATTTGCCTAAAAAATTCTTACCCAAAAATTCACATCAACCCACGCCTTTTGCTCAAATATCTAAAAAGCGCAACATCAAACGATGTGCCTGTATCCATAACCTCATAATCAATCCCATTGTTGAGACATTCAAATCTATACCTCTTTATAAATTCATTAAGCGCCCGCCGATAATCCTTCTGGATGTAAAGTGACTGCGTCATCATTTTCTCAGATGTCTCCATATCCTTAAAAAGTGCATCAACATTAAAATTGAAATTCCTCTCCAAAGGATCCAAGATTTGGAAAACTATAATTTCATTCTTTTTATGTTTGAAATGCTTAAAGGCACTTATAACTTCATCTTGATCGTCAAGTAAATCACTTAACAAAATTATAAGCCCCCTTCTCTTTATCCTTTCTGCGATAAGATGAAGAGACTTCGCTGTATTTGTTTTGTTTTCAGGCTTTGCGTTTTCAAGCTCATGTAATATAACATCAAGATAACTTCTTACAGAACGAGGTGGCAAAAACTTTCTTATACCTTCATCGTAAATAACAAGCCCAACCGCATCCCTTTGCATCATCATAAGATAAGATAATGCACCCGCAAGATAACACGCATATTCAAACTTCGTTATATTATCCCCAGAAGAATAAGCCATTGACCTGCTCGCATCAAGAATTATGTATGCCCTCAAATTTGTTTCTTCCTCAAATTGCTTTATAAAATATCTGTTTGTCCTCCCATAAACCTTCCAATCAATATACCTTGTCTCATCTCCCGGGGAATATTGCCTGTGTTCAGAAAACTCAACACTAAAACCATGATATGGACTTTTATGAAGCCCAACGATGAAGCCCTCAACCACAAGGCGAGCTATTAATTCAAGATTTGATAACCTTGAAACAACCTTCGGGTCAAGATATTTCCTTGCGTTTTCACTCATGATCAAATTTTATATGTTTATCCAAGCTGGACGAGTAAAACTCCAGCCACAACAAGCGTTCCACCGATCAAAAAAGGCAATGTTATCGGATTACCAAAAATTATCATTCCAAGTATTGCCGTCATTATCGGCTGTCCATTTGTGAAAATCACAACTTTGCTCGCTTCAATCTTACCAATTGCGTAATACCAAAGAAAATATCCAAAGATTGAAGTTCCAACCCCAAGATAAACAACACCAAGATAAGATGCAAAAGAAATGGATCGGAAATCAAGATTAACAAAATCATACAAACCAATCGGCAGATAAATTAAACTTCCAATTATCATCGCAACTCCCGTGACATAAAAAGCTCCATATTTAACCACCATTGGTTTCCCAAGTATTGAATAAAGAGCCCAAAACATCGCCCCAAACATTATAATAACATTCCCCTTCAAATACTCCATATTTAAACTTAAACCATGCTCGGCGAAAACAATTCCAACGCCCACAAAACTTAGGATAACACCTAAAACCTTATAAAAATTCACCTTCTCCTTTAAAAACAAAGCAGAAAAAATTAAAGCGAAAATCGGCGTCATAGCATAAATCAACGAAGCATTCGCAGGAGTTGTATATTTTATCCCCAAAATGAAAGCAAATTGATTCAAGGGCACTGAAAGAATCCCAAGAATAAAAAATTTCACCCTATCCGAGTTTTCAACCCTTATTTCCCTATATTTTGAAAAATAAATTATTAAACCGAAAACAAAACCAGCAATACCAGCCCTCAAAAAGGTAAGCGTAAAGGGTGGAATCGCCTTAACAACCGCCTTGGCAATTATATGCGTTAAACTGGCTATTAATGTCTGTATGCTGAGCCAAAAATAAACCACCTTAACTTATCCATTCACTTTCAAATAAATCCAAAATTTCACTGCAACTTCCAACAAACGCATCCGAATTTATGGCAAATTTTAAAAACTCCTCATAAATAAAGTCCCATCCTTTAAAATCAAATTCATCATACACAAAGTTATGAAACAAAACCGTAAACACACCTCCAAAACTTTTCACGACCTTTGCAAGATTTACAACTTCTACCAAAATCTCTTCAATCCCCTTTGAACTTCTACCATACTGATAAACTGCATCCATAAAAACAAGCGGAATCTCATAAACCTCAAGTTCAACATTTTTCTCAACATCATAAATTTTATACGGAAAAGCATAGCCACATCTAAAACCCTGCCTTAAATTAAACCCAAGTGTTGAATCATACTTAAAATTAAGCCCGTCATGTATTGATGGAGTGATTTTAAAATCATACCTTAAATAATGCTGTCTCACACCATTAACCTTAAGGTTAATAAAATTTTCAAGTTTAAGTTTTTCTTCCTTCATCAACTCAAAACTATTAAAGGTTTCAAAACTTGGGTGAAGTGCGATTTCAAATCCAGATCTTTTTAGGTCATCCACAAAATCAAGAAAAAATTTATCCCATTTATACCGTGCATCATATTTTGATGTCCGTCCCGATTTCAAGAAAAATGTTGATTTGACACCTTGAGATTTCTCAAACTCAATAAGTTTTTTCATCCCAACACGATACGGGTCTTCTCCCTTTGCAAAGAAATAAATAAACTTTGCAAACCTTTCCCTCCTTGCCTGTATATCTTCACGACCCATTATGAACTTGTTCATCACCTCGTTATAAACTCCGAACGCAGACCACTTCCTCAAGACATCAACATCATGCGTCAGACAAACAGAAAAAGTTTTCCCATTCCACTTTCTATTATCAACATTAAACCCACTTTTCTCAATAAAAAACTTCAAGACATGAAAATAAAAATTAACGATGGGGAAATTAGAAACACCGAGTTTGACAAGTAAGTTTTCATCATCTGGAAATCTTCCGATTTCATCTTTTTTATTCTTCACCCTTTCATCCCAAGATGAAAGGAAATAAAAAGCACACGAAAGAATATCAAAGTTTATTTTGTTGTTTTCAATTTCAAAAACTGGTTCGCCAGTTTTAAAAAAAACAGGCAAGGCGAAATTACCAAATTCATCCGGGATCATCGGCGCAACTAAACTAACAAAATGAACAGACGCAACATCTAAAACCTCGTCATAAGCTTTTCTTCCCTCAAATAGTTCAATAGCCAGTTCACTTTTCCTTATGAAAATTCCCTTCCCCTCATCCTTAAAGTCTTCCCCATAAAAAATAAAAAGTTCCTCTCCTGAAACCTCTTCATACGAATTGACAAAATTCAAATCAACTTTATAAAGAAGCGAAAAATTTTTTAAAACATACTCAATTCTTTTCCTATGCGATGGGATTTCAACATCAAGCAGAACTTTTAAACTCATGCGATTTACCTATTTGATGCTTACACTGCTTAAAGATACAAAATCATAAAGCGGAAACCTCTCGCAAAGTTCCCTTACTTGCTCTTTAACTTCCTTATAAACCTCTTCCTTTCCGATATTTGAAATAACTCTATCAATAAGTTCAGCTATGTATTCCATTTCTTTCTCTTTCATTCCGCGAGTTGTCAATGCTGGCGTCCCAAGGCGAATTCCACTTGTTACAAGTGGGCTTTTATCATCAAATGGGACCATATTTTTATTCACTGTTATCCCTGCCTGTTCAAGCGCTCTTTCTGCATCTCTCCCAGTGACACCTTTATTTCGCAGGTCAATTAAAACAAGATGATTATCCGTCCCGCCGGAAACAAGATTATATCCAAGTTTAATTAAACTATTTGCAAGTGCTTTTGCATTCTTTATAACCTGTGCTGAATATTCTTTGAATTCTGGTTTCAACGCCTCACCAAATGCAACTGCCTTTGCTGCAATTACATGCATAAGCGGACCACCTTGAATCCCGGGCATGACAATGCCGTCAATAATTTCCGACATCATGCGAAAACGATCCCCCTTTGGAGTTTTTATCCCGAACGGGTTTTCTTTATCTTTATACATCAAAATTAAACCACCACGCGGTCCCCTTAAAGTCTTGTGAGTTGTTGATGTGACAATATCACAATATGGCAATGGATTGTTCAATAGACCCGACGCTATCAACCCCGCTGGATGAGCTATATCAGCCATAAGATAAGCCCCAACTTTATCTGCAATTTCCCTGAAAGCTTCATAATCGTAATCTCTTGGGTAAGCACTTGCTCCAACAATTATCATTTTTGGTTTTTCACGCTTTGCTATATCTTCAACCTCATTCATATCTATCATACCAGTTTCCTTTGACACACCATAGAAGACCGCACGATAAAGTTTGCCCGAGAAATTAACAGGAGCTCCATGTGTTAAATGTCCACCATGAGCAAGATTCAAGCCCATAATAGTATCACCTGGTTGAAGGAATGTAAAATATGCAGCCATATTCGCCTGGCTTCCGGAATGTGGTTGAACATTTGCATATTCGCAATTAAATAATTTTTTTGCTCTCTCACGCGCAAGATTTTCAGCGATATCCACAAATTCACATCCACCATAATATCTTTTGCCAGGATAACCCTCGGCGTATTTATTTGTCATTACTGAACCCATCGCCTCAAGAACAGCTCTTGAGACAAAATTTTCGCTTGCGATAAGCTCAAGGGTATAATTTTGTCTTTCAACTTCGCCAGCGATTGCACTGTAAACTTCAGGATCTTGCTCCCTCAATGAATACATAACCTGTTAATGATTTTGTTTTTAAACCTTACAAATAACATCTTTTCTTCGCTTCAAACTTTAACCAATCTCTGAAATCGGGATGAGCTATTTCAATTAATGCCTTTGCCCTCTCCCTTATGCTTTTGCCATGAAGATAAGCAATGCCGTATTCAGTTACAACATAATGAACATCTCCTCTTGATGTAACAACACCGGCTCCTTCAGTCAAAACTGGGACGATCCTTGAGATAGTTCCGTCCTTTGCGGTTGATGGCAAAGCTATAATTGGCTTTCCACCCTTTGAACGCGCAGCTCCGCGGATGAAATCAACCTGTCCACCTATGCCACTGTAAATTTTATGACCTATTGAATCAGAACACACTTGCCCAGTTAAGTCAATCTGCAACGCCGAATTTATCGCAACCATTTTCTCATTCTGGCTTATTATAAATGGATCATTAACATAATCAGATGGATGAAATTCAAAAAGTGGATTGTTATCAATGAAATCAAATAACTTTTTCGTTCCAAGCACAAAACTTGCTATGACCTTACCCCGATGCAAAGTTTTTCTTTCATTGTTCACAACGCCAGACTCTATAAGGGGTAATAAACCATCGCTGAACATCTCCGTATGAATTCCGAGGTCTCTTTTATCTTTCATAAAAAGCAAAACAGCATCAGGAATTCCACCTATCCCCATCTGCAAAGTTGAACCATCTTCAATTAATTCAGCAATATAGCTGGCTATTCTCCTGTGAAGGTCTGTTATTTCATCTTTTGGAAGTTCAAATAAGGGTCGGTTTGATTCAACAAAGTAATGAATTTTACTAACATGGATGAAGCTATTGCCAAGAGCTCTTGGCATATTGGAATTTACTTCGGCAATTACAATTTTAGCTGTTTCAGCTGCTGCCTTCGTGCATTCAACGCCAACACCAAAACTACAAAAGCCATATTCATCGGGTGGGGAAACTGTGATTAATGCAACATCAATTTTATATTCGCCGCTGTAAAACAACTTTGGGATTTCAGATAGGAAGATCGGGACAAATTCAGCTCTGCCATCATTAACGGCATCCCTTACATTTGCGCCTGTAAAGAAAGCGCGATGTTTAAAATGCCCCTGCATTTCTGGTTTCACATATGGGGCTTCACCAAATGTTAAGATATGTGCTATCTCAACATTTTCAAGCTCGTCTTTTCTTTGAACAAGTGCTTTTATTAAAGGTTCTGGCGTGGCGCACCCGGGATGAACCCAGACCCTATCGCCAGATTTTATTACTTTTACAGCTTCTTCGGCTGTTACTGTTCTCTCTTTGAAGTGCTTTGTCCAGCTCATATTAGTTCTTCAATTTTTTTATATTCAAGGTTAAAAATTTCAGCAATGTTTTTATTTGTGCAATAACCTGCATGGGTGTAAATCCCTTTGCTAAACGATGGGTTTTCTTTCACTGTTTGTGAAAGTCCCTTATCAGCAATTTCAAGTATGTAGGGCAAACTTACATTTGTAAGAGCATGAGCTGCTGTCCTGGCAACATTTGAAGCCATGTTGGGAACACAATAATGAATAACACCATGCTTCACGAAAACAGGATTTGCAATTGTGGTTGGTCTGCTCGTCTCAACGCAACCACCTTGGTCAATTGAAACATCAATTATAACGGATCCTGGCTTCATCTTTTTGACCATTTCCTCTGTGACAAGTTTTGGAGTTAAGGCACCGTGAATTAAAACTGCCCCGATTAAAACATCAGCAAATTGAACTGCCTTTTCAATATTATAAACATTTGCAATTGCAGTTTCAACCCTTTTACCAAATAACTTTTCCACCTCCCTTAATTTGTCAATATCTTTGTCAAGGACCATTACATGCGCCCCAAGCCCAAGAGCAGCTCTTATGGCATTTTGCCCAACAACGCCAGCACCAAGTATAACAACAGTCGCTGGTGGAACCCCTGGAATTCCACCAAGAATTATCCCACGCCCGCCGTCCTCATTTTGAAGATATCTTGCTGCAACAACTATTGCCATCTGTCCAGCAATTTCGCTCATCGCTTGAAGTATTGGCAGGCGTCCATCTGGCATCTCAATTATCTCATAACCTATTGCTGTTACCCTCCTCTCAAGTAAAATCTCAATAAACTTTCTTGGTGCAACAGCAAGATGTAAAAAACCAAATAAAAGATGATCATCGCATAAGTAATCATAGTCTTCCTCGCCAGGTCTTGCAACTTTTACAACCATTTTCGCCCTTTTATAAATTTCTTCTCGTGAAAAAACAATTTTAGCACCCATTTTTTCATACTCCACATCGCTAAAACCACTATACTCACCAGCTGAAGATTCAACATAAACTTCGTGACCTCGCTCCACAAGGACCTTAACTCCCGCCGGCGTAAGTGCTACCCTTCTTTCAAGAATTTTTTGTGTGTCGCTGCTTTCTTTTGGAATTCCAATGTTCATGGTTAAGCTTTAAATTTTTTGGTTTTCACTCTTTACAAATATACTAAAAAGTTTCGGCATTATGAAGATTTCGCAGGGAACGAGACCATTGGGAACCGTTCCATAGCTCCAGTTTTAATTGATTTTATCCACAACTTTAAATATATTTTTACTTGCATTCAAAATTAATGCGAAAATCTTAATGAAACATGATGAACTGATCAAACTTGCCATTGAAGCAAAAAAACTCGCTTACGCTCCATATTCAAAATTCAAAGTTGGAGCTGCAATCCTCACCAACGATGGGGAAGTTTTCACAGGATGCAACATTGAAAACAGCTCCTACTCCCTGACAATTTGCGCTGAAAGAGTTGCAATTTTTAAAGCTTATTCTATGGGGAAAAAGAAATTTAAATCAATCGCTGTTGTCTCAGATTCAAAAAATTACATTTCTCCATGTGGCGCTTGTAGGCAAGTTTTAATGGATTTAGCTGGCGGTGAACTTGAAGTCATACTGGCAAATTCAAAAGGCGAGGCAAAAGTTTTAAAGCTTAGTGAGCTTCTCCCATTTCCATTTGGTTCAAAAGACTTAAAAAGAAAGAAAAAGAAATAACCATGGATATAACGGAATTTGAAAAAATCCCGCAGGGAACACGCGGGACCGGCTGGATTGAGGTTATTGCCGGAAGCATGTTCAGCGGAAAAACGGAAGAATTGATAAGAAGAATAAGAAGAGCTCAAATAGCAAAGCTAAAAGTTGCCGTCTTCAAGCCAAGAATTGACACAAGATATAGCACCGACAGAATCGTCTCACATAGTGATATCTCCATTCCTTCAATCGTTGTTGACAATGCACAACAAATCCTTGAGCTTGCAAAAGATGCACAAGTTGTAGGAATTGACGAAGCACAATTTTTTGATATGGACCTTGTTGATGTATGCGAAAAACTTGCTAACGATGGCAAAAGAGTAATTGTCGCAGGACTTGATCAAGATTACCGTGGAAAACCATTTGAACCAATGCCACAACTTCTGGCAATAGCTGAATATATAACAAAAACACACGCGATCTGTGTCGTATGTGGAAATCCAGCAAGCAAAACCCAACGAAAAATAAAAGCAGGTGAAAGAATTGTCGTTGGAGCTTCGGACATCTACGAAGCAAGATGTAGAAGGTGTTTTGAACCTCCAGAAGAGTAAAATAAAAAATGGAGAAATTAACTGATGAAATTAACCTCCTTCCTGAACGGACTACTGGGGATGGCAGTTATAGTTGGAATTGCTTTCCTCGTTTCAAACAACAAAAAAAGGGTCAATTGGCGACTTGTAATTTCAGGGCTTCTAATTCAAATCATCTTTGCAATTTTTATTTTGAAAGGACGTGAGCTTGCAAATCTATGGTCACCACTTGGCTGGCCTAAAACTTTATTTGAATGGATAAGTAAGGCATTTGTCATTATACTTGGATTTACAATTGAAGGAGCAAAATTCGTCTTCGGTGATCTTGCAATTAGCCCCGGACAAAATAATTCACTCGGTTTCTTCTTTGCATTTCAAGTTTTGCCGACAATTATATTTTTCTCATCTTTGATGTCTGTCCTTTACTTTCTTGGGATCATGCAAAGAGTTGTCCAAGCAATGGCCTGGATTATGCTTCGCCTCATGGGAACAAGCGGAGCAGAAAGCCTATCCTGCACAGCAAATATATTCGTCGGTCAAACCGAAGCACCACTTATGGTAAGACCATTTATTGCAATGATGACAATGTCAGAACTTCTCGCTGTTATGGTTGGTGGAATGGCAACTATAGCTGGTGGGGTTATGGCTGCTTATGTTCAGATGCTCGGATATTCATTTGCACAATCACATGGACTTGATATAATGACCGCACAAATAAAATTCGCTGAACAGCTCCTTGGCGCAAGTGTAATGGCTGCACCCGCTGCACTTGTAATGGCTAAAATCATGTGGCCAGAGACCGAAGAACCAGTAACAAAAGGAACAGTTAAAGTCAAAGTTGAAAAAACAGCTAAAAACCTCATAGAAGCAGCAGCTGAGGGCGCCTCAAACGGCTTACACCTTGCTTTAAATGTCGGCGCAATGTTAATAGCTTTTATCGCTCTAATAGCAATGACAAACTGGGGACTCGAAAAAATTGGAACTATAGGAGGACTTAACGAATTCCTCATAAAAAAATTTGGATCACCTCTAAAACTTGAACTTATCTTCGGACTTGTGCTTCAATATTTAGGAGTTGCAATTGGAATCCCCTGGAGTGATGCCCTGAACTTTGGAAGTCTGCTTGGAACCAAAATAGTTATAAATGAATTCGTTGCCTACCTGAAATTTTCCGAATTAATCGCACAAAATAAAATTGTCCTTGAAAAAACTATAACGATGACAACCTTTGCCCTTTGCGGATTTGCTAACTTTTCATCAATCGCAATTCAAATCGGCGGGATAAGCCCAATGGCCCCAAATAGAAGACCTGATTTAGCACGGCTTGGATTAAGAGCTGTTCTTGGCGGAACATTGGCAAACCTTATGACAGCAACAATCGCTGGTGTCCTTGTAGGTTAAACAAAAACATTTATTAAAAACTCAATCGGAGCTGCTATCGCCTGAACTATACTGAAGAAAATATGTGAAAATATAGGAACACGCATCAAAAATATCACAATAAAAATCCCAAAGAAACCGATCTGTCTGTAACTTTCACCTATTCGCTCTGGCAAAATTGATGCAAGAATATGAGACCCATCAAGCGGGGGCACTGGTATGAGATTAAAAACCCCCAAAATTATGTTAAGATAAATCCCACCATAAAACATCTTAACAAGAAATTCATAAGCAAACTTAACAAGATCTGAATTAAACGAACTGAAGAGAGATTCAAGATTTAAAAGCACTATCAAAGCGAAAGCACAGCAAAAAGCAAGAAAAAAATTTGAAAGTGGTCCAACACCAGAAACAAGAATAGAATCCCTTTTATAATTCCTAAAATTAATGGGATTTACGGGCACTGGCTTTGCCCACGCTATGAAAACACGCCCAGCCACAAGAAGAGAAAATAAAGGGACAAGTATTGAACCAAAAAGATCAATATGCGGAATTGGATTCAATGTTAACCTTCCAGCATATTTTGCAGTTGGATCACCACACTTAAGGGCAACATAACCATGCATAACCTCGTGAACAACAACACTGAAAAGAAGAATTGGAATTATATAAAGCGTTTCCATATTCTAAATGTCAATAATTTTAAAAACATGCATTTAAACTTCGGCACAATTACAATTATAAAAAGGGGAAGTGCCGAAGGTGGGAGTCGAACCCACACGGGGTTTAGAGCCCCACGGGATTTTGAGTCCCGCGCGTCTTCCAGTTCCGCCACTTCGGCATCGCAATTAAAATATATAAATCAAGAACTTTTTTTGCAAATAACCGCAATAAACAACATCAACCCATAACGCAATTTATAGCCACAACATTAACTATATCCTCAACACTGCAACCCCTTGAGAGATCAAAGCATGGTTTTTTCAATCCCTGAACTATCGGACCAAGCGCCTCAGCTCCAGCCATTCTTTGAGCCATTTTATATCCAATGTTTCCAGCATCAAGATTTGGGAAAATTAACACATTCGCATTACCTTGAACGGGGCTGTTAGGAGCTTTCCTTTTCGCTACCTCTGGGACAATAGCTGCATCAAGTTGAAGCTCACCATCAATTATCAATTCTGGCATTTTCTGCCTCGCAATTTGCGTAGCTTGAACAACTTTATCAACCATCTCATGCTTTGCGCTTCCCTTCGTTGAGAAAGAAAGCATTGCAACAATAGGCTCTTCTCCAGTTAACTTTTTATGATTTATCGCAGTTGAAATGGCAATATCCGCAAGTTGTTCCGCAGTTGGATTTGGAACAACAGCACAATCAGCAAAAGAATAAACCTTGTTTGGAAAAACAATCAAAAAGAAACTTGAAACAATTGAAATCCCATCCATCAAACCAACCACTTGAATCCCAGCCCTCAAAACATCCGCAGTTGTTGAAATTGAACCAGCAACGCTTCCATCCGCAAACCCTTCTCTTACCATCATCGCTCCGAAGAAAAGTGGATTCTTCATCGTCTCCTTCGCCTCTTCAAAACTTATACCCTTATGCTTTCTCAAGTTATAAAATATGTGCACAAAATCGCTCATCTTCTCTGATTTCAAAGGATTCAATACCCTTATCCCTGATAAATCAACTCCAATTTTTTCAGCAAGTGAATAAATTTTCTCATCATCACCTATTAATGTGACATTAGCAATTTTTTCATCAACAATTATCCTTCCAGCTTTTAAAGTTCTCTCATCCAATGCATCTGGAAGGACGATGTGCTTTTTAAGTTGTTTTGCTTTTTCTCTGATTTTTTCAAGTAAGGTTATTCCTGACATTTTACTTTCACTTAATTTTGTTTTAAAAAAAATCTATGACAACGCCCATCTCAAAATTTCATCCTTCAAAACTCTTCCACCAAGAATTACACTATCAGCCCCAGCATAAGGAAAATAAAGATACCTATCATAGAAATACGCCCCGCATATAAACAACACATTGTTCACTCCAAGTTCTATGTCGCCAGTTTTTTCAAATTTTGTCTCAGGACGCATAAATGGTTCAAATCTTTTCACAAACTTTACATAATTTTTCTCGTCCTCTTCTACAATTGCCAACCCGAGGTCATACTCTCTCTCACCGTTTCTTCCCAGATTTCCAATGTGATAAATCAAGAGATATTTCCCCGATTCAATCTTTAATGGTGGGGCGCCCGCGCCATTCCATGTTCTTTCAAATTCTTGATTTAAAATCACATCAATCAAAACCCCTTCATCCCTCCATTCACCAAGTAGATCATCAGCCGTGGCATAATGAATCACCATTGCATTTTCACCTTCCATAGGGCGATGAAGCAAAACAAATTTTCCATTTATCTTTTCCGGGAAAAGAACAGCGTTTTTATTGTCAACTTTGTTAATCTCACCCCTCAAAACCCCGTGCTTTACCCAATGCAAAAAGTCCTTCGTCTCCGCTACGCATATATTGATTTTGTTTTTCTCCTTCCCGCTTTGATAACCAGTATAAAACATGAAGTATCTATCTCCAACTTTTATGACTCTTGGATCTTCAACCCCAAGGTTTTCAAATTCTTCTTCTGGTCTAAGAATCGGATGGGGAAATCTTTTGATAAGTTTTAAATCAGGTGTAAAAATAGCAAGCCCAAGGGAAGAACGCCTGTA
>Ga0105162_1001522_pt1 | contig 13156 bp, 15 predicted proteins | sample JNZ201metaG_FD_81532 | JGI IMG/M metagenome (GOLD analysis project Ga0105162, IMG submission 81532) | Hot spring microbial communities from Jinze hot spring, China to study Microbial Dark Matter (Phase II) - JNZ 20120812A | ecosystem: Environmental > Aquatic > Thermal springs > Hot (42-90C) >...
ATCTCTTAACTCTTCTAACAGCTAGTATACCTTTCTTAGCTAGAAAATGTTGAGCAACTTCGTCAATACCCTTCTGACATATAACAACATTAGCACCAGTCTCAGCAATCTTATCAACCATTTTCTTCAAAATCTCCTCTTCTTGTTCTAGAAATGCTCTTATTTGGCTTGGATCGGATATTCTTATCTCAGCATCTATTTCAGGCTTCTCGATCTCTAGAGGAGCATCTAGTAGTAGTATTTTAGCATTCTCAACTCTTCTAGGCATACCCGGGTGAACGACTTCTTTATCTAAAACAATTCCCTGAACTAGTACTGAATCTAGTAAACTACCACCGTATTTCTTAATAATCTGTACGTTATCTAGATCAATATAGTATTTATCACCATATTTTTCAACAATTTGTTTAACAGCTTTAACAGCTAGTTCAGCGAAGTGATCTATTGCTTCACGAACAGCTTTACTAGTTAACGATGTTTTAGCAACTTTCTTCAATATCTCGTCGTTGTTAATATCTATTGGTTCAGATATATCGTCTAGTATTCTTAATGCTTCTTCTAATGCTTTTCTATATCCACTTATGATTACTGTAGGATGAATATTCTTAGCTAGTAATTCTTCAGCTTGTCTTAAAAGTTCTCCTGCAAATATAACTGTAGTCTTAGTACCATCACCTACTTCACTATCCTGACTCTTAGCTATTTGAACAAGCATTTTAGCAGCAGGATGCTGTATCTCAGCTTTATCGAGTATAGTTGCTCCATCATTAGTTATAGTAACATCTCCTAAAGCGTCGACTAGCATTTTATCTAAACCTTTCGGTCCATAAGTTGTTTTAATCATTTCAGCAATAGCTCTAGCAGCCATTATGTTTGCTCTTAAAGCATCTCTACCAGCAGTTCTCTGAGTACCTTCTTTGAGAATCAATACAGGTATACCAACTGGTTCAACAGTTCTAGCACTACTACTCATTTAAACCACCTTTATACATGTATTTAATCATTATCCAAAAATATGGATTAAACCACTTCTATATAAACTTAACTCCGATCTATTGAGTAAATTATATAATCTTTTTAATAAATCAGATTATAGAGTAAACATATTGAGGAAACATTAGCTAAACGGTGTTTTATAAATGGGTAAGATAAGGATAAGAATTGTAAAGAGAACTGCTAGAGAATTGATCGAGAAATATAGAGAATTGTTTACTAGAGATTTCGAACATAATAAGAGAATTATAGTTAAACTAATTAATGTTAAATCTAAGAAACTTAGAAATCAAATAGCAGGTTATGTAACTCATTTAATAGCTATAGAATCTAAGAAGAGTGAAAAACCGGTATCAAGTGTATGAATTGATTAGTATTAAGAGAATTAGTAATGGTTTATATGAATTAACATATTTAGATAAGAAAATCTACTTCTGTATAAGTATTTGTTCTAAAAATAGAGATACGATTGAAAACGAATTAATTCATATTGGTTTAAATAGAGATGAGATACAAGCAATTATTCCAGAGAATTTAGTTAAAACACCATTACAGTTTATACAAGCATTGATAAACCATATTCTATACGGTAGTGAATTCAATGTTAGAAATAAGGGTTTACTACTCTCAATGCTAGTTATTGGAGAAGATCAGATTAGTGAAGCAGTAGAAATACTTAGTAGAAGCTATAGAGAATCTACTAGATACTACTTGTTGTCGATAAGCGATAGTTGTAGAAATATCGCTGATCAAACGTGTGAACCGTTTATTATAAACGATATTAGTCAGGAATGGATGCATTATAAACAACTTGTAAAAAATCTAGCTAGTTTATTGAAACGTCTCTAAACTACCATTCTTCTTCTTCCCACTCTTCTTCTTCCCATTCCTCTTCTTCCCATTCTTCCTCCCATTCTTCTTCGAACCAGATCATTGTATCCACCTATTGATTTGTCTCAATTATTTATGAATTAAGAATAGTATTTAACTTTTTCTATAAATAAATACGTTGATTAGATTCAGTAATATAAATAATATAATTAATGATGCAACTAGAATAATTGTTAGTACTAATAGATAAATTAGTATACCGGGCGTTCCTTGAGCAAAACATATTGGTATGAAGAATATTATAATACAACCGCTTACACCTGTTTCAACACTAATTGTTTTAAAACTAGTTAGTAATGTGAATAACAACGTAGTTACTATTATGATTAAAATACCTGTAAACAATAGTGTTAAACCTATGTTTCTATATCTACTAGAATTCATCTAATCAAACCACCTGTAGTTAATATGAATAAGAAAATACTTAGTATTGTCAAAATAATTGCTAAAACTAATGTTATGATAGCTATTTTAGTTTTAGAACCAAATACTATTGGTAAAGGACCTATTATTAAAACACCACCGTAGTCGATCCGTGTTTTCTCGGTTTTCTCCTCCGACTTGATCAAGCTTAGAATAATGAATAGTATTCCTATGAAAACAAAAACTATACCTATAAACAATAGTGTTAAGAATAGAGTTAAATCCATTCAACCAACCCTTAAGTCAACACGTTTTCTATCTTTTTAATCCACTGTATATTTATAGAGTATAAATGGTGTAATAAATATGAATGAGATTCCATATAGTAGTGTTCGTTTGAAAATAGTTGAAGCTGATGGAAATAAATTACTCGGTGTTGAAATAGAGTTACCGAATAGTCCCCCTTTAGTTCTAATCAGAGGTAGTAGAGGTTTTGTAATGTGTGGTTACCTAGATATAGATACAGCTGAGAAACTAGGAGCGATTGCTGTTAAAGTCCGTGGTGTGAAGAATGTTGAGGAAATGCTTGAGAAAGAAATATGTGAAGTAACGTCTAAAGCTAGAGATATTGGTTTTAATACTGGTGTTAAAGTAAAAGATATTATTAAGTACTTGTGATTTATTTTACTTAATACGATTGTTAATCGGTGTAAGTGGTTTTGAACGGTAGATTATATGGTGTTTTATTAATATTTATAGCGATAGCTTTAGCATTACTGTATTTAATAGGATTAGTGATAATACCTGATTACAAAGTTTTCAATAAATCTTTTTCCGAAATATTGATCAAGTATACAATTCTAGTACTTATGCTTTTAATATCCGGTGTTATCGGATATATTGGTTACTTAATAGCTACTTCTCCAGTACCCAAACCTGTTGAAGAGATAATTAAAGAATATAGAGAACAAACTAGATAATCTCTCTTAATCTATTCAGAGTAATAGTTAATTCATTGTCTAAACTATGATATGAGGTTTAAGTATTGTGAAGACGAAGATACTTGTAACTCTTGGTCCAAGTATTTGTGATTACGATGTTATTAGAAAACTAGTTGAAGAAGGTGTGAGTGGTTTTAGAATAAACTATACGCAAAGCGATAGGAAAACATGGGATGAGTGGTTTAAGATTATTAGAGAAGTATCTACGAGTCTTGATAAAACAGTATCTATTATTGGAGATATTCCGGGTCCTCAGATTAGAATAGGTGATTTCGAACAATACAGTGTTAACCCTAGAGATAGAGTTCTACTAGTTTATGGTGATAAAACCAGTGATCGAAACACTATACCTGTTCCTATTAAGAAGTTTTTTGAAACAGTAGAGATTGGAGATATTATTCTACTAGATGATGGTAAAGTTATTCTTAGAGTAATAGATTGCGATCAAAGTGCTAATACTGTGGAAGCATTAGTATTAAATAGTGCTACGATTTTACCTAGAAAGAAGATCGTTATCTCGGGTAAAGATATTGAATTACCATTACTTAGCAATAGAGATATCGAGTTGATTAAATATAGTATTGATAGAGGTGTTAACTATATTGCGATTAGTTTTGTACGTAGAGCTGAAGATATTAGTAGTGTTCGTAGAATTATAGATAACTATGGTGGTTTTCAGGGGATAATAGCTAAAATAGAAACAAGGTCTAGTGTTTATGAACTAGATAGTATTGTCAGAGAATCTGATGCTGTTTTAATAGCTAGAGGGGATCTTGGATTACACTTTGATCTCGAGAAAATACCTTTAATTCAGAGAGAGATTGCTAAAAAATCTATTGAATACTCTAAACCATGTATATTAGCTACACAACTGCTTGAATCAATGATCCACTATCCTAGACCTAGTCGTAGCGAAGTTGTTGATATTATGAATGCTGTTAACGATATGGTTGATGCTCTTCTACTAACTAGTGAGACAGCTATCGGTAAATACCCTGTTGAAGCAGTTAAATGGTTGAAGAAAATAATAGAGGTTTCTGAAAACAATATTAGTTACGATTCGATCAATAGTTTTAGAAATAGGATTAAATACGTTGATTTGAGAGATAAACATGCTCTAGGTTTACTACTATTGAGTGAGAGAATTGGTGCTAAAATAGTTATATTTACTAAAACCGGTTTTCTACCATCACATATATCTCGTATTCGTCCACAAGTAGATGTATACGTGGGTTCGAATAACAAGATTGTAGCTGAGAAATTGACTATATACTATGGTTTGAAACCATTTTACCTATCTAATCTAGAAGGAGAGATCGATTACGATACTGGTGTTGCTAAACTATACGAATATCTTAAAAAACGAAACGAGCTTAAATACGGCGAAGTAGTCGTAGAAGCTTATAGTAGGAAAGAAGCAGGTATATATGAGATTAGAATAAAACAAGTTGTTTAAAGCCGCCGGCGGGATTTGAACCCGCGTCCACCGGCTTACTCAGCGACATCGGTCTATTAGTTAACCATACGAGGCCGGCGCTCTACCTGTCTGAGCTACGGCGGCTTTAATTTATTAATCTATCTAACGGGGTTTTAACTATTAACTATCGTTAAGAGCTTTAACTGCATTAACAGCCATTTCTCTTATAACACTATATGGATTCTGTGATTTAACAATAGCTGAAGCAACCAGTACGCCTATTGTACCTAGTTTTAAAGCTCTATACACGTCTTCACCTGTCGTTATCCCAGCACCTGTTAGAATCCTTATACTAGGATCTATTTTCCTTATTAAATCAACACTATTTACAATAACTTCTGGTTTAGCTTTACTAACCGATATACCTGTTCCTATTAATTCAGGTGGTTCTACAGCAATCATATCTGGTTTCAATAGAGCTATTGCTGCACCGATCTCTGGTTCGTCAGCACATACTAGTGTTTCTAAACCAGTTTTCTTAGCTCGTTTAATCAACCAGTTGATATCACTTATTTTTAAACGATGTTCACTATGATTAATTATAACTCCGTGAACACCGATTTCTTTTAAACCCTCGATCGGAATATAACCAGTAGCTGCACCTGGTTCAACGGGGTCGGCGTGTTGTGCATATACTTTGACACCTGTATTCTCGGATTCTCTAATAACACGGTATAATTCAGTGAAAGGTGGAGCTAGTATGATCTCTACATCTATTTCATTCTTAACTCTAATAGCATCTCTTGTTATTCTCAAACAATGTTCTCCGAAACTATGTGGATAATATGCTTTATAATTAATAGCGATCACGGGTTTCAAATCCACCACCTTATTGAGTTAATCAATATTATTCAATGTATATAGGGGAATGTGGGGAAAAAAGAATAGTATTATGTTTCATCCTGAAGCATTCCATATCGTTCGACACTTATTTTCTCTCACTTGTTTTAACAAATCTATCTTTAAGTTTCTCAAGTACTTCGGGTAGTGTAGTATACTCCATTTCCTCGGGTCCAAGTCTATGTGGCATGAATGGACCATGTCTTCTCATGTATTCAGCAATCATTTGAGCCAATCTCCTTGTTTCATCAAAAGCAACGTCGTCGAATAAATCAGCTGGACCTATTAATTTTCCTTTACAAATATTCCAACCAAGTGCGAGTACTCTTGGTGGTCCATCGAATCTAGTTACTCTAGCATATCTCTGCGATACCGGCATTATCGGTCCAAAATGGCTTCCACGCATCCATCCTGCAACTAAATGTGGAAAAGCAAATGCTTCCAATACTTCACCAACAGCTGGTAAACCGTGCTGTGCACGTACAATAGCTACGGGGTCGTCTTTACCAACATATCTACCTGCTATCAAGTTTAATCTCTCAACACTGACAACAGCAGCTTGTAAACCATCGGATTTCCTATAAATTCTCCTTACAACATATCTACCGGGAGTTCCTATTAAAGCTAGTATATCATACATCTCTTCCGGTGCGTTTAATTTTACAGATTTACCTTCATAAATATCGTGTATTTCAAATATGAAACCACTATGCATTTTCGGGTCAATTACTAAACCAGCTGTATTAAACGGGTCGGCGAATACTCTGAAAAGCGGTAGATTGAAAGCACCGGGTTCAGTTTTATCAGCGTGGAATGTTATAACAACCTCAGCGGGTCTTTCAACCATCTCTATTTCAGCAACACCAGGCCCCATACCACGAATATTTCCCGAGAAAGTTTCACTCAATAAATCCTGTCCTGCTGCGTATAGTTTTAGTTCTCGAGCAACTTTAGTAGCTGCTTGAAAAGCATCCCATGCCAAACCATGAATATCTGGATTATCTTCTCCTTTTCTATGAGTCATTATCAACTGTATATCGTCGCCAACATGTGTTACGTAGAAGTCTATGATCAATCCTTTATGTTTAGCTTCCGCGAGGACTTTAGTTGCTGCAGCCATTTGATCAGGGTGTGGAATATGATGTCCTGCTATAGAACCAACATCAGCTTTAATAACCGTTAGAGTTATCTTCTCCTCTCCGCTCAATATAAACACCTTAACTAGTTCTCTAAACTACTATTCTATTCAACAGAGGATTAAATACTTATTGTAAAATCTAAATCAGCTCTATAAAGAACCTTATTTAAATATTTAAATAATTGTTTAAAACAATGTTGTAAAATATGTTGTAAAACAGAGTATTGATTGAAATAAATAATTTACTCTACGACATAGTAGTTTCCCGAACTTTTCTGCAAACGATCTAGGTATGAACCCGGTTTATTAACTCTCGGTCTACGTGTTTGTCTATCTCTCCTAACCGTTATATCGAGTTCTTTAAGTAATTTATTGAATCCACTAACACTATCTAATAGTTTAGAACCATATCCTTCTAAACCAGGTTTACCCGTGAAAACAATTATTTTATCACTAACAATATTTTGAAACATTAAATCGTGTTCAACGATAAAACAAGTCTTCCTTTTCTCTTCAACAATTCTCCTAACAACTCTAGAAACAGCTATTCTCTCTTCAACATCTAGATAAGCAGAAGGTTCATCTAGTAAATAGAGATCAGCATCAGTAGCTAAAGCTACTGCAACAGCGAGTTTCTGCAACTCACCGCCACTTAAATCCCCAACTCTCCTCTCAAACATTTTATTTAAACCAAGTCTTTTAACTAGTTCAACATATATCCATGTTGTTGGATTAAGTGTATCCGGTGAAGCTTTCTTTAAATTACCACTAACTGTTTCTTCACTAAAAATACTCGGTGTAACTTCTTGTGGTTTAACACTAACTCTCTCTACAGAAACAATTACCTCACCATTATCCGGTTTCAACTCATTACTCAGTATTTTAATAAAACTAGTTTTACCAATACCGTTTGGTCCAACAATACCTATCAGTGAACCCGGATATACTTCTCCTTCTTCAACACGTAGTTTAAAACCAGATGATTCATATTTCTTCTCAATACTAGTCCATTTCAGAATAGGATATTCATCCTTATTAACAATTTGTTCCGGTTTCCTCTCGTGGAATTCTATTGGTTCACTCCTAATTCTCATATTTTCACTAGGTAGATATCCGTCTAAATAATAGTTAATCCCCGTTCTAACACTATATGGTTTAGATACGATACCGTATACTCCAGGTTCTCCGAATATTATTGAAATATAGTCACTTATATAGTCAAGCAATAACATATCGTGTTCTACTACAACGACGTATTTCTTATTGTAATCAATTAGTTTCTTAATAGTATTAGCAACTCTTAATCTCTCTTTAATATCTAGATAACTACATGGTTCGTCGAAGAAATAAGCATCAGCTTCTTTTAAAATAACTCCTGCTATTAGAAATTTCTGTAATTCACCACCGCTTAACTCACTAATCTTTCTATCGAGAATGTTTCTTAAATTCAATTCATCGACAACTTCTCTAAACAAACCTCTTTCATCCGCTTTTCTAAGTAATTCACAAACAGTTCCTTTTAAAACACTTCTAGCGTATCCAACATACTGTATTTTAACAACACTCTTGATCTCATTATTAGCTATTTTCTTTAAATAATTTTGAAGCTCAGTTCCTCTGAAGCAAGCTATTACTTCATCCCAATCAGGTGGATCAACGTATCTACCTAGATTTGGTTTGAGTAAACCTGAGAGTATTTTAATAGATGTTGTTTTACCAGAACCATTTCTACCTATAATACCTAGTATTCCACCGTATTTAGGTATAGGAAGATTGTATAGTTTAAACATGTTTTCTCCATATCTATGGATAACTATTTTCTCCAATTCCTCCGGTAGATTAACTATTGATATAGCGTTATATGGACATTTTCTAACACATATACTGCAACCTATACATATTTCTTCGTGGATAACCGCGTGTTTATTATCTTCACTGAGTTCAATAGCTTTCTTAACTTTAGATCTATTGATCGGGCAGAATCTAATACATTCTAAATTACATTTACTTGGTTTGCAGTAATCTCTATCGATAACAGCTATTCTAACCATAATACCACGCCATGCTGAATAACGTAGTTAAGCATGATTATATAAGGTTTGTTGATACTAAAAATATAGTTGATGATGATTGGTGACGGCTTGGAGAGTAATCTATGACGAATAGGTAAGGTTCTGATCAATCTTCACTAGTTTCTTCCTGAAAGCTTTCGAGAAATATCTCGTAGTATTCCTGTAGCATTTCTCTCTCTTCTGGAGATAGACTGGATTTTCTGGCTTCAACTGCTTTAGAAGTCTGTATTCTCTTACCTGCTTCTACTTGATACTTCATTCTATATCTATCCACATCGTTTTTATCAGCTTTTAACTCGTATCCACATCTATTGCATTTTAAAACAAGATTGTTTTCACCACTACTTTTAGGTATGAGCGGTCCACCACATTTAGGGCAAAACTTAACCATCTCATACACCGATGCGTCATAATTAACTATTTACGGATAGTTTTGATTAAGTAATCATACTATTTATCATAGTATGATTGAAGGATTATATACTTAGTGATTTTGTTTATAAACTTATCTATTTTTAGTTCTTATACTTAACAGTACTAATTGTTGAATATTTAATACAATTGTTTAATTAAAACACTATATTATTTTCTAAATGAATATATTCGAGTAAAATATATTTATTTCCTCTTATTCTGAAAATATCTAGGGGTTGTGTTTTGAATAGAGTTGGTAAACGTGGTTTAATGAAAATACTACTGCTTAGTACTATTTTAAAATACGGTAGAGTTCATGGTTATAAAATATATAAAGAATTAGTTGAGAGTAGTAGTATGAAGTGGAATCCAAGTATAGGTACAATATATAGGATTCTGAATAATATGACGAATGAAGGATATGTTGAGAAAGAGATTGAGAATATTGGTAATAGAAGAATAGTTTACTATAAAGCTACTGATAAAGGTTTAGAAGAATTCATGAAGATAGCAAGTTGTGTTTTTAATAAAATAATTACTGGTTTAGAAGTAATTGTTCCAACTATTAAAATGCTAAAGGTAAATAATAGATTAAACAATGAATTCGATAGTGAAATGAGTATTATTAGAGATATTGTTAACGAATACTTTAGTAGTTAATAGGTATTGTTAGATAACGGTGTAGTATTTGTCCGAAATAAGTAATCCTTTTTGGAAATGTATATACTGTGGTTTCAACGAGAGTATTTGGAGTAATTATTACTGGAAATGCCCTAGATGCGGTAAACCACTAGTGATTAATTACAGTAAAGTATATGAACCAAAAGGTAGAGGGATTTTCAGATACTCTAAAACACTACCGTTTACCCCGGAGAAGACGCGTGGTGAAGGATCTACACCTCTCGTTGTTGAAAAACAAGGTTTCAATACATTATTGTTTAAACTAGAGTATTTGAATCCAACTGGTAGTTTCAAAGATAGAGGTTCTGCTCTAGCTATTTATTATGGTTATAGAATGAACTATAAGAGAGTTGTTGAAGACACTAGTGGAAATACAGGTATATCTGTTACTCTATATTCTAAACTCTATGGTTTAAAACCAGTTATATATATGCCTAGAACAGCTCCATTGGGTAAAAAGAGACTTATATCTAAACTAGGTGGTGAAATAGTTGAAACAATTGATCGGAGCGAAGCATCTATTAAAGTACTTGAAAACACTTTTCAATCATATTACGTAGCTCATACTTGGAACTATCTGTACGTAATTGGAGCATCAACTATTGCATACGAAGTATTCGACGAATACGGTGTTCCAGACTATGTTATCGTACCGGTTGGTTCAGGTGGTTTAATACTTGGTTTAATAAGTGGTTTTGAATACTTGTTTGAAACAGGATTAGCTGATAGAATGCCTAGATTCATAGCTGTTCAGGGATATAGTGTTCAACCAGTATTCAGCTCGATTAAAGGATATAGTATTGAAGGAGAAGACTCAGATCTAGCTGATGGAATAATGGTTCCAAACCCTCCTAGATTGATTGAAATAGTTGATTACTTGAAGAAATATGGAGAAGAAGTCGTATTAATATGTAATAACGAGATAGCTAGAGCAGTTAATGAACTACACGATATGGGTTTCATAGTAGAACCAACATCAGCAAGTGCTTGGGCTGGTTATTTAAAAATAAGAGATAGATTAAAAGGATCAGTGTTAATACCATTAACGGGTTCTGGATTGAAAACAATAGCCCACGAGCCGTAGCCCCACTACGTAGTGTACAATCCACTACCAGAGCCCTTCCATACTCAACTCAACCCCGGAGACCCGTGAACGTTAACGGCCAGGGTTAGGTTGCTCCCTTCCGGGCCTAGCCTGGTTCCCCTGGTTAAAGCGGTTTACCCTCTCCCTCCGGAGAGGGCTCCGCTACCGTTAACCCCACGGGGCGGGGTTCATAGCGAGTATGGGGGTTGATAGTGGACTGTACACTACGTAGTAGTTCATCTGGCTCCGGTATTCCGGAGCCCTTCCTACGGCTCGTGGGCTAATATATTTTTTAATACTTCAACCTAATATTTCTTTACGATTAATTAAATTATTCATCTATTCTTTCTCTAATTGATGGATTCTTTCTAGCGATTTCGTTTAATGTTTTTTCAAAAGAATCGTTTTGAGATAACTCGTATTTTACGTAAACACCTGTTCTACCTATTTCATCTCTTCTACTTAGTACTCTGATTCTTTCTAAAACTGTTTCTATACTAATCCCTAGTTTTGAAGCAACAATGTTTTCATAACCAATAACAGGATGTTCTATATGTCCTCTCTGTGTAGGCTCTATGAAAACTAATCTCTTGTCAACACCCGGTACTCGTTTATTCTGTTTCAAATCATTATAATCTATTAATCCACCGAATTTATAGAATTCATATTCTCGTGTTTTAAAATCTCGTAATGGAAAGCTAATCGTCTTCCTCTCCTCACTATCTAGAACAATATATGCTTTAGGAGTACTAGATGGTGTTGCTAAAACAATGTATTTAGAATAAATATTTAATCCATGTGATTCAAGTAAATATTCTATTTTATAAGATGGTATAACGTATGGTATAATTATATCTATATCACTCTTCTCCCATACATCACCTCTAGCTAAACTACCGTGAACAAATGCTTTTACATTATTTGATTCAAAAATCTCTAGAATACTTAAAGCTTCTCTTCTCAAGTAATTAAATAGTTTCCAATGTTCTTCACTATAAATTACTTCGATAAAATCAGGTCTTCTACGTATCTTCTCTCTAACCACTTTCTAAACCCTAAGTGTTTTAAACTATTTTTGAAAACACTATATTAATTACTCAGATTTAATAACTTAATTTAAGTATTGTAATTAACAAGATAGATTAGAGTTGATTGTATTGAACTATATACTATATTTAATACTTATAGCTATTCTATGGTTGTTTTTAAACATATTTTATTTATTTAAAAAAGAATACTTTAATAACAGGAATCTGAGAATATATTACGGAATAATACTTGTATATAGAAAACCGAGTACTATTAAAACACATAGAGTGTTTAAAAGCAAAACACTTGTTTATTTAAACATAATTCTATTTACAATAGTTTTAACACTATTCTACTACAGTATGATCAGCAGTATTATGGTTAAAACAGGGTTTTTAAAAGGTATACCGGCTCAACTACTCTTACCCGGAGTTAACATTACTGGAATTGACCTGTTATTCTTCTTAATAGCTGTAGCTATAGCAGCTACTATTCATGAATTAATGCATGCTTATACAGCTGTATCACGTGGTATTAGAGTTAAATCTATTGGTTTTACAATAATATTCATACTACCAGTAGCTTTCACCGAGGTTGATGAAAAAGATTTTGATAAAACAACTAGTAGGAATAGAGTAGTAGTTTTATCAGCAGGACCTGTTTCTAACTTTCTACTAGCATTAGTAGCTAATATCTTATTAGTATTATTTATAGCACCATATGGTTTAGCCATACTAGAAGTACAGTCTAATAGTCTAGCTTGGAACTATGGTTTAAAACCAGGTGATATTATTGTTAAAATCAATGATACAGAAGCATCTGTTGAAACATTGTTTAAATACATGAGTATAGAAGACGATATTGATTTAAAACTATTGATTATTTCAAACGGTGCGATGAGAGAGATAATTGTTCATAAACCATTTAATACTACTAGATTAGGTGTTCGAATCACTGGTAGACCAGTAGATTTCTTGATAAAATCGATAGGACAGTATTCTTCAATACTATTGTTACTAGCTATTAACTGGATCTATGTTGTTAACCTAGGTTTAGCACTAGTGAATGCTGCACCATTATTTATAAGTGATGGTGGTAGAGTATTCTATGAATTATTTAAAAACAAGAATATTGGCCATATCGTTAACACTATATCATTACTAATATTGATAC
>Ga0105162_1001523_pt1 | contig 13148 bp, 11 predicted proteins | sample JNZ201metaG_FD_81532 | JGI IMG/M metagenome (GOLD analysis project Ga0105162, IMG submission 81532) | Hot spring microbial communities from Jinze hot spring, China to study Microbial Dark Matter (Phase II) - JNZ 20120812A | ecosystem: Environmental > Aquatic > Thermal springs > Hot (42-90C) >...
AGTTAAGGAGATGCTTAGGGATAAAAAGACCTTGCTAATGGTCATTTTAACACCTATCGTGACCCTCCCGTTTATGGGTGTTGTACTCGTTTATCTACCAGCAGTTCAGGAAGTAGTCATAGCTGTAATAGACGAAGACCTATCTGAGGCATCTATAGGTAACTTTAGTGTAAGCTCACAATCCATAGCGCTCTTCTTGCGAGATTATCTAACGCACTTTGGTTTTCTTACTACAAGTGAAGAAACCGAGGTAGCCCAAGTAATCCTCAAGATTCCGGTGGGCTTTGTAGCAAACTTAACTAGCTACGAACACCAGGCATCCGTAATTTTAGTCAAGAGACTTGGCTCGCCCAGGGTCGATCAAGCTGTTGCCTACGTAGAGCTGTTGCTTAATCATATCTCAAGAATAGTTTCGGAAGCTAAGGTTTACAACCTTGGAAAACTAGCTAATCTAACTGTAAAAACAGAAGCCGTTCTTAACCCTATAGCTCTAAGGACTGTTGCGCTAACACCTGCCGGAAGACCTGCCGAAGCCGGGGAGGAGCTCCGCCTCTATTTGAGTAGAATGCTGGCGGTTAGTCTAGCGTTTGTAACTACACCAGCAGCGTCCTATATAGCTGACTCGCTAGTTGGAGAAAAAGAGAGAAAAACTCTCGAGAAGCTTCTCTCGACACCTATTAGCAGAACATCCTTCATCCTAGGAAAGTCTCTTGCCGCTAGTTTAGTCGGCTTAGTCGGGGGTGCTAGTAGTGTAGTAGGTGCTGTACTACTTTACCTAGCACCAACTGTAGTTCACTCAACCAATGTAGCTAAGTACGTCTCTCCAGAGGTTCTAGTAGTGCTCTTCTGTTCCTCCTATACCTCGATACTAGTATCTCTCTCTATATCCCTCCCCATAGTCCTCAGGTCTCCATCCATAAGGGCTGCAAGCATATCATCTGCGTCAGTAATAGGGATAGCTTCAGTAACATATCTAGCCTCTTTATTCGTTAACTTAGACGAACTCAGAGTGCCGATGTCTATATTACTAGCTATACCTTACGCCTCACTAGCGTCTGCGGTCATTAGGACATCGCTTGGAGAGCTTTTAAGAGCAGTTGCGTATTTAACTTACTCTCTAGTGTTCTCGATAGTACTAATTCTAGCGAGTACCAAGCTATTAGACCCAGAGAAGATGGTGATTTCAAGGGTTTAGTCAGTGCGAGTTACTAGCTTACCTGTAATTTCGTTCGGGGTATGGGTTTCGAGTCGGTTGATGTGGTTTGTTGTCAACCTTCGACTTCGCAGAACTCGGGCACCCTTCATCGGTGGCCACCTCGTCGGTCTCCCTCACTTGGGGTAACCCCAACACACAGCTCCCCCTCATTGGGCTCACAGCTGTGGGGGGACTCCACATCTTGGTGTACTTGATGTAGATGTCGAGAGGTGCTAGCTTCTGCCTATCCATTTCGAGACCGCACCTCGGGCACATGAACACCCACCCACTTGGGTCTTCATCACGCACCCACATCGTGGACAGGTGCGGGGTTCAGCTCTTATATGAGTTTATGTTAGTTGGTTTCATCGCCTCATTCTCTCTTCCGCATTCCGCTCGGGTTTTCGTCGGGCGTTCGAAATGAGCTCGGACGGTCCACATCTTGATATATCCTCAGGAGAGCCCGACCCTCTTCTACGGGGCTCTTACTCCCTCATCGGATAACCTTCACATAGTGGTCCACGCATAGGCACCTACAAGCGGTTTTACTACATCTATCGAGCAATATGAACCGACACAAAGCTCGAAAGAGTTGCTTGAGGCTCTTGCTTTTATAGTTGATAAGCTAAGCACTCTGTTTATGAACGCACTCTACTTCTCTTTTTCTAACCTTATGAACTACTACATCGACTACCTTACCCCGCAAGTCTTCACTGCTTTTGACTATAGCAACAGGACCGTGAGGTAAGGTGTAGCCTATGTAGGTGTCTTTACCGTGGACATCTACAACTGCTACTTTAAGGCTTTTTCCCAGGAGCTTTTTCTTAGCTGATATTTCTAAAGCGTTCACGAAGTTTTTGAGAGCCCTTATCTTTGGGTTACTGCGTGGTGCATAATAGCCTCCTAAAGCCGAGCCCTTAAGAGGTCTAAACCTATATAGGATTACTCTCTCAGCACCAAGCTTTGTAGCTTTCTTCAAAACCTTTATAGTGCTTCTGACAGTTTTCCAACTTTCGCCAGGTAACCCATAGATAGCGTACACGTAGGGTACGAGGCCTGAGTCTCTCAATAGTTTGATAGCTCTTAGGACTTCCTCAACAGTAGATGGCCTTCCCAGCTGTTTGTGGTGCTCTGGGTCCCCAGTTTCCAAACCTATATTAACACTGGTCCCACGTAAGTACCTACCCAACACTTTTGCTACTTCCTCCGTAACTAGGTTTGGCTTCACGTTTTCGATCATCAAGTACGTTCTTCTTTTCTCTATTTCTGGAATGGAGGATACGGCATTCAGGAGTTTTTCGAGTGCGTCTATGTTAGCGGGAGGGTACCTAGGGTCTGTGAGGGGCTTAGGTCTCACTAGCCAGTCTCGACCGTAGTCGAGTATGTCTGGAGCACTCAGCACTACTCTTGTGACACCAATCTCGACTAGGTCCTCGATCTCCTTTACTATCTGGTCTACAGGTCGAGATCTTGCTGGACCGTGAAGTCTTGGTACTAAGCAGTATCCACAGCCTGGAGGGATCATCAGGGGACACGACAGCCTATCTTCTAAGTCGCCGGTTTTACAAATATCGCAATGTTCGCACTTAATTATCTTGTTATGTAATACGACCGGTAATGTAGTCCTATAGAAATTGCTACAGCCTCTAACCACCTCTACATAAACTCTACATGCCCAAAAGTACCTATAGTTTTTCACAGACCCTACGTCGGGAGTAAACGACCATAGAAGAGGTTCTCGAGCGTAGTCCGCAACTATATTGGAGACTACGCCACCTTCCTCTCGAAAAATCAGATTTGGAACACTACTCAGCTCACCAGTCCTGAGGGCGTTCACTAAACTTGGAAGCGAGATCTCTGCTTCACCCCAGACGACGGCATTAAACCCCAGTCTCAAAAGTTCTTCGTAATCAACGCAGGCCGGACCTCCAGCAATGGACCAATTTACATGCTTCCACTTCTTTAAGACCATCCCCATAGTCATCAAATCTGCCGACATCCCGGAAACCATTATCACATCGAACTCTCGCTGACTACTTATAGGACCCTTTAAAGCAGTCTCGCACTCAAATAGATGAGCATCTACACCGAGCTTCTTTAAGATACCTACCACAAGCCTTGGACCAACCCCTATTACGTCAACACTAGAAACTCTTTTACCGGTAGGGCTAGAAGCAAGACAATCAACTACAGCAACTCTCAACTTAGTTCCCAGATGACTTATCGTTTAGTGTATTAAGAGTGCCTCAGAGTTTCGAGGTTACTATTCGAGAGCCTATATTCAAGAAACTTCGTTTCAAGAGTTTGTTTAGTTATCTCTTTGTTCGGTGCCGGTTTGTTTTACTTGGTAATACCACACTCTACCTAAGCCATTCTCCGTCGGTCATAGCTTACCGTGCTCGAAACTGTTTTCAAACTATCTTGAACGGTAACAAGGAAGGAAAGTTAGATCAGTTAGCAGGACATACGAGTTACGAGTAATAAAATGGTAGAGATCGTTAAGCAATCGTTTCAGTTCGTCGCGAGATCGTCACAACATCTGCTCTTGGAGCGGCTTCATCATTCACGTATATAGCTAGCAAGCGAGTTAATATGTTAATACGTAGCTGCCGCCAAGCTTGAGAGAATGGGCTGCGGACGAAATATCTGTCTTTGGGGAGATGTATGAGAGACAAGAATATCGTTTTGGCTTTAGAATGCTTCTTCTCCAGTTAAGGATAGATTTGAAGTGAGGTCGAGAATTTCGGAAACCTGATGTTTCGTCAAGCCGTTAATAGAAATAAATAGAGTACAAAGGTTTGAGCTACGTAGCCTCACTGATTTATTTAGTTAGTAATTCTCTAGATAAACCTGGGTCATACTGATTTAGGCGACAGCTCTCTATACTATAGAGCACTACAAAGCGTTTAGCACGAGTCATCGTTTAATTTACAAAACTACTCCTCCTTCATTCCATATGCTTTCACTTATCTCTTTATAGGGGAGAATGTAGTTTCGCTTGTTTACAAACACTTCATCAGTTATGCTTACTTGGTCTCCTATTATCGTTCCACTTTCTATCCTAACCCAGTTACCTATCGAACAGCTTTCTCCAACTACAGAGTTCTTTATGTATGTTGAGGAGCCTATTCTACTTCCCTTCATTACGACGGAACCCTTAACCATAGAAAAATCACCGACCGAGACCTGGTCGAGTAGAACGCTGTTCGGCCCTACAATGCTACCTTTGCCTACAACGACCTCGCTACCTATGTATACTGGTCCGACAACTTCTCCTCGAACTTCCGAGTTGTTCGCTACGAACCCACTCGGGTAGAGAGCGTTTAGTGCAACAATATTAGCTTTCAGATAGTCTTCAGGAATGCCTATATCAAACCATATCCCATCGTGGACATATGCGTAGACCCTTCCAGTTCTCAGCACTTTAGGCATTAGGTCTACAGAGATCTTCTGTTTTTTGTCCTCATAGACGTACGTGAGGACCTCGGGTTCAAAAACGTACACACCAGCGTTAGCTAAATTCGACTGGGGTCTATAGGTAGGCTTCTCGACAAAGTTTATGACAGCACCTTCCTCATTAATACTGAGGATACCGTACCTCTCCGGGCTATCTACTCGTACCGCAGTTAAGGTCATTAAAGCATTCTTACTTTTGTGAAAGTCTATTACTGCGCGCACATCAACATCTGAAAATACGTCTCCATAGAGTACAAGGAAGGTCTCGCTTAACCCTACCTTTTTGTCTATAAGCCTCAGTGGTCCGGCATCGCCAAGCGGGTGATTCTCTTCTACGTACTCTATTGACACATCCAGTTCACTACCGTCTCCCAACAAGTCTACTATTTGATTAGACATGTACTTAACAGATATAACTAACTCACGTACACCAGCTCTCTTGAGGTTATCAATAAGCCAGAGAATCAGAGGTCGCCCAAGAATAGGTAGAAGAGGCTTAGGTCTAGTGAGAGTTAATGGTCTTAATCTAGTAGCGTAACCACCTGCGAGTAACACAGCCTTCATAGCAACCCTATCTCCGATTCTAATTAACGTAAATAAGTTTATTCCCCCCACAATTCACTTTATTGATTCTCGGTCAATAATTAATAAGCACATAATCAGGAATGTAAACAGTAATACTTAAATACTAAAAATGGCTTAAAACTTTTGGTGCCTCCAATTGAAAACTAAAGAGGTGCTTGGAGTAATCATTACTGTGATAGCTGTTATATTGATACTAATTGATACTATATGAGTTACTATACGTTAACCTAACCGTTGGCTCCATAGGTAAGAAAGGAGCTATAACGAGCGATGCTGTTCTCATAGCATCAGGCTTTCTACTTATCCTAATAGGTCCTTGGTTATGGCTTGGAGAAGTACCAGTTGCTATAAGAAAGTTTATTGAGGCAAAAACAGGTAAAAAGCTCTGAGGTGAGCCGCTTGTACCCTATTCTTATACTGTTAATCGTCTTGCTGATATACGGAGTTGCTTACATACTCTACGGTAAGAGGCTTCTAGAAAGAAAAATCGTTAAAGCTGACCCAAGTAGGCTAACACCGGCATATGAAAAGTTCGACGGGGTAGACTACGTTCCAGCAAATAAGTATGTACTCTACGGACACCACTTCGCCTCCATTGCCGGGGCCGGACCTATCATTGGTCCCGCAACAGCACTAGCTTGGGGATGGTTCCTCCCACTACTATGGGTTCTCTTTGGGAACATCTTCATTGGTGCGGTACACGACTACACAGCAATAATGGCAAGTGTGAGACATGGTGGAGTATCCATAATGACGATATCCGAGAACGTGATGGGTAGGAAAGCCAGGTACATCTTTCTAGCATACGTATGGTTCGCTCTAGTGCTAGTTCTAGCCGCATTTCTTAGTGTAGCATCAGGTATTTACGCTGACATTCCTACAGCAGCTACCTTAGCAATATTGTACATGCCTATAGCCCTACTCTTCGGTATTCTAGTATATAAAGTAGGTATTAACGTAAAACTTGCCACCTTAATATCCCTCATCCTAGTCGTAGTCGGTATAGCTTACTCATTCTACGCACCTACATATCTAACGTATGAAGGCTGGGTTATAGTCTTAGCTCTCTATTCCATAATCGCTGCTGCTCTACCGGTATGGTACTTGCTCCAACCTAGAGACTACTTAAACGCTTACCTGCTCTGGTCCTTCGTGCTACTAGCCGTTATAGCTCCCCTACTACTCCCGGTTATCAGGTTCACCGGTCCTCCAATAGTAAACTTCGTAGCTAAGGGAGGTGTTATAGGGGCACCATCGGGTTCTCCACCGGCGGGGGCCGATATAGCGTGGTTCTGGCCTACAGTACCGTTGACTATAGCATGTGGTGCGCTATCGGGGTTCCACTCAGTTGTCGGCTCTGGAACAACGTCGAAACAGCTCTCTAACGAACTTGATGCGTTGCTAGTAGGATACGGTGGCATGTTGACTGAAGGAGCTGTTTCATCGCTTGCGGTAATACTTCCAGCAGCGTTAGTTTGGGATTTTGCTGCGATAGCGCAGAGTGCGGGTCTATCGACAGACTTACTGCTTAAAGCAGGTCTAAACATAACTGCTACACCGAACATACTCAGACTTGGCGCAGCACCAAGGTTCTATACAGCTTACGGGTTTGCTCAAGCTCTAGCCTGGTCAAGGCTCTTTGGTGTTGAGGTCTTTCCACAACTGTTTGTAGGGTTTAGAACCTTCGCAGCGTGGGCACTTACGTCGTTCGTTTTAACGACACTAGATACGTCTAATAGGTTAGCTAGGTTTGCGTGGGTAGAGATGTTCGACTGGCTTAAGGCGCGTAAGCCCACGATCCACAAGTTGATAACGAATAGATGGATCGCGTCTATCATCCCGATAGTTCTTGGAGCTGTAATGGCTTATCCATCTCTTCCAGACCCGATAGACCCAACTCGTGTCATTAGAGCGTACTCAATAATATGGCCTGCGTTTGCCGGAACTAATCAGTTACTAGCAGCACTAGCTTTACTTACGTCTACGTTATGGGTGTACGCAGTACTTAAGGTGAAGGGGGCATCAAGCTTCTTAATGCTGATACCGGCGATGTTCTTATGGGTTACCGTTACTTTAGCCCTCATAATTTGGCTTATCTACGTAGTCCCCTACTTACCGGGTCTGTATATAGCCGGTACTGGAACTATTGTTGCTATATCTGTAGCACTCGACTTCCTCTTGATAGTACTCTTTGCTAGGGGGCTAAAGGCTGCTAGAATTAAGTAACCTTAAACCTTTTTGTTTCGATACTCCATAACCTCTTTTAAGCTTCTAGTCAGCAATACTGTTTGGAGATGTCTTAATAATGCTAAACACCTTAAGAAAAGCAGTTAGTGAGTTAGTAAAGTTCGCTAAGGGTGTTAAGCAGGCTGTACTTGAGAGGAGCGTAAGCGCTATCGAAGAAGAGTTCATCGAATTGGAGAGCGCCTATCTTCTCCTGGTACTAGGACCTCTAGTTGGTGTAAAGACTATTACCCCGCTACTCAGTCTAGAACTGCTCGAACCTCTATCTTCAGAGCTGAAGATATTAGAGGGTAGAGCGTTAAAAGGTGAAGACGTCTTGGCTGATTTAGTAGCAGCCCTTGGGGGAGAGTGGTAATGAGTTTAATTGACGCACTTGAGCCACTAAGCTGTTGTCCTCATATCGTCGTAGTAATAGGCAAGGGAGGTGTCGGTAAGACCACGGTGTCGATACTCATAGCGATGGAGTTGAGTCGTATAGGAAAAACTTTACTACTTAGTTTAGATCCAGCAAAGCACTTAGCCAGGTACCTAGGTCTGTCTGGAGAAGACTTTAAAGAAGTTAATAACCACCTTCACGTTAGACAGGTCTCTATAGAAAAGGAGGTGCGTAGGCTAACGTCTAAATATGCTGAGCTTCTTCAAGAGATTTTACCGTCTCTCGCCGTACTGAACCTTGATAATATCGTTAACGCCATAAAGTACACTCCAGGTGTAGAAGAAGAAGTCCTGCTTAGCAAGATAAGTGAGGCACTAAGAAGCGAGTACAACTACGTCGTAATAGATACTCCACCTACGGGTGTCACACTACGGACTCTCGCTCTACCTAAGCTCTATCTCACATGGTTAAGTAAGTTAATCGAGATTAGAGAGAGGATAGTCTCCCTACGTTATGTAATAGCTAGGACGTTGGGGAAAAGCGTGGATGTTAGAGATAAAGCGTTGCTCAAACTCTACGATATGCGTGAGGAGTTTAAACTTCTCGACTCAGTTCTTTGCTCTGATGCTCGCGCGTCTTACGTTTTAGTAGCTACACCAGAACCTCTACCAATGTACGAACTCAAGGAGACCTACGAATTTCTAAAAAGTAATTTAGGGGTAAAACCTAGGCTTCTTGTACTCAATAAAGTACTGCCAGACAGCATAGCTTTCGAGCTAGGTCAGCAGGAAATGCAGAAAGACTTTCTCAAAGAGCTTGGGAGTTTCGGTATCAGTTATGCTGTAATAGAGCACTTGAGAAAGCCTACTGAGAACATGTCCGATATCGAGGCGCTGAAAACTAAGATAAAGGTGTTTAAGCAGTGACAGTTCTACCCGATTTCATAATCGTGGCTTTTCTGTCCTTTCTCGCAGTAGCTTCCGTAGTTTGGTATTTTAGGATGAGGAAAAAAACTCTTGTTTTAACTAAGAGAGTAACGGAAGAACTAGAGAAAGCGTTTAAACCTGTAGATAAAACTTACGTTCTCTTAGGCTACCTTGTTGGCTATAGAGCTAAGTACGAGCTAGAAAGTGGTGATAGAGTGTACATACTTTTTACTACAGCACCTAGGCACTCGATTCTATACTACCCTATAGCAAGAGCCCTAAAGAGAACTGACAGACTAGAAATAGCCATTGAAAACTTTAGACGTCACGTAGTGAGAGACGTTCACGCAGTTGATTTGAGCGAAAATAGGTTGCGAGCCGTTTTATTAAGAGATCTAGGTGCGAAAACAGAGGTAATATCTAAGCGAGTTATCGAGACATCTAGAGGTAACTACGTGGTCTACTACGAGGACTCGGGTGACGTAGAGCTCGTCAAGAGGCTTCTCGAATCGGCGGAGTTAAAGATCTATAAACTATCGGCGTTTACTAAAAATAACCTAGTAGAACTAGTAGCAGAAATACGGGAAGACAGTGTTCCGAGCTTAGTTAAAGCACTAAGAGAGTTTAATAGATATGTTACTAGGGGTAGCAGTTAACAGAGGTATCCAAGCCTATCCTTGTGTTAGAACGGTGTTACTATCCCAAGAGAGTTGGTTACCTCTCGAATACCCATCTTAAGGGCTACCACATCGAGGTCTAACTTCATGAAGTAACATCTTTGCTCTAGAACCTCCCTACCATCTATATATACAACAATTACCACTTCCTCAAGACCCTCACTTACTCGGTATGACCCGTACGCTATAGCCTCTTTTGAAGCATCTTCTAGAGCTCTAAGAACTCTAATCACGTAATCGTTCAGCTTTTCATTACTACCTAAATAAGCTACGACGGCTATTCTACTACTATAAACAAGCTTCCTCAAGTCTTCTATATCATTTAGTAACCTCATTCAAGCACCTCGACTGAAATATATTCCTCACTAACTCCTTCTCGGATTTACTCAAGTACACTTCTATATCTATCGGGAGGCGGCTACCTGACGGGAGCTTTACTTCAAGGTCGTTCATTAAGACATAATCGTACCTCAGCATTTTTTCAAGCTCCGAGCACTCCATAGAGAGAAGAGCCTCCATAAACCTATCGTGAAAGTTAGTAAACACCTTAACTTCTTTTTCTGGTACTGACGCACCGCAAATTAAACAGACTAAGTCCGGCATTAGTGAGTTAAAACCGCACCTAGGACAAGCGACTGGAAGCACCGGGGTTCTTGTCCTAGACCAGGCCGTCCCCCACTTGTACTTCAGTGAGTCTAGTAAGTCTTTTCTACCCGATTTAGCGATCCAGCGGTAGATTCTGGGAGCTAGCTCGAGTACAGAGTCTCCGACGTATGCGACGATAAACTCTAGCTGGTCTGCTGACGGATCCTCTAGGAGATGAGCAAGTCTAGTTGCTATAACTGGAAAAAGTTTATCTGAGTTTCTAGTTAGCCTTTTCGCTATGTCTTCAGCGGACTTGTAGCTACTAGTCGACCCATAGAGCTCTACTAGCACATCCTTAAGTATCTCGATCCACGATTCTCTATTAATTCCTAGGTAGTCTAAGCCGGCTCTAGACACTACTTCATCGATATTTTTCTCAATCCAAGAGTCAAGATCTACCTCTCTCTTACTTGAGGGTTTCCTACTAGGTTCCTCCTTTTTTTCTTCAGCTTGCTTCTTTGTTTTCTCACGGTTCTGCTTAGCCGACTCCTCGTTAGCAGGTCTCTTGCTTCTCTTAGGCACAATCCTCCCGAGAATCTATAGCTTCGAAGAATAATAAACTACGCCCAAGCGAAACTCGTAATACGAGAGCTTCTGGGAACATGCTTCAAAGGTATACGTACTCTTCTTAAAGCGGAAGCCACTTTTGATTACAGACTGCTCAGAGGAGGTTCATTTACTCACCAATCGTCTCGGCAACGCTCATCACCGAACATCAAGACTTATATGCTAGTGGAAAATTAAATTTAAGAAAGATTAAATAAGACCATTATGTTAAACTTTCGATTTCTTCAAGCGCTGTAGCTTGACGTACAGATTTCAATGCATTGTTTTACTCTTATAGCTACGGTACTTACTCGCTTAACTGAGAGATAGTTCGATAGCGTAAATACGCAAAAGTGTAATCTATTCATTTAATAAAGCGACGAAAGTGTCGGGCAGCCTATTTCGGGAGGTAGTTTAGTGTAGGTCTCTTGCTTAAATACAGAGGGGTTGCTTGAGGTATCTGGGGGTAGGAGCCAATGTCTTTTTTAATGACTTCGACTAGCTCCTCTAGCTTCATAACTTTCTGTGTTCCGTCTTCCCTAATTCTTACATTAACTGTTTTCGTGCTATACTCTCTTTCGCCAACTACTATACAGTATGGAATCCACTCTACTCCTGCTTCTCTTATTTTCTTTGCTAGGCTGAGGTCTCTGTCGTCTAAGTCTGCTCTTATTCCACAACTTACAAGGTAGTTTAATACTTCCTTTGCGTAGTCTAAATACTTCTGGGATACAGGGATTATTCTAGCCTGAATAGGTGCTAACCATGTCGGGATCGTTGGGACCTGCCCGCGCTTCTTCCTAGATACTGCTGTATCTATAACAGCATAGATGTATCTCTCAATTGAGCCTATTATGGCTGTATGAATTATTATTGGGTAACTCTCTTCTCCGCTTTCAGTAACGTATTTAATACCGAATCGCTTAGCGTTGCCTACATCTATCTGAAAAGTAGCGATTTCAGCAGGTTTTCCTAAAGTATCTATGACTATGTACTCGACGTTCAAGACCCAATAGTACACACCTGAGGGTAGTATGGCCACTAGAGCAGGTCTACCATCACCCTGAACGAGCTTAACTAAGTCGTTAAAGCGTTCTTTGTAGAAATCTTCTGTTACGTTGTAGAGAGCGATATACTTACGTCCAAGCTTCCAGATCTCTTCGTGTATTTTTCTTTGAACTAGCTTGCTAAGCTCCAAGGCTTCCTGAATATCTCTCGTGAATATGTGGAGATCCGGCATAGAGAACTTCCTTAACCTAAAGCATATCTGCAGTTCACCTGGTTGTTCGTACCTATAGCTATCGGCTACTTCAAAGACCCCAAATGGCATGTCTCTATAGCTGATTATCCAGTCTTTAACCATTGCGAACTGCTGATGGCAGGCGGCATATCTGAGTACGTGAGTACCTCTATCGGTTTCAACCTCGTACAGCCTGTCGCCAAAAAGCTCGGCGTGTTCTCTTATCGGTTTAAACTTAGTGTTGAACATGTTAGTACCTCTAACCCTCATCAAGGGTATTCCGAGAGATTTCGCTACTTCCCAAGCGTAACTCGAGACAGCTTCTACCATAACTGTAGCATGCGGCCCATACCTCATGTGACCGGCATCGGACATAGGTTCCCACTCGAATCCAAACCTATTACAGGCTTCAGAAACCTCTGGTTCCCCTCCGGGGAGCTCCTTCCTGAAGACCTCCTTTGATATGAGGATCTTAAGTTCTTGATCTTCCCCGTCTTTTAGATATCTCTCGGGTTCTACTACTTCACCAGAAGGTAGTAAAACGATGTATCTTTTTTCAATAGACTTAGCCTTCTTAACTTCTTCAGCCTTAAACTCACGCGAGAGTTCCGACAGCGGGTGACCAAAGCAATCAAGTTTAAACTCTTTATACCAGCCAAAAGGAGCTCTATAAACTTTAATGCCTCGATTCTTTAGCTCTATCTCTAGTTCGGAGAGTAGCAATAATGATTCCTCAGAGTCTGCTAGGTTCTTAGAGAGGTGCGCATAAGGATAGATAACGACGGAGTCAGCCTTAACGCTAGTAAAGACCTTAACTATATCGTCAGCTACATTTCCTACTAGAGTGTGAAGAGCGGAAGCGTCGCCTTTCTCAACCGTAATAAAAACTACTAAAGCGTTAGAAAACTTACCGGAAGAGTTCTCACTAGTTAGGACTTCTGCAGCATCTATAGCTTTTTCTAAAGCGTTATACTCGAAGTTCCTAGCATGTATGAGTAGGGTTCTCATGCTTACCCGTAGAGAAAACAAAAACGAAAAAATAAGTAAGACTCTAAGCCTTGTGAAGGTGTTTCGTTTTTCATATTTGTTCGTATCGGTTGGTATTGATAGAAACGCTTATAAACATAGTGATATACGTAGATACATCTCGATGAGGGATCGAGAGCCGTTAGATAGTGTAGATGGTGGCTCACCCCGAGACATCTAAGATGTGGGGTGCTAGGAGTCGCCCTGAACGCTCCCAAGCCTGATGAAAACC
>Ga0105162_1001530_pt1 | contig 13107 bp, 14 predicted proteins | sample JNZ201metaG_FD_81532 | JGI IMG/M metagenome (GOLD analysis project Ga0105162, IMG submission 81532) | Hot spring microbial communities from Jinze hot spring, China to study Microbial Dark Matter (Phase II) - JNZ 20120812A | ecosystem: Environmental > Aquatic > Thermal springs > Hot (42-90C) >...
CTGTCTTCATGCGAGGTTTTACGTTGATCCCTCTCCTCTGAGAGCCAGCAGCTAAACTAGCCGAAAACCTCATAGTGGAGAGAATCCTCCGCCCCCTGGCGCAAACACCGCAGACTAGCATCTCCGCTCTGTCGATCATGACCCTGTAGCCGACCTCGTGCAATTCTCTGCCGCAAAGCTCGCAGCGAGGCATTCACCCTCACTAAGCGAAGGCAGGCATATAATCTTTAGCTTCAAACGCTGTAGCAGTTTGCCACTATGTCCGGAAGAAGGGCTCCGCCCACCAAGTGGGAGCTTCGGCAAATTGCAGCCGTGTTTCTCTACCTTTACGGAGCGCACGTCGAGCCTCTTCTCGAATCGAGAACCGTAGAAGTTGAGCGCTCGCCAACTACAGGGCGGATTAGACACGTATACGTAGACGGAAAGCTGGCGATGACCCTTCGCAGCAGCGACGGATTCCTCGTATTAACTCCAGAAGGCTGGAGACTCTTACGGGCCTCGAATCAGCCTGTAGGCTACGCTGTTGAGACAACCCAAGACGTGGCTGAGTTTGTATCGCAGGGAAGAAACCTCTTCAGCAAACACGTAGTAAAGGCAGACCCCAACATTCTTCCAGGTGATGACGTGTGCATTGTAGCACAGCCTACCGGCTCGGTAATTGCGGTCGGCAGAGCCGTGCTACCGGGAGAGGAGATGGGTCGCCTGAAGAGAGGTAAAGCGGTTAAAACGAGGAAAGGTGTTAAAGAAGGAGAAACTTGAGGCGAAGCGATCAACGCTTCTGTAGAATAACGTAGCGGAACTGCCTCCGGTTCTCTATTCGCGCATTAAACCTCTCGCGGAGAACGCGCTCTATCTCCCTGTAGTAGTACTGGTTTGTCAGCCACGCGGGGGGGTGCACCCGAGGAACAAGGCCCCGGATCACACTAATATCGGACGTCTTCTTGATATAGGAGACGTAAGTATACCTGAGAAGGGTTCTAAGCTTAATCGACAGCTGCTTCGACTTGGTAGAACTCAACAATTGCTGAACAACTAGGATTAAGTGCTCGAGAAGTTTTTCCTTCTCTTCGCGACTCTGAAGGCTCATTCGACCCCCTCGCTTATATATCTGAGCTCTTATCCAAGAAAAAGTATAAAAGCATTGCTTTTAAGATGAGTTACTATTCGGCAATAGCCGTAGCATATAAAGCCAGTTGTTTGAGCAGCTAAAAATGACCTGCCGCTCCTTAGAGAGAATTTTAAATCTGGTTCGCAAGCACCTTAAGGGCTTTCTCTCGTACTCCCAGATGCTTTGAAAGAGCTTGGAGCTCGCTACTAGATTTCACCGCACGGTGGCTTGAGTAGATCACCCGCTCACCGCTTTCCAGAACTTCTACAGCAATGAAGTAGCGTGTCTTTCTTCTGGTGAGCCTCTCTTCAACCTCTAAAACCTTCACGACCCTGGCGCGAGGATGCAGCTCGATGTCCTCTACCTTAACGGATGCTTCACCGTGAACAACATCGTTATACGTGATACCCACGACGCTGCCGATCTCGCGTTCAAAGTCTATTATATCCGCTTCTTGAAATTCGCGAGATATACCAGTCAATTTTACAATCTCACCGTTTTTAACTAGAAAAGCGGATGTGGTGAGCTTAACGTCGAGCGGGGTGGGGTCTTTTCGCTTAAGCTCTAGTGAGAAACACTTCACTTTCCCCACCGGCGCGGAACACTACTCCTCTACCACCGGTATGCCGAACCTCTTCGATGCTGTTACGTGATCCTCGTAAGGTATGCTATCGATGTCGATTATCCCCTCGTAGTGCCTGCGGTACGCCTCCCCGGCGATCAGCTTCCTTATGTTGCGCTTGTAGTGGTCCTCGAATACGGAGCGGCCAGTTATCTTCTCCCAATCCTTAAGAGTATAGGAGAAGGCTCTCTGGGCTCTTTCTCTGTAAAGCTCCTGAATCACGTTGAACGAGCAGAAGGGTACTTGGCGTCCGTCCGGCATCACATAGTGTATATCGCAACGGGACACCCTAGCAACATCGTGATTATAGAGATCCTGGAAGTGCATCATTCCCAGGAATAAGGTGCTGTAGTGGAACTCGCCCAAGCTTTTATAATCATGCTTCAAGAAGATGTCGACCAACATCTTAGAGAGCTTGCCGCGCTCCTTCAACCTGCGCGGGGCTTTATCCAAATCCACGAACCGTCTCAGCTTTAACACCACTTCGAGCAGGGCTAGCTTCCTGCTCTTACCCTTCTCTATCTCCTCCGCCTTTTCATTGAGGAAGCTTAGAAACTCATCCACGTGAATAAACCTGGTTATCGGTATGATCTCCCCGTTCTCCTGCCATACGTATGTCGCAGCCCCGCAGGCGAAGTGCGTAGTGAAAGTTATCTGCGGCTTTCCAGTCACTGCCTCTACAAACCTCGATATGGCAGCTACACTCGGGACTGGGTACCAGTCTTCCTTCCTTATCTGGCCATCGGTCTGCTTTTCGATCTCAGCGATGACGTCGGGTATCGTAACTCTCTCCTTTTCCCGCTCCTTCCGGGGCATTCTGCCGGTAATAGAGACGGGTTGGAAGTTTACACCTCTAACTATATCATTATGTTTTAGACCAAATTTTATTATCTTTCCCACATCCGTTAAGTTGTAATTCTTAATCACTGTAGGAACTAGGACTACTCCAAGGTGCGCCTTGCGCAGGTTATCAAGCGCATAAGGGACTTCCCAATGGTTCTTTGGGTTAGTGTAAGGTGATACTCCATCGAAGCTCATGTATACCACGTTCACCCCAGCCTGCCTGACCCTCACTGCGAGCTCGGGATCGAAAGCTAACCTTATGCCATTGGTGTTCAACTGCACGTGCGTAAAGCCCTCTTCGCGCGCAATGCGTATTATATCGACTAAGTCGTCCCTGAGCGTGGGCTCGCCGCCCGTAATCTGGAGCGCTGGAGCTTTAACGGGCTCGGTGAGCCTAGCTTGCCTAAGCATGTACCTTATATGCTCGAGAGAGGGTTCGTATACAAAGCCAGACTTAGTTGCGAAGAAGAAGCAGTAGTAGCAGCTAAGATCGCACCTGTTTGTCGCGACAATGTTTATCAAAGCAGCGTGGGACTTGTGCCTAGGGCATACACCGCAATTGTACGGACATAACGCTGTGAGCGGAACATGAGTGACAACGTTCCCCTTGCCCTCCACTTGGTACCTCCGGTACCTCTCGTACATGTCAGCATCTCCAAAGTAAAGCTCCTCGAACTCTCCGTGCTCGGGGCATACCTTCCGAATCCAGACTTTGCCATCTCTTTTAAATATGACAGCGGTAAGTAGGGAGTAGCACTCGGGGCACGCGCTCTGCGTATATGTTACCAGCTCCTCTCCTTCCGCGAGGGAGGGCTTAACAGAAAGGTACACACGATAATCGACACCGGGTTTCGGCATGAGGAGCGGGCGCATCTTCTCGGCCACGCTCTTCAGCTCATCGAAGGAAGCATTACGAAGCTCAGCATAATTCACTCGAGCTTCTTCATCTCTCCTCAATATCTGGCGACTCATAAGGATACCCCTTACGGAAACTCGGCTGAGTATCCTTCACCATGTATTATATGCTTTGCGTCATGCCTGTGGCATAACAAAAAGGATTGCCCGCAAGCCTACCTCTCAAGAGACGGTATTCTTGCTCTTTCAGCTTCAGCAAATATTTTCAGCAGCTTTTCTAGCGGAATTACAGGCAGGTCTGCAGATAAAATATCCAGCAGATGTGCTAGGTGCTTCCTATCCTCATCGGACAGTGCTACGCCGTACTGCTCCGCTTGATACTTTAAAACTTCTAGTAGCTGGTAAGCCTCGAGTTTTAGAAAGATCCTCCTCTCCTCGATCATCTTCCTTTTCTCGCAAAAAGTCTCCCAGGGCATGACACCGCCGATAAACTGCTCGTCCAGCTTAAGGATCTCCTCCTTCATCTTTTTAAGCTCGGCAGAAATATCCTCTAAGCGCTTTACTACCCTGAGAAAAGTATCGCTCTCCTCCTCTATCAGAATTACCCTGCCCTTGTCCACTCTAAGCCTCTCAGGTGAGATCTCTATCTGGCCTCCTTTAACTTTCTTTATTACAACCTTGAGGGGCTGTTTCGTCCCCTTGGAAATGAACACCTTATGAAGTCTCCCCACAAGCTTCCCGTTCTTCTCGTAGACTTCCCACCCTATAATCCTCTCAAGGAGCTTTCGATCATTTATTTCGCTCAGCGTAATCCCTCTCATGCTCTCCACAGTTTTCCTTCCCAGGAAGAAGTAAAGAGTATCCGAACGGCCCTGAGGAGTACTACGTTGGAAAAAATTTCGTATGACGAGAGGAGTATAGAGCGTCAGCTACCTCTAGTGATTCGCATAAAAGTTTTTTATGTGGTACGCAAATACTCTACGGTGGAACCTGATGACGGAAAGCGCTCGAGAAATAAAACTAGACCACGTTGATAAGAAGATACTCGAGCTGCTTCAGGAGAATGCGAAAATGCCCTACTCGCAGATCGCTGGACAGGTAGGGATCTCAGAGGCTACGGTTCACCTTAGAATCAAGAAGCTAGTTAATGCGGGAATTATAAAGCGATTCCAAGCGATAGTCGACTCCGAGAAGGTCGGCAAGAGAGTGACAGCAATAATCGCTGTCGTTGCTACACCGCAGAAGTACACCCGTGTCCTTCAGGAGTTAGAAAAAATGGAGGATGTCTACGAGATCTACGACGTTACCGGTGAGTACTCTACTATTCTCAAGGTGCGCGTAAAAAGCAAGGAGGACCTCGCTAAGCTTATCGATAGAGTCGGAAGCATCGATGGCGTGGAAAGCACGAAAACCATGTACGTGCTAAGAGTAATAAAGGAAGATTACAGAGTCCGAATCGACTAGGCTCTGCTCCGCGTGAAAAGCTTAAAAAACCGTAAGGGGTCAAGCCCCCCGGTGTCGTCTTGAGCGCGAGGAGGATCAAAGACAAGTGGGCCGCTAAGCAGTGGCTCAGGGTCCTAGCCCCGCGAGCCTTCGGGTACGCTGAAATAGGCTATATACCTGCCGCGGAACCGGAGAAAGCCTTGGGGAGAACCGTAGAAGTCAGCTTCTACGACATCACTAAAGATGTTTCTCAGATACACATTAAGCTGAAATTTCAAATAGTGAAAGTGGAAAACTCTACTGCTTTCACACAGCTTAAGCTAATGGAATTGACTAGAGATTACATCAGGAGCCTTGTCCGCCGAGGAACTTCACGGATCGACGCGATAATAGATGTGGAAACCAGGGATAACGTTAGAATGAGAGTGATGGCCATGGCGGTAACTCAGGCCAGAGTCAAAACTTCTCAACGAAAAGCTATCAGGAAGGTAATGTTCCAGCTGATCTCTAGCAAGGCTCAGAGCATGGACTTCGACACATTCGTTCAACACTGTATACTCGGAACTCTGGCATCCGAGATAGAGCTCCAGGCAAGGAAGATCTACCCGCTGAAGAAAGCAGAGATAAGGAAAATTAAGGTTTTGACACCCGCTAGGGAAATTCCGCTAGTAGCACCAGCGCGGAACGCACCGGCGGCTTAGCGCTCTTCCCGGCACAGCGCCATAAGCTCTCCAACAACCTCGCTCGCTAACGCTCGTAAAACCTCGCTCCGCGATTTCTCGTCCCGGATCTTAACTCCGCCAGCCCCTTTATGACCGCCTCCCTCACCTCCAAGAGAAGCCGCCACTCTCTTAGCTATTTCCGCGATGCTCAGCCCGGCGTCCAGTACTCTCTCCGAAGCTCTAGCGCTCACCCGGAGCTCTCCCTTGCCACCTAAAACAAATGCCAAGTCAGCGCCGAGCGCAACGAGAGCCCTCGCTGCCGACGCCTCGTATGCTGATACCTCGGTCAGCGCCACAACGGTTCCGCAGATATCGATGATCATGGCCCGCTGAGCAGCCTTAAGCCTCGCGATTCTCTCTGAATACTCGAGCTCCTCCTCAGGGTGTAGTAGCGCCGCCTCGTAGCTACCCCCGCTCTCTAACAACCAGGCAGCAGCGCGAAGAGCTCGTGGCGTAACAAGCGAAAAACGCTTACTGTCATAGAGTATCCCGGCTAGCGCGAGCGTAGCCAGCTTCGGCTCTAAGCCTACACCGGCAAGCTTCGCTAGCTCGACAGCGATCACAGTAGCCGCAACCTCCTTGGTGTCTACGACAGCCGTGGACGCTCTATGGATTAAGCCGCCGGGCTCGTGGTGATCTATAATCACGATCTCCGCATTCTTCAGACACTCTGCTGCGCCAGCTAACATGCTCTCGTTGGAAGTATCGCAAACTATTACGCGGCGAGCAGCGCAGGAGCAATCGTTCCTGTAAGCTACCTCCAGCTTTGCGAGAAGCTCTTTGGAGAGTTTGCTCGGTCCTTCAGGAAAGCAAGTTTTAGCTCTGAAGCCACGCCCCTCAAGCACGCTTTTCACGACGAGCGCGGTAGCTACAGCATCAGGATCGGCGTTTACATGCGTGACGATGAGTATCTCCTCTGCGGAGGGTAGGCCGCTGAGATACCGGAGAATGTTCATGGCAGTCATGGCAGCGGCCTTAAACCCCTATTTTTCAACATTTCCTCAGCGTGCTTAAGGCCCTCTTCAAGAACCTCCGTGATCGCTCTTTCCAAGTCTTTCGCTGAGTACACGCTCGAGCTCGCAGAGAGATCTACCGCGATCTCGTATGGCCAATCCAAGTTTAGCTCCACTTTTATCGTCATTACGAGTTTAGGATCGCCTACAAGCCTCTCCTCAAGACGTTCGGCCAGTATTTTCATCAGGTGCTCAGCTACTTCCCGAACGGCTCCTGCCTTCTCATTCTCCCATTGCTCCATACTCTTCAAGCTCCTTGAGCGCCGCGAAGCTGCTTCTCAATGCTACTCAATCTCTCGCGGAGCAGTTTTTCACGCTTAGCGAATTCCTCCACGCGAACCTGCAAGAGCTCTTTCTCCGATGACAGCTCCCGAATCACCTCTTCCTTAGAAGTCTTGAAAAGTATGTTCCCGTAGCTCTTGTACACGAAGTCGTCCGAAATCTTCTCGAGCTCTTTGACTACTCTCTCGATCTCTAGCAAGCGGGCTCTGTACTGCTGAAGGCTTACGACAACCGCGCGTAACTCTTCAAGAGCCTGCTGATATTTCGCCAGAGCCCCCTGATCCGCAGCCATAGCCACGCCACTTGCTCACCAAGCCACACTGTTTTATGTTCTTTTGTCAGGCTGGCGGCCGCGATCCTGCTTAGTTCGGTATTGTGAGAAATGCGGCGAATCTCTCGTAAGCTACAAGTAGTGGAAAACTCTCCGCGCGGGCAAGCTCTTATATACGGCGTGACTTCGCGCAAGTAGGGTAGTGGCGTGGGCACCCTGAGATCCGGAGCCCTGCTAGCCGTGCTAGTCATCCTTGCGCTAGCTGTAAAAGCTGCAGCAGTCCAAAGCGCGGAAAAACCCACGAGCATGTACATCTTCAGCAATCAAACACTACTCAACGCTACGGTACATTTGAAGACCTGTAAAGGAGAAAACGTAATCCAAGCCCCCCTACAGCCGCCAACCATCCTCCTAAAGGGCATCAACTTTTCCCGGGAATTCTCATGCTTCCCGAACTTCACCTGCATCGTGGAGTACCCTCTTCCCGGGAACTACTCGCTGGAAGTCAGGTGGCTTAATCGAGTTATATACGCGGGCACGGTAGACCTTAACGCTTCCGGCTCGCAGATACATATAAACACGAGGACTGCGTACGTGGGTTTCTTCGTACGCACCGCTGAGAGAAGAGATCTTAGAGACCAGTCAGTTGAACTCTACATAGAGCCTTACCGGCTAATCGCCAGGAGCGGCCAGATAGTCTTGCTGCCCTTCGGCGTTATAAAGTACAGGGTTCAGTTTGCCTGGGTTCAAGACATCGTGCTCGCAGTGAGCGGAGAGTCCACCGTAGGGTGCGATACAGGGGCTATCGAGGTAAGGCTTCCTCTACTATCTAGGCTCACTTTCGTGCTACAAGCTCTAGGCGGGGTTCCAGCTACAGGAATCAACGGAAGCGCGGAACTCTTCTTCAATGGCACGCGTATAGCTTCCGCAGACCTCCTTAGAAGCAACATTATCGACCTCACTTACGCGCCTCTGGGTAGGTATACGATTAAAGTATACCTCTCTGGCAGGCTTTCGAGCGAGCTGTATGTAGATGTCACGGAGAAAAACAACACCTACACGGTCATGCTGCCGGTAGCAAGCATCGTTAAGCTGAAGGTCCTAGATGCCAGGGGCGAGATAGTGAGTGACGAAACCCTCGTTGCTCAGCTGACCGACCCTCTAGGAAGGCTCTTCAGCGAGAGGCTCACTAGCGGGGCGATCGTGTTAAACAGCATGCCGCTAGGCCGCTACGAGCTCGAGATTTTCAGCGAAAAACTAGGCAGGGCGATAGGTCGGAGCTCCTTTGAAGTTCAGGGATCCGACAGCACTATTTTCAGAGAGGTATCCGTGAGCATCGCTAGAGTAAGAGTAAGCGTGCAGGCTGAGGGCTCCAGCACCTTACCGGAGAGGAGTAAAGTTACCGTGAAGAGCCTCGGAGTTCTACTGCTTTCGCGGTACCTGGATTCTCCCAGAGAGAGCGTTACCGGCGATCTAGGGTACCTTCCTCTAGGCGCGATAGTACAGATAGAGTACTCTTACGACACCTTCTCCTACTCGGTAGAGCTCAGCGCAGGAGGGGGAGTTCTGGCCCTCAGGGTGCCGATATACGATATAGCTGTGAAGTTTGTAGACCTTGACGGGCAGCCTGTGAGCGGCTGCACAGCAACGCTTTCATCACCATATCTCAACTACGCAGCCGACCTGAGCGGCTGGATGCTCGAGATCAAGCATGTTCCTCTCTCGGATCTACTCATTTCAGTGAAGTGCTCAAACGTGGAAGTCGCTCGGAGCAAGGTTTCAGCTAGCGAGCTGAAGACCGGCAACATCACAGTTACGGTGAACGTGAAGGCTTTAGAAATCACTGTGAAAAACCTGCTCGGAAAGCCCGTCTCTGGCGCCAAGGTCCTCGTGAGGGTAAGTAGTCCGTCAGGAGTAGTGAACTTGACCAGCACCACAGGGGATGACGGGGTAGCGGTTCTCTACCGCGTACCTCTCCCGCCTTCCAGCAATATATCCTTGCACGTAAGCTACAGAGGGTTCACGTACGCGGGAGTGCTCTCCCCCTCAGAAAAATCGCGAGAAGTAATCCTCGACGTGCTCATCGACACGCCGCTTCTGACGCTTTCAGCGACCCAGGCTCTTCTAGCGATTCTGGGTGCTAGCGTGCTCGCCGGAACCCTTATAGTCGTCCTCCGGAAGTACCTCCACCTAAAAACTCTCCGGGAAATGTTCGCGAGCCCCTTTGAGGAGGAGAGAGAAAGCTTAATTGGGCGACTTAAAAGGATTTTAGAGAGGAAAAGGGAGGAAAAGGAAGAGGAGGAAATTTCCTTATTCGGATGAGCCGAAGGATCGACTATGCGCCGTTTCCTCCGAATCGAGAAAGAGATCCCTCTCCTCGGGCACGTAGCCTTTGGGGTAATCGACCGTGGGACAAACCTGCTCCAGGTCAGGCCCACGAGCTTTTGCCCTCTCTCTTGCATATTTTGTAGTGTCGACTCGGGCCCTAACTCTCGCTTGAGGCAGGTAGAGTTCGAGGTAGACAAAGATTACCTGGTCCAGTACACGCTTCACGTTATCCGTGAGAAAGGTCTCGAGAGAGCACATATACACATAGACGCTGTGGGAGACCCACTCACCTACCCGCGCATCGTCGAGCTTGTACGAGACTTCAAGGCCAGCGGCGCAGCTGAAAGTATAGCTTTAGAAACTCACGGAGCTCTTCTCACGGAGAAGCTCGCCCAGGCTCTCGACGACGCGGGACTAGACCGGGTAAACGTTTCGGTAGACGCCTTAAACCCTGAAGTTGCTCGCGTCTTAGCCGGCACTCCATGGTTCAACGTGGAGAGAGTGAAGCATGTTGTCGAATACATCGCTCAGAACCTGCGTATGGACGTCCTCATCGCTCCCGTGTGGGTTCCCGGTGTTAACGATTCTGAGATAGCCCGGATCATAGAGTGGGCGCTCAGCATAGGTGCGGGGAAGAGGTGGCCGCCCCTCGGTATACAGAAGTATGAGGCGCACAAGTACGGGCGTAAGGTGCCGGGCGTGAAGCCCCTCTCTTGGCATAAGTTCTACACCGCTTTAAAAAAGTGGGAGAGCGAATTCGGGGTGAAACTTATTCTCAAGCCCCAAGACTTCGGCATAAAACCAGCTAGGCGAGTACCCGTAGCGTTCGAGGTTGGTGAGAAGACTACAGCCAAAGTCGCATACTGGGGGTGGCTTAAGGGGCAGTGGCTTGCCGTAGCTCGGGGGAGGGTAGTGACCATTGCAGGTGTGCAAGGACCTCCACCCATAAACGCGAAAGTTGCCATTCGACTCGTTAGAGTAAAGGATAACATTTACGTTGCGCGGCTGGTGTAGGGTCAAGCTGATGAGGGACCTGCTTAGGACACCTCGCGGCACTCGAGATTGGCTTCCGGAAGAGGCGGCAGTAAAGAGAATGGTTGAAGAGCGCATAAGGGCGGTTTTCGAGCTCTACGGTTACGGGGAGGTCTGCACACCAGCCTTCGAGCACCTGGAACTGCTCGTGGCGAAAGCTGGAGAAGAAGTCGTGAAGCAGATATACAATTTTAAAGATAAGGGTGGGCGCGAGCTCGGACTTCGCTTCGAGTTGACTACGCCGATAGCGAGAATAGTTGCTTCGCGCCCGGATCTCCCGAAGCCAATCCGCTTCTACTACATCTCTCCCGTGTGGAGGTACGAGGAACCTCAGCGAGGAAGACTGAGAGAATTCTGGCAGGCTGGTATCGAGCTTATCGGAGTTGAGGGTCCGGAGGGCGATGCGGAGGTTATCGCCGTGGCCTACGAAGCTCTCCGTAGCGCTGGACTCGCAAACTTTGAAGTGAGGTTGAACGATAGGGAGGTTGTCGAAGACCTGGTGGCCTCGGCCGGTATCCACGAGAACAGAGTTCCCGAGGCCTTGAGAGTACTCGATAAGCTTGAGCGCTTCGGAGAAGAGTATGTAGTGAAAGAGCTGGAGAAGCTGGGCGCGAGCACTGAAGCCGCCCAGAAGCTCGTTGAAAGGCTGAAAGACGGCCTCGAGGACTTTGAGCCGAAGAGCGAAAAAGGCGAGAGGGGGTTGAAGAGGCTCCAAGAGATCCTTGATCTTCTCAAAAGCGCATACCACGTCGACGCGCAGATCGACCTAGCTATTGTCAGAGGTCTCGGCTACTACACCAGCACCGTTTTCGAAGTAAAGACTCCTTTAGTCGAGGTAGGCAGTGTGGCGGGCGGCGGCCGGTACGACGACCTTATAAGCAGCCTTGGCGGCCCACGCCTCCCAGCCACTGGGATGGCCATAGGTATTGAGCGCGTTCTGGAAGTTCTAAAAGCTTCCGGTTCGGTACAGACCAGGAAAACTACGGAGGTGCACGTACTGCCAATAGCGGGAGACAAGAATGTTCTCGCGTACGCACTTCAAGCTGCAGGCGAGCTTCGAAGACTGGGAGTCAGGACGATAGTGGAGTACTCCCAAAGGTCTTTATCTAAGATGCTGGAGAAAGCGCTCAAAGCCGGCGCTAGGTTCGCGGTAATAGTCGGCCCCTCCGAGATTAGCAGCAGTGTAGTCACGATCCGCGACCTCGAAGCTCGGGAAGAATTTAAGCTCCCCATCGATCGAGCAGCAAGCTTTATTAAGTCACGTATGGAGAGCATGCAAGCGTGAGAATAGAGGAACTTCTTGCACTCTATGCCTCTCACGCCGCTGTAGACTCACAGGAGATGCTGGCTCGCGCTCTCTCACTCCCTGCCGACATTAGAGACGGCTCTGAGAGGTACTCTACCCTAGTCGATGAGCTACCCCTCCCGAGAGACCCCGAGAGCGTTATCGTTGCAGGTATGGGTGGATCCTTCATTGGGGGGCTTTTCCTGCAAGATGCGCTCTACGAAGAATCCAGCAAGATGATCATCCCGCTGCGGGAAACCGGCCTACCGGGAAGCGTTAACGAGCGCCACCTCTTGGTAGCCGTGAGCTACTCCGGAAACACCGAGGAGACTTTACGCGTCGTGCTAGAGGCGCGCCGGAGGCGGATCCCCACGGTCGCGGTCACCTCTGGGGGGCTTCTAGCTAAGCTCGCTACAGAGTGGAAGATTCCGCTCGTAGAGGTACCCTCGGGCCTTAAGCCTAGGGCAGCGTTTCCTTACATGTGCACAGCGCTCCCTGCAGTGGTAGAGGCGGCAGGCCTAGTCGACGGCTTAATGTTAAAGTTGAAGGAGGCGGCAGGCTTTCTCGAGAACGTTAAGCAGGAGGTTCTCGACGCGGGTAATTCTCTCGCGAGGTGGTTGTTCGAGCAGTACGAGGCCGGTAACTTTCCAGTGGTGTACAGCTACAGACCTTTCTTGAGTGCCGGCTACCGCCTAAAAACTCAAATCAACGAGAACGCTAAGCTGCATGCTTTCTTTTCAGAGATACCCGAAGCCAATCACAACGAGATTATGGGGTGGGAAGGCCCCTTCAGGTTCTCCGCGGTAATCGTGAGGGCTCCCGGCGAGCCACCCTACGTTTACCACCGCATGGAGTTCCTTCGAGAGCTGCTTCGCGGCCGCGGCGTAAAGCATGTGGAGGTTCACGCGATCGGGGAGAACCAGCTGCAGAAGCTTCTTTCTCTGTTCTACGCATTCGACATAGCAAGCATACTGCTGGCTCTTCTGAGAGGAACCGACCCGGCGCCCACGGCAACCATAGACAGCCTAAAAAAGTATCTTGAAGAGAGGATCGACATCTCGAGAGAGATTTAGCTTTTTCTGCCGCTGAGCCGCTTACTCTCGTAGATGTTAGACGGGAGCAAAACTATTTTTGAAGCCTTAGGGAGAATCCCCTGGGCGATGAAGACCCTTGCGAGGTCTGAGGGGGTGACGAGTCGAACCCTGCTGAGCCTCTTCCAGCAACGCGCCGCTCAGGTTCCGGCAAAGCGCCTAGTCTTCGGAGTGAGCTTGATGAAACTCCAGGGAGTCTCCTCTAGGAATCC
>Ga0105162_1001532_pt1 | contig 13100 bp, 12 predicted proteins | sample JNZ201metaG_FD_81532 | JGI IMG/M metagenome (GOLD analysis project Ga0105162, IMG submission 81532) | Hot spring microbial communities from Jinze hot spring, China to study Microbial Dark Matter (Phase II) - JNZ 20120812A | ecosystem: Environmental > Aquatic > Thermal springs > Hot (42-90C) >...
GTGGATTCTTTCAATTCTCTTTATGAGATTCCGAGCTCTTTTCAGGGTTTTTAAGCCTTGTCTAGGCGTTCTAGATTCTAAATCTTTGAATAATCCCTTACTCGGGAATTCGTATTTAAGTGAATATGGGGGATTAATAAGCATTACGTAATACGGCATAATAAAGTAATACTCTTGTAAATTATCAGTAGCAGAGTTTATTATAGAAGCATCCTGTACATTTCTCGCTCCATGATTTATTTTGTTGGTACGTCGGGGTGGTCGTACTCCTGGAACTTGGAGGGAAGTTTCGATTGGTACGTTAAGTGCTCCCGTCTAAATGCAGTCGAGCTTAACATGAGCTTCTACCGTTACCCATATCCAAACATGATAAGTTCATGGGCTTCAAAAGGTAGGACGATTAGATGGGCCATCAAAGTCAACAGACTCATAACCCATGTTTTCAAATTCGATCAAAGAGCTTACGAGTTCTGGCAGAAATTCTATAATCTCTTTACATCACTTGACCCCCATGTGGATTTCTACTTGTTCCAGCTCCCACCCTCGATAACGCCGAAGTCGATTAGAATAATTGAGAAATTCATTGAAAGAGTAAGTCTAGGAAAGAGGTTCGCTCTCGAAGTTAGAAATATGAAGTGGTTCGATAGAGCTTTCATAGATTGGGCTTCGGACCTCGAATTGACCTGGGTTAGTATAGACTCACCTGATTTCCCAATAGACATCTATAATACTAATGGTATAGTATATGAGAGGATGCATGGTAGAACAGGCTGGTATTCACATCACTATACAGACCAAGAGTTAACCGACGTAGCAGAGAGAATCAAGAAAGCAGATCCCGAGAAAGCCTACATATTCTTCAACAACGACCATGCAATGTTGGAGAATGCGAGAAGAATGCTAGAGATATTATCTACTTCAGAGCTAAGTAATTTTCAAGCAGGGAAAACTTGACCATATAAGATCAAGAAGAAACTGCTTCTCCATCTCTATATTTATCTATAAGCCAATACTCTGAAATGAATGATACATATGGGTAATAATGAATTTCTTCTCCTCAAGAAATTCCTAGACGACAACGGTGTAGTATATAGAGTATATGAGCATGAGCCAGTCTACACTTCTGAGCAGGCTGCAAGAGTCAGAAGAGTAGAGTTGAAGACTGGAGTTAAAGCCCTCATCATTAAAACGCCTGATGAGAGATTTATTCTAGGACTAGTAGCCGCTGATAGAAAAATCGACCTAGCAAAACTTGCAAAGATAGTAGGAGTTAAGAAACTTAAGCTTGCAACACCCATAGAGGTCCTGGAGAAGACTGGCTGCGAGATTGGGTCAGTACACCCCTTCGGAAACCTATATAATCTACAAACATATCTCGATAGATCTGTATTAGAAAATACTTGGGTCAACTTCAACGCAGGCTTACATACAGTTTCAATACATATGAAGACTGAAGACTTGGTGAGGCTTGTTAAGCCAGTTATAGCTGATTTCTCAAAAGAATAGCTACTTATCTTGAGATTCTCCTCATTCCATTTTTCTCGCCTCTTTAATTGTGTTCTATGTTTTTGCCGTCTTACTCTGTTTGATCTTTCCAGCTTCACGTTTCTCGGATTCGGGTTCTACATGTATTATCATGTTTACCTCTGGAAGACGGTGTCTTATCTCTTCTTCTAGATGATCTGCGATATCATGTGCTTCTTTTACGGTCATGTTATCATTGACTACGAGATGAACCTCAGAGAATATCATGTTTCCGCTTCTGCGGGTTTTGAGGTCATGATACTCTGTGAAAAAATGCTTATGATCCTCAAGTATCTCACGTAGCTTCCTATCAGCCTCCTTAGACGCCGGATCAATTAAGTAGTTTGATGATTTTATTATTAATTCGAGCCCCATCTTCATTATGAATATGCTTACGCCTATCGCGAGGATTGAGTCTATGAAAATGTACCCGGTGAAGTATACGATCCCTAACCCTATCCAGATAGCCATCGAGGATAATATATCTGAAAATAAGTGTTTAGCATCTCCCTCGAAGGCGGGCGAACTCTTTATCTTAGATTCTTTTAGAAGCCTGTATGCTATTCCAGAATTTACTCCGCCCGCTATTATAGATGTAATAATTGCGACATCAAGTGAGTGAAGTTCAGTTGGATTAAAGATCCTATTGTAAGCAGTGTATAAGAGGAATATCGAGGCGATAACTATTAATATACCTTCTATCAATCTAGAAACTTCTTCTATCTTCTGGTGACCGTATTGGTGACTTTCGTCAGGAGGTTTCACTGAAACATAAATTGTGAAGAACATTATACTTGAAGCAGCGATATTTATAATTGATTCGAGAGCGTCAGATAGTAAAGCAACAGAATTCGAGATAAGGTATGCGATAAGTTTTATGCAAAAAACGATTACCCCGCCTGCGACGGTAACTGCCGCGACTGTAATCTTCTCCACTATTCTCAAAATATGGTGCAGGAAGGTTTCTCATAAGGATTTACATAAACCAGAATTAAGAACAACGAGAATTACTATCGCAGGACCGAGCAGAAAAAATAACCTTCACCTAAAGTGTAGAAAATATTTTGGGAGTGGCCAGAATGCTTGCTCAATACGAAGGTAAATAAGGATAGTTTAAGATTAGTTCGAGGTTCTTATAGAGAAGGAAACGGTAGATTATCCTCAATGAGGGAATAGGATACTACGATAATTGAAGAAAATAGGTTACTCGAAAGAGTATCTATAAAGCATAGATACTCTTCGAGTCTTTTGTAGGAAGTTGGGATAGGGGAGGGGGTGGATCATTAATAAGCCTCGACCTGTTATTAAACTATGGGTTGGAAACGCTATCGAGGTTACAGGCATATTGGGGGGAATCCTTCTAATCGCCTCTCTTGATCTTGTAGTTCACCCTCTACTCAAGATCCTGATACTATTTTTGTCTTGGTTTTGCTTCTGGTATTTTCCTCATTGCCTAGCTCATTATCTTGTTGGAAGAATGCTCGGGATAAAGTTCCTATACTACTTCGTCGGAAGGTCTAGCCTCATAAAAATGAATCTACCAATAATCACGTCAGTATTGCAGATCTTTCCAGTTCTCGGGATAAAGGTTGAGAAAGATTCTATGTTTAAGGTATCTAGAAAGAAATCGGCGGCAATGTATGCTTCAGGAGTTATAGCCTCCATGTTATTCCCCCTGATACCATTCGTGTACTCATTAAAACATATGGATCATCTCATCACAGTCTTAGTCGGTATCATGACGTTTGGTAACATAGTATTTACAATATACTTCAGTTCTAAGATAGGAGATTTCTCCAAAGCATTGAAAGTTCTCCGTCAAAAATAAATGAGCTATACTTCCTTTTTTCAACCGCCTATACACCATTAACATGATCAGCGAAGTCGTAGTCCAGGAAAATATTGCTATAGGTCCTAGACCAGCTATCTCTCTCGGCAAAACCGTTATCAATATCGTCAAGCCCCATAGAGCATTAATCGCACCATGTAGAGATGCTGCAGGAAGAATGCTTGACGAGACCTTTCTGATGACTGAATGAGGTATAGAAGCAGAGATCGTGAATAAGGTGAATAACAGTGTGCCCACGAATCTGTTTTCAGGATAATTAAATCCTAGGAGGATTATCGCCGGCGCATGCCATATACCCCAAACCAACCCAACGATTAAAGAAGCCGTAACAAAATTTAGACCAAGAGATTCAAGTTTCCGTTGTAGAAATCCCCTCCAACCTATCTCTTCCCCCACGGCAAATAATGCATTCAAGGTTGTTGATGCAATATAAGCGTTAATAATTGTGAGTAGTATAATGGTTGAAGCGCTTAGTGAGGCTGACTGTACTGTTTGCTTGATAGAATCAAATGAAAATACTCCTATAGAGTAGACCACTATTAAGTAGATTGAGAATGTTAGAAAAGTTATCAAGGGGGCCACAAAATACAGGTAAAATACTGGCCTGCTGATCTTTAATGAGTTCTTCACTTCGCTCCATCCACCGACAATATAGGTTGAGAATGCGGGTGTATACATTCGGAGAAAACCCCAGACCAGTATTGATGAACCATTCAATGATATCAGACCAATGTAGAATACATAGTCAACTAGAGATGCTAGGAGAATAGCTGTAAGAGAGAAATATAAGATATCTTTAATGTTTGTTAGATTCATATTCACTCCGTCATCCCATGATTCTCGGTGGATAGTAAGAACTGGTTTTTGATATAACTATTATGTTGGTAGACGAGGATCACGAGCTAGACTGCTCTGCTCGTCCTCCACCTAGAAAGAAATATTCTTTTTAACTACCTTGTAAGTGAAGTTTACTAGAGTAGGGTGGGAAGAGATGGAGACAGAATGGTCTAGGCTGATACTTAAACCCAGGTCCGCCTTCCTGCTAGTTCAATGTAATGAATGTGGGCATAGGCAAACAGTCTTCGACCATGCGAAAACTGAAGTCTATTGCCAGGTATGCGGAGCTATCCTAGCCAAGCCAAGAGGCGGGAAAGCGGAGATCCTGGGTAAGGTGGTCGAATCATATGGCTGAATTCATTGAAAAAGATGCACCTTCAATAGGAGAAGTGGTCGTCGGAGTAGTAAAGGGTGTAGAGAGATTTGGAGCATACGTAGAGCTTATAGATTACCCTGGATGGGAAGGGTTCGTCCACATATCTGAAATCTCTCTTAAATGGATAAGAAACATAAGAGATTACTTAAGGGAAGGACAGAAAGAAGTCTTCAAGATTCTTAGAACAAACCCTCATCTACATCAAGTTGATCTTTCCCTTAGAAGAGTTGAGAAAAATGAAAGAGATCAGAAGATACTTGAATTAAAGAGAAAGCAGAAAGTCCAACGTGTTCTAAATCTACTGTCTGAGAGGACGAGCATGAGTGGAGAAGAATTAAGTAAGGTGATCATCGAACCTGCTCGAGAAAGAGGGTTACAACTCTATGACGTCTTCTTGGATATGGTTGAAAACAACTCCGTACCCGAATGGCTTAAGCTCGAAGGTAATCTAATCAATAAATTGATAGAGCTAGTAAAACAAGAAATAAAGATGAAGAAAGTATCCGTAAAGAAGGACTTAGTATTAATATGCAGGAAAGGGGATGGAGTCGAACATATTAGGAGAGCCATAGAGGAAGCTTTGAAAATAGTTGGAAGAGGCGAATCTGCCAGCATAACAACTAAAGGTTCTCCCAGGTATTTGCTGAGAGTTGAAGCCGATACTGAAGAGAAAGCTGTAGAGCTGCTTCGGCAGATTGCGGATAAATGTATAGGTATTATTAGAGAATGTGGTGGAGAAGGAAGCTTAGTGGAAGAATCTTGAAGACTCTTATAAATAAATGCATTCAATGTGGACAATACACTATGAGGAGGGATTCCTGCCCTTATTGTGGTGGGGAGGTAAAGTCAGCTCATCCTCCTAACATATCTCTAGAGAGCAGGTATCTAGACCTAATCTTAAAGATTAGGAGAAAGAGATTTAATAACGAGGAAGCATCCATATGGGGTGAGAAAGATGATTCACGAGAACACTAGATGGAGATTCAAGCAACTCGAAGATATAAGGATAATTCTAAATGAAGAAGGAGAGAAAGCAGAACTAAGTGGTTCAACCCTTATTGAGTCTTCTCCCAGCCCAGGTGCAGCAGGGTTCATTGCTCTATCTCATTTAATCGAGTTCCTCCGCCCAGTGAAGATAGGTGAAGTAAGGTCTCCACACTTCCCTCAAGTAAGCATAGTTAATGATGAAGGATTAGCCAGCCAGCCTAAAATAGAATTATACTTTTATGATAAAGATGTTAAGCTTCTCATAATGTTGAGGAACTTCCCGATAGAAAGTAATGAGGGAAGCTATCTAGTTGCAAGAAAGCTCTACGAATTCTTTAAGGCTAAAGGAGTTAAAGCATACTATCTTCTCTCAAGCTCAAGAATACTGGGAGAATCCAACGTATATGTAGCTTCTACAAGCATCGACAACGCTAAGAGACTGATCGAGGCAGGAGCCAAGCTCTCTCCGAACTTGGATACGCTGCCTATAGACAGGTTCGGCGCATACATGCTTTCATTCTTTGCGAGGAACGGTGATATGGCGCTCATATTAATATCGGAAGTTTACTCATACCTACCTGACCCTGCTGCTGCAAAACGTTTACTGGAAGTCTTGTCTAAAGCATTAAAACTTAAGATCGATATGGAGAAACTTGATATAGAGATTCAGAAACAGAGGAAGCTGATAGAAGAATTCCAGAAAGGATTTGGAGAGATACTTCCAGGAAAAGAAGAGCAACCTAGTAGAGAACCTTATTACATTGGCTGAGAATTGTTTTCCCTTTAGAAAAAATCTAGTCTACTATCTCGTATATGTATACGTATGCGTAGCTGTAGTATGGCTCACTAGATTGATATACCAGCTTAAAATGATTGAATGTTGAGGGCTGGTAAATATGGCCTGTTACTCCAGCTTGGATCTGTTGTGGTTTATATGGGATCAGTCTTCCTAGCAGTGTATCTGTCCAGAATTTATCGGTGGGCCTATTGTTCTCGTCTAGATATTCGGATTCCGTAAAATTATATCCAACTTGATTAGCTATCCTTAGCATCCAGATCCATTTGGCTTCATCTCCGTATCCGAGTAGCATTGGTACATTTGTACCTCCTGTCGTGTAGACTGTATGAGTTATAAAGATCAAGACATGTGTTGCTTTGAGCTTCTTGAATACAGTATATGCTGTTTCCTCATCTGACATAAATGCATATGCTACTTCACCTATCTTAGTAGTATTCAACGTCGCGTTATCAACTATACTGGTATGATTCCCTAGAACGGTTATCCAGTATCCATAATCCCACCACGATACAACCACAGCATCGGAGGGAAGATTATCTCTCATCCAGCTTAGAGCTTTAAGCCAGTCAGGGATACTTGACCTAGCTGGGAGACTAGACGATACAACTGTTGGAGGAACATAGGCTGTATCTATAGGAGATATTGAGTATCTAACACCGTAGGTGGATGGAACAAGGCTAAACAATAGTAGACTACATACAAGGATAGGCGTAACAACATAGTATTCTATGCCTATCGTCTTCGCTTTCTCTCTTCTATGGTAAGTTATACTAATGTTTCGTGCTAGGCCTCTCAACATCTCCGATAAGCCAAAGGCAGCAACAATAACGACAGCAGGAGTAGCCAAGATCGTTAGTCTGGTCATAGTAGAGGCAAAATAAACAACGAAGACCGTTAATAAAATCATGAATATATCGACGTCCTCTCTCCTCTTGAATAGATAGTAGAAACCAGCTGGAACCAGGAATAACTTGAATCCAGCATCAGAGAATATTATAGCCCATGTAGACACCTGGTTTTCTGCAACAGATATCACTATTGGTTGTATTGACCTTAAGGATGGGATAATAGTGCTAAGAAACTTTAATCCTGGGAGCCCTAAGCTGCCTATCATGAGTAGTGAGCAGAAGGCGATTACGCCCCCGATCAATACGTAGTGTGGAAGATTCTTAAGGATTCGAGAATTGAAACTCGACAATTCGAAAGATAATAGATAGATGAAGACCGCTATCGAGACGACTATCGTTACTTCTCTTAGGAAACCTAATCCAAGCTTTGGAACCATTACAGCTATCAGGCCATATAGGAAAGCGGTAATAGAATATGATATGAGGAGCTTCCTCCTATATCTTCCGATGAAAGCTAGTATTCCAGTGAATATGGGTATGAAGGTTATAGGAAATCTAGAAGCCCCCCATGTTGCTGTAACGTATCCTAACGAGAGCCCCGCTATCACGGAGTAGATTATTACTCCTTTCAATGTTCTATCCTTCTTTATCGCTAGAATGTAAGCCAGGAATCCAAGCATCATAAACGGTATACTTATGCTTTCATCATCAAACCATCCGAAGTGTGTTCTCTGAATACTCGCATTGCTTAAAGCTAATAAGAATGCGGATAAGAATCCTGCAGGTTTCCCTCCGACCTCTCTGCCGAGAAAGAATGCTATCAACGTAGTTACTATACCCATTAATGTTGGAAGGAATGCCGCCAGCTCTAATGGGTCAACTGTTAACCCGATACCGTTTAGTATGTGGTAAATGAATGCAGCTAGAAAAGGTACCCCGGGGAAAGCTGTACGACCCACGTCTCTACCATCCGGATACCATGAATCGTAATCATGCCAATTAAAGAATTCTATAAATCCTGACCAGCCTCTGTCAACTACATATTTCATCTCTTTATACTGCATCCACGGGTCGAATTCGCTTAGATAGAGCCCCCATCTTAATGGAAGAACTCTGACGAAGAATGCTAACGCAAGTATCATGAGTAAGATCATCACTTCGAGGAAGATTATCTTACCGCCGAATATTTTCGAGGCGAGGTTTACGAATTCGGTTTTCCTAATCCTTTCCATTCTGGAACAATCTTAGCAGTGGTCTATTTAAATTTGTCACCAGGGATTCTTAGATGAAAAATTAAGTAGTGTCCATGCTCTCTATATGTGGATGATGAAGCCGAACATCATCTGATTAGATGATGATGGATCAACCGTCTGAAAAAATCTCCAAAACTTTCTGAAACTGATAAGTTAACATTAATCTTAATCAAAATGGTTTTAGTCAGATATTCTAGAGACCACTACTCATTATCTACTTTTTAATCTATTCTGCATGTAGAATATTAGGAGAACTAGGCATAATAATAATACTGCGAGAATGTAGGTTGTATTCATTGTTCTTCTACCTGTCTCCTCTCATACTTACGAAGTCTTATGAGAATTATCAATAGTATTATGACTGTGGTAACCATTATCGCCAGCATAGTTGAGTAAGTCTCGAATGGAAGATAGGTGTAAACGGTTAATGTTACTGTCTCGGTAATCGTCAACGAGATAGTTTTCGCAACTGTTACACTCTGGGTTTTAAATATCGATGAGAACTCAATCGAAGTCTGAATTACAGTAACGTATTCTCTAATGGTCTTGGTATACGTCTCGGTAATCGGTACTCCGGTATACGTGTATATCGTTTCAGTGACCGTAGCCGTCTCTTCTAGGCCACTAGTGCGCTGAGTACCTACACCCACAAAATTTACACCCACCGTTAAACAAATCAATAATAATATGGGGGCAATCTTTGAAACATTAACTTTCAATATCTCCATCACCCTGTATGGCTTCTCTAAATTTAATCTTCCACATTTTGTGGTAAATCAAGCCAATGTAAGATGCTATGAAGACTGAGACTAATTGAAGAAGCTGAATCATCGGACTTTCCACAGATGGTGCTAGAACCCACGTTACTTCAACTATCTTATCTCCTAAGATATCTTCAACCCCATAAGGGTTCACAGCTTTAAACTTAAACCCAAGAAAACCTAACAACCCCTCACAGAGATATTCCGGAGGCTCGACTCTCCAAGCAACCTTTGCACCCTTAGGGTATAACCCCTCACCTATGAATACCCCTCTCTCAGTATTCCCTTTTAACTGGAAATATTCAATGAGATCATACTGCATACGGATAGTTAAGGGCCTATCAACGTAGAATGATTTCAATCCAGGCGTATCATATTCTATTTCACCAACTAAGCCTTTTACGAACAATATAGAAATGTCTTCATAATCTATCCTCTCCGGAAAATAACATACTAATGTTGTTTTCTCTGGAACCCATATTTCATCAAAATCTTCATTGCTACTCCATCCGGTTAGGCTGGGTGGACCTAGGCATAATGGATATTTGGCACCCGATAAAGATACCGTGAAGACTCTTACTATGAAGTATCTATCTAGACGTACCTCTATTTCTCCAGGAGAATCAACCATGAAGATGATCGTCTCATTATCTTTTATGAACTCATAGGTTAAGTCTGATCTAAGGCTTCCAAGCTCTATTCTCTCTCCCACAGATGATGGAGATAGAAGGCTACCTAGGTGTAGTTTGTATGAGGTTCCTATCGGAACCCAATCTTCCCTCCGTAGGGTTTTGATAGAAGAATAACTAACTATTACATCTAGCTTCACTTCAGCATCGTAATATAGCTTAATGTACCCTGGCTTATCAACTACAACTACTACGTAATCATCTTCTAGCTCTGCTTTAAGGGATGATTCAAAGTTGCTTGGAACAAATCTAACATTATTTAAGACGTATTCTCGGAAAGGTATGTTAACTATCCTTCCTTTCTCGACCCAGTATTCTCCTACGGATTCATCCACGTATCGTAAGAGGCTATCGAGATAAATTTTTCTACTCGAAACCGTATCCGGTACTTTAACTTCCGAGTCAATTATCATTTTACTGTATTCATGGTATTTATAGGTGATCGTGTAGGGAGCCTGAACTTTGAGGACTAAAAAATCGTTAAACGTTTCTCCATTCACATCTATTCCCGACAATACGTATTTCCTAGAAATGGATTCAAAGATTCTGGGAGCATTGGTGGAAAAACTTCCTCCCCTCTCAACCCATTCATCTTCTTCAATTATATTTAGGATTTCCTCATTCGGTTCAACTCTTGTCGAGACTAAGTAGAAGGTTGAATAACTAAATTGGAGAGTAATCGTCCAGCCCGGCTCAACGAATATTTCTCTAAGATTGTTCTCAGCAATGTACTTAGTCTTGTTGGATAATGTTATTTCATCTTCAATTATAACGAATATTGTTGATGGTTGATGTATTGACAACACTATATTATGCTCTCCTCCGCTGGAGATCACTCTCTCCAACACCGAGCCTTCTGGCAAGATGAGGGCCTGAACACTTACCTTAACATTTGAGGGTAGACCAACAACAACTATCTTTACTATTGTAGGGATAGGAGTGACTGTTACTTTACAAGTTTTCGAATCCGAAATTATCCAAGTATTATTGGTTGGGTCGAAGTATTCTATCAATGATGTTACTATAACATCTTTAGGCTCTGAAGGAGCTGTAATCTGTCTATACATAGGTATAGATCCATTCCCAGATAATTTCAATTCTATCATAGTTTCAGGCTGCTCATCTAAGAGAATTCTTACTCTAACCCTTGCTTCACCAAATACTACATAGTTGAATGAAAGGTTTAAGGGCATCTTCTCTCCCGTTGTTACTATTGAGAGGCAAGTATAATTTGTAAAATAGAGTATGGGAGTATTAAATCGAGGCGAGACCGTTAACGTAATGTTTTCTTGTTCTAGAGTTGTCATGCCTCTCAGAAGACCTAGCGTTAACGTATAGTTTCCAGTGGGAGCGTCTATAGGTACTCTAAGAGCGAGATAAGAGATATAAGGAGTTCTTCCTTCTCTAAGAGATAAAGAATAGTTTAGCCAGACAGGTACTTGGAGTATGGTTAATCTTACATATTGATTCTTGATTTCTTCACCTACATATATCTTAATTATGATTTCTTCTCCAGGAGCTATTTTAACTATTTGAGGATATACTCTGATCCAATCTAGAGAATATCCGTTCTGGAGGAAAGATAGTAGAAATAGTGAAGCAGTTAATATAATGAGTATCTTTCTCATGTTCGTATTCCCAAAATTTTCTCTCTACCATCTAAGACCCTACGGGAGCCTATCTTAGTATAGGCGAAAGTTTCACATATTTTCTCGACTAATATTTCCTTCACTGTCTCCATATCCACCTTCTTTCCTAGTAGTCTCTCCATAGACGTCATGATCTCCGGGCTTAACCCACATGGATTAATCAACTTGAAATATTCTAGGTTTGTGTTAACGTTTAACGCAAACCCATGGTAGGTTACCCACCATCTCAAAGCTAAACCTATAGATGCTATCTTTTTGCTTCCAACCCATACTCCGGGATGACCAGCTACTCTACTGGCTTCGATGTTGAATTCCTTAAGAGTTGTTATCAATGCTTCTTCGATACTCCAGACGAAATCTTTTATAGAATTGTTGAAAAAGTTAAGGTCTACTATAAAGTATCCTACAAGCTGACCTGGACCATGATATGTTGCTTCCCCACCTCTTTCTACATGATATACCGGAATACCTTTTATGTATTTATAGTGTTCCCTCATTCTTCTGCCAAGCGTGATTACGTGGGGATGTTCAAGTAGAAGCAACGTATCCGGGATCTTTCCTCCTACTCTATCTTCAACGAGCGAAAGCTGTAGCTTATGAGCCGCCTCGTATTCTGTTAAGCCTAGATCTAATACTTGGAGTTCTTTCATGTTCACTTCACCAACATGTGGATAGGCTTAAAGATTGCTGCTTCTGCGGCTTCACCGAATAATTCGGTGAAGGTTGGATGTGGATGGATCGCATCTGCCATCTGCTCAATAGTTAATTTATTCTTGACCGCGAGGACTGCTTCTCCAATTATTTCTGTGGCCCTACTACCTACTATCTGGACGCCGAGGATCTTTCCCGACACCTCATCCGAAACAATCCTGATGAAGCCTTCAGTCTCTTCTTCTGCAATAGCTCTACCAAGTGAGGAATACGGGAACCTGGTTACTTTAACTTTGTATCCTTTCTTCTCCGCTTCATCCTTCGTCAACCCCACCGTGGCTATCTCAGGATCCGTAAATATTGCGGAGGGCACGGTGAATGGATCATATACTCTAACAAAACCACATATATTCTCTGCAGCGATTATTCCTTGCCTAGAAGCTTTATGGGCCATGAATGGGGGTCCAGTGACATCTCCGACAGCATACACGTTTCCTAGACTAGTTCTACAATGTTCATCTATCTTAATAGATCCCTTATTATCCAGTTCAATGCCTATATTATCTACTCCCAGCTCTCTCACCAAAGGTCTCTTTCCTACTGCGATGAGGGCGAAATCCGAGATGTTCTCGATTGTTTCGTTCGGGGTCTCAATTACTGCTTTCACTTTATCGTCTTTAGCTTCTGCAGATACTACACGTGAGGAGAGATGTATACTGACTCCGAGCTGCTTTAGTTTCCGCTCTAAGATTTTTGCTATATCTTTCTCCAACCCAGGTAATAGCTGATCCATTATCTCCACTATCGTTATCCCTGTACCCATCTTAGCATACACTGTTCCTAGCTCTAGCCCGATTGCTCCTCCACCAACTATCAA